>Ga0209417_1002254_pt1 | contig 30711 bp, 20 predicted proteins | sample RifGroF2_FD_184002 | JGI IMG/M metagenome (GOLD analysis project Ga0209417, IMG submission 184002) | Groundwater microbial communities from Rifle, Colorado, USA - Groundwater F2 (SPAdes) (version 2) | ecosystem: Environmental > Aquatic > Deep subsurface > Groundwater | place: Rifle, Colorado... | reverse complement strand
TGCTGGCAACAGGATGTCTCAAGGTCGGTCCGAGTTCCTGCCCAAACAAAATGTGTCTTGAAGGGAAATTTGAAGATTTCTTTTAAATAGGTCTTTTTTTGATTTGACAGGAACCTTAATGGGTGACCTTGGAGTGCGGTAACTTGTTACCGCCTTGTGTCGCAAAATTCATTTTGCGATTATCACACGAGAAATAAATTTCTCTGAACATGGCGGCAATAAATTACCGCACTCCAAGTGATTCGCTTTGCTCATCATTAATTATCGCCGATACTCCGTTTCGCCGATTCTCCGGTTCAATCTTTTACCTCCGGCTTCGCGGCATCAGGCTTGGCAAGAGGACCGGCTTCTGGCTTCTTGTCCTTGTCGTTCGCGAGCTTGATCTTGACGGTGCGGCTTATCGCCATGCGGGAGACGCCGAGGTTGAGTTCCTGCTTGTCCTTGATGAGTTCTTCGAAGTCCTTGACATTGTTGACGGGCTTGGCGTTGATCTGGTTTATGATCTCATAGGGCTTAAGACCCGCCACTGAAGCCTTGCTGCCGGGATCTATCTTCGATACTATGACGCCGGGTTCGTCCTTTCCCTTCTGGAAATATCTGCGGACTTCGCTGGTGAGGTTCTTCACGGTGAGGCCGAGGACGTCGGACTTGGATTTTTCGGTGGTGTCGAAGTAGTCAGGGCCAGGTTCGACGGTGAACTCCTTGGTGAATATCTTTCCTCCGGAGCAATATTCCAGGGTGAATTTCTTTCCGAAGCCGACGTTGGTGAGGAAGTTCGCAATTGAATTGTCGAGTGACTGCCAGGGCGTCGGGATACGGCTGTAATACTGGTCAGGAATTCTGTCATATTCGGCCCAGGGGAAATCTCGGTAAGGCTGTTCATCGGCACGGACTTCGATCGGAGCGGGATCGTCTTCGAGATAGATGCAGAGGAGGATGTCGCCCTCCTTTATTCCGGCCTTTGCCGCAGGGGAATCCGGGAACAGGTATGAGACTACTGCGCCATTGCGTCCGTTCTTCGTGAGTTCGGCCACCTTGTTCATGCGTGCGAGTTCGGGATTGAGCTGCTGGAGTTCGACACCGAGCCAGGCGATCCTGTTCTCGTCTTTTTCCTTAAGAGGGATATTGGAGGCATTCTTGCTGGTATCAAGGCTGTCGAGGGACTTTTTCAAATATGAGACGGGAAGAATCTGTCTTTCGCCTCTTGAGTAGGAGGATTGGCGGTCCATGGCGAGACGGGACCGGCGGGCGAGGGGCAGCGCAATGAGTTTGCCTTCCATGTCGAACAGGAAAAGATTGTCGGAAACGGCGGGAAGCTCAGGAAAGCGATAGTTTTTCCAGCCGATATCAAAGTCGGTAATTCTATTATACAGATAGTGGGAGACAAGCTTGTCCCCATATACCTTGATCTGTACCGCAGGCAGAAGCACAGAGCGCAGTTTCAGGATATCATCCTTGGAAAATTCGAGTCCTTTGGTCTGAATGGGCTCCTTGAGTTCCGCAATGAACGCCGCAAAGTCGTTAAGCGAGCAGACGAAGTCAGCGTTTTTTCCGGATTCACTGCCGTCAGCGAAAACCTTGATACCCTCGAGCCTTGCAGTAATCTTCGGCTTTATGTCGCCGAAGACGAGAACTTTTTTACTGTCAAGCATTATTCCCTTGGTATTGAGTTCGGTGTCGAAGGCGGGATTGTCGTCGTCGCCTGAGTATCTGCTGGCCATACCCGTCTGGGCGCCGGGTTTCAGCTGAGGGCTTCTGAAGTTGACCTGGACCCTGACAATGTTCTTCGAGGAAATCTCCTTTATTCTGGTGAAAGTGGTTTCGAGCTGGGCTTCCGTGAGCTTTTCAAGCTTGGATACGGGGCATTTCCAGGAATCATCGGAGCTTATTTCCGGATTCATTGAAAGCCCGACTATCTCCCCTTTTTCGGTTACGATCATTGACGACGGAAGGGTTTTCCTGACGAAATCGGAAATTTCAGGATAATAGGTAAGATCTTTCCCGAGAGGCTTGGTGTTCATCTGCCACATTCCATCTTCGACGGAGAAACCGACGACGAAGTATGGTGCCTTTGCTTCGGGATTAAGGACGGCCGGCTTCGAGCCTTCGAGATTTTTTTCCAGCTTGAGGATGACGGCCTGCTGTTTTACAATATAATCGGAGATCTTCGCCGGAGATTCGGACTTGTCGTTGGTTACTCTTATCTTGCTGATGAACCGCGACTGCGTGAGTATGTCCGGGGAGATGAGCTCTGTGTCGGATATCATGTATCCGGGAACTTCAAGCGGACGGTTCTCCCTGACATATTCGCCGGCGTTCGTACCATGGAACTTGCTGCAGCTGGAGCACCTGTAGCCGGCGATAATCGGCTCCTCCCCCTTGTCAAACTTGAAATAATATTCCACGTGGACGGTACATGGAATTACGGCTTCGACAACTTTTTTGATGTTGATTTCAGGTTTGGTTTCAGTCTTAGCCATTTCCTCCTGGGATGAGGTGGTGAATGCTGCAAGGAAGAAGAAAGAGAGCAGGGCAAGCGGAATTCTTAACATAAGTACCTCCATTTGTTTGAACAGATTGTTTTTGTTGGAGTACAAGCTTCAGCTTGTCTTCTTCTTTAATATCTGGACAAACTAAAGTTTGTACTCCAACGAATATATTCCCTAAAAAGATTTATATGAAAATATGATTTGATTTTACTTCTCGAAATCGCGTGAAAAGTCCAGCACGAGCTGTTTCATGGAGCCGTTCCTCATCACGTTGACGAGGATACGCGGCTTGTCCTTGACGTTTTCAATCGCGGTCTTGTGGATGGACTTGATGTCGTCAAGCGACTGGATATCCTTGCCGTCGATGCTGGTCAAGATGTCGTTGCGCAGGAGTCCGGACATCTGCGCGTTTCCGGGATATTTGATGCCGAATATGAAGACGCCTTTCTTCCTCTGGAAATATAGTTCTGGATTGTCGAACTGGTTGATCGACTTGACGGTGAAATCCCAGCGCGGGCAATCAAGCTCCACTCCTTCCACATCGCCTTTCTCGCGGGGTGTGAACTCGACGGTGATAATTTTTCCATCGCGTTCAAGTTCAAGAGAGACCGGTTTTCCTTTAGGAAGAAGCCCGAGGGCCCTTCTTATATCTGGAAGATCTTCTTCGGTGATGGCGGTTATTGGTTCACGGTTGATCTTGATGATCCTGTCCCTGGAAAGAATTCCTGCCTGGCGTGCCGGGCTTTCCTGCTCGGTACCGGAGACGATCACGCCGGACGTCGCGTTGAAATAGGTGTTCTTCTTGAAATCCTTGAGAGGCTGGAGGAGAAGTCCGGTCCATGTCCAGTTGACTTTGCCGCATTCGCGGAACTGGGAGATTATAGGGAGAATCGTTCCGGACGGTATTGCGAATCCCATGTCGCCACCAGCGGTCGAACCAAGCGAGTTTATGCCGATGATCGTGCCGTCGATGTTCACAAGAGGTCCTCCGGAGTTTCCGGGGCTGATCGAGGCGTCGGTCTGGAGCCAGAGGCTGTATTCGCTCCGCATCGGGAGGAATCTGTTGGAGCATGAGATTATTCCAACAGAGATGGATCTGCTGAGGCCCCATGGTGCGCCGAGAGCCATCACAAAATCACCTTCCTTGAGCTTCGAAGAGTCTCCGAAGCTGGCGTATGGGATAGGGGCATGCTTCTCGGGAAGTTTGAGCTTCAGAAGCGCGAGATCGGTGTCCTTGTCATCGCCCTTTAGCTCTGCATCGTAATTTGTACCGTCGTAGAGGAGACATCTTATCTCAGTTGCCTTATTGACGACATGCCAGTTTGTCAGGGCTTCTCCGTCCGCGGAAATGATGATGCCGCTGCCGGATGATTCGATGGTGACCTTCTTGCCTTCCCTGAACTCCTCGCGGAGCGTGATGATGAAGACAAGTGCAGGGAATACCTTCTCCTTGGCGGTCTTCATAGCCGACTGGAAATCAGGATTTGAAAGCTTGCCGCCGGCACCCATGTCGGAACCTGTGAAGCTGGCGCAGCCGGTGATGAAGATAAGGGAAAATGCCGCAGCTAAGACTGAAAGTTTTTTAATCATAGTGTTCATGCCCTTGCAGGAATTTATGGATTAAAGATATTTTTTAATCTAATGCTAAAAGCAAATATTCCAAAGGGAATGAGGAGTCATTTTAGGGCAAAGTTAAGACCTATATGCATCAGGGAAAACGCATTCCTGAACTCTTCAATGGTCAGCGGTTTGGAAGTTTTCACCTTGATCTCGATTTTATCTCCGGGGAGGACATCGATGAAATTGTCGCTGAAGAGGGCGTCAGGATCCGCAAAATCAATGTTCAAATAAAGATCCTTCAGCAGGACCATGGATGAAACGGAGACTTTGAACATGTTCCCTTGGAGTTTTTCATGCGTCACCGAGAAATCCTGTTTTTCAGGCCACCTGAACTCCTTTGGGAAAACCCCGAAATAAGTGGTTCGTGCTGCAAGTTTTCCATCCCTTGTGACTTCAGCGATCAGGAATTCCTTTTTGAAATCTGTCTTCTCCGTGATCTTCGTTATTTTGAAGCTTTCATTGGATGGCATTTCGAATTCCTTCGAAAGGATCTGCTTCCTGTTGACGCAGTCGCATTTGAAAATGCGAAGTTCGCAGGGATATGTCTTGTCCTCGTCGTTCACGGACCAGACGTTGAGCACGCCCTTTTCATCCTTTTCGAAGCTGGCGATGACTGGAGCATATGCTCTTTTTATATAGTAGTAGTGGGCCTTCCTGCGGAGATAATAGTCCACGGCCGACCAGCTTGGCGCAGGCCAGCAGTCGTTGTACTGCCAGATCACCGAACCGGCGCAGTTGAACTTCCTCCTCCTGAAATGTTCGACGGCATATCTGAGCATCTCGGCCTGTCCGACCATGGACAGATAGCAGTAGTTCTTAAGGTTGTCGGGGAGGGGATATAGGAACTCGACATATTCCTTGAGCATTTTCATGGTCACGATCGTGTTCTGATGGGATGTGAGCACGTCAGAATCTATCTTGGAGATATCCTTGCCCTGGAGGAACTGCTTTACTGTAGAATACGGAGGCATGCCGAGATATCCGAATTCCGAGATGAAACGCCCTTTCTCCTGGGTCATGTGCGTGTAGTTCTGCTCCTTGCTGATTCCGAAACCGAGCCACCAGGCATGCCTGTCGCCGCCGGTCTGCGAATCAGGATCATCAGGCTTGTCGGGAGTGTACGGGCTTCCGGGGATATATGGGAGATCCGGAGCAAGCCTGCCGTAGATCTCCGGGAAGATCTCCTCGTAATATTTCCTTCCGTGGAACTGCTGGTCATTTCCGAGTTTGTTCCAGACGTAGTGGCATGGATAGCATTCGTTGTTGCCGCTGAGAAGTACGAGGGACGCATGATTGCGGATGCGCCTGAGGTTCTGCTCGACTTCGATTTTCGTCGTCGAAACCAGATCATCGGTTTCGGGATAGAGGTTGCATGCGAAAGCAAGATCAAGCCAGACCATCATCCCAGCCCTGTCGCAGAGCTCGAAGAACCTGCTGTCCTCGTAGAATCCGCCGCCCCAGGTGCGCAGGATATTGAAATTCGCATCCTTCGCGTCATTCACCAGGCGTTTGAGCTTCTCATCGGATACCCGGGGAAGATACGCATCGTTGGGGCACCAGTTTCCACCCTTCGCGAAGATCTTCCTGCCATTGATCTCGATCACGAACTTGCGGCCTTCCTTGTCCTTCGGCTGTAACAGTCGGACTTTCCTGATTCCGATGTGTTTCTCGTCGACGATCGTTTCAGCGCCGGGATTCGTAAGGCGCAGGGTCATCCTGTATAGGCTCTGTATCCCATGTCCGTTAGGCCACCACAGCGTCGGGTTGATTATCTTTACGGGGCGGAGATCTGCAGTATTCGAGCCCTTCTTGAGATGGACTCGGTGCGAAGGAAGGAGTTCCATGCCGTCGACTTCAAGGGAGGCTATGAGTATTGTGTTCTCAAATGCGTCTATTTCAAGTTTCGCAGTGATCTCCGCCATCTTGAAGTCCTTGGAGAGTTCCACCTTGTAGTTCGAGCTCCTGAGCACGAACGGCGAATCATCAATCCTGAGATATGCATTTTTCCAGAGTCCAAGCGCCGGAGAAACGGAACCAAGCCAGTCCCAGCCCGCCGAGTAGGACGATTTCCTCACGTAGGGATAATAGAACTTCGGATCGCCCTGGCACTGGTTTGAGGAAGCCTTTACATCTGAAGACTTGAACTTCTCCTCGCAGTACTTTACCGGGCACCTGATCACTGCGCTTATGGTATTGCCGTTGTCGGTGAGCCTGTCGGTGAGGTCGAACTCGTAGGACCTGTGCATGTTGTCCGTGCTGCCAAGCTCCTTGCCGTTCAGGAAGATAGTTGAAAGAGTGTCAATTCCCTCGAAGACGATGAAGCATTTCTTTCCTTGCGGGACCGCCGGAAGAACTGTCCGATATTCCCAGTCGACGCCAGTCATCCAGGCGAGGGACTTCAAGTTGTCCCTGATGTATGGATCCGGAATGTCGCCATGCTTCATGAGATCCAGCTGTACCACTCCTGGCACCGTGGCGGGCATGAACTTGGAAAGGCTGTTCCTGTCCTGTGGCGGATTGACCGCCCTGAATTCCCATTCTGTCCTGATTATCTCCGGCATTTTGCGTTTTCTTTCATTTATAATTTTTCTTTTCCGGCGTCTTGCGCCTGAAAAGGAAAATTATCCTTTTAATGGAAAATTTAAAGAAAATAAAGACAACAGCCTTCGAATAAATGAAAAATGAGAGCGGTCTGCTGACGATCTTCACCTTGTTGTTTTTCAGCGCCGAAATGATGGAGTCGATGTTCTTTTCGGAGTCGACCATCGAATAGGTCTTATCGAGCTGGAAAAGATGGTGTGAGTCGGAAGTCCCAACGAGTGGCTTGCCATATCTGGCGGCAACTTTCTTGGCCATCGTGTTGAAACGGTCGAAAACCCTCGTGTAGTAATGGCAGTATTCGATGCCGTCGAAGAGGTCTATGTTCTTGAGGAGCAGGGACTGCAGGGAATACTTCCTCAGATGCGGATAATATGGATGAGGTGCAATGACGAAGATCTCCGGATGTTTCTTCCTGTATTCCTTCAAAGCCTCAAAAGTCTTTACTGACTCGACATCCTGCTGGGGATTGAGGATGACGACATGCTTTCCCTCGATTGTCGCCTCTATGCCTGGAACAAGCAGTATGCCTTTAGCACCGGCATATTCCACGAGTTCCGGGGTGTAGGTGAAGATGTCATGGTTGGTCAGGGCCAGCACCTTGAACTTCTTCTCAGAGGCGAAGTCTATGATATCCTTGGCGCAATAGGTGATGAGATCCCTTTTGTCCTCGTTCGTATGTATGTGGAAATCAGCTTTGAGCATTGTGGTCTATTGCATCTTATTATTTACATCTTGGCAGCAGCTGGTTATTGACATGTTCCCCCTGCGTTCCTGCGTTTCCGCGCGGGATGTTTTTCTTGAGGATTTGTCCTTTTTCCCTTTCATCCGTAGGCCTCGCGAAGCTCCCGTACGACCAGTGCTTTTTCCCGGCTGATCTCCTCCTTCAGTTCCTGTTCCGTAGGCAGGTAGAGCTTGTATTTCGACGCGAAGAGCTGTTTGCTTCCCTTGAGCACGGAGTATTTGACTACGGTTTCGTCCTTTTCAGTGCAGAGGATGATACCGATGGTCGGACTGTCTCCGGAGCCTCTAATTTTATCCTCGAAATACCTGACGTACATGTCCATCTGTCCGATATCCTGGTGTGTGAGTTCCCCGGTTTTCAGATCAATTATGACAAAGCATTTGAGGATGTAATTGTAGAAGAGAAGATCAATGAAGAAGTCCTTTGTCTCGGTGCTGATGCGCTTCTGTCTGGCGACAAAGGCGAATCCCCTGCCAAGTTCAAGCATAAAAGACTGTAATTTACCGATGATGGCCTCTTCGACATCGGATTCCCGGAATGGATGCGCATCCGGTATGCCGAGGAATTCAAGGACGTAAGGATCCCTGATGAAATCCGATGGAGCTGGACAAAGCAATGCAGTTTTCTCTTTAGCTTCCTTCTTTACCGGGGTCTTTTTATGGCTTAGCAGAAGTCGTTCATAATAGAGGGAATTGATCTGGCGTTCGAGCGCGCGGGTGCTCCAATTCTGATCCGCCGCCTCTTTCATATACCAGTTGCGGGCATCCGGTTTCTCCACCCGCATCAGGAGGCGGTAATGAGTCCATCTCAATTCGCTACGCAGTGCGTAGCTTATTTTGCAATCACTTGAACTTGAGAATGTTACATAAAACTGCCTGAAGTTCTTGAGGTTTGCCTCCGTATATCCATGTCCAAATTCCTCTGTCAGCCGTGCTGATAGGTTCTTAATGAGAAACTCCCCATATCCTGCCCGTTTCCTGCCCTGCTGTTCCTCTTCTAAAATCATGCGCCCGATATTCCAGTAGGCTTCGACCATTGTGAAATTGATGGAACGATAAACTTTATGCCGGGCATTTCGAAGAATCTCCATGACGGACTGGATGAATTCAGAACGCAGAGGAATGGCAGGAAGTGCTGGCATGTTCGAATGGAAGTTGACTTGTTTTTTTTCTTTCATTCCTACCTTTTATATCCATTTATACGGTATTATTCAGTATTATACGCGGTTATACAGTGTTATACGGTCAAGGCCGTATAACTTGCTTTCCATTTAGGTATTGCCAAGTTTGTTCAGATAGAAATCCTACTATAACTCTCCCCATGAAAATTACCTTGTCCGCAGATAGAAAAAAGGCTGATATATTCATAATGTAAATTGATAACTGTCTTCGGATTGGTATTTTACGTGGATTGATAAGAAAAGGGATTTCATAAATGGGCAGAAAAAAGTTCGAGGAGATTTCAGCGGAATATGACGTGGTTGTCGCCGGCGGCGGGCTGGGAGGGCTCACCGCCGCCAACATATTGGCCAAGAACGGCCACAGGGTCCTTCTAGCCGAACACCATTTCCAGTTCGGAGGGCTAGCCACCTATTTCAAGAGGAGGAACCATATCTTCGACGTCGCCCTCCACGGCTTCCCGATCGGCATGAAGAAGACTCTCAGGAAGTACTGGTCTACCGAGATGGCCGACCGTATCATCCAGGTCAAAAGCATACGGTTCGACAATCCCCAGTTCACGCTGGAGACCACTTTCACCCGCGAAGATTTCACAGGAATCCTTATAAACAATTTCAACTTGAGCAAGGAGACGGTCGACGCCTTCTACAACGAGCTCGAGGCGATGAACTTCTATGACGACAACAAGATGACTAACCGTGATCTCTTCAATAAATATTTCCCCGGCAGGAACGACGTAGTCCGCCTCCTCATGGAGCCAATCACCTACGCGAACGGCTCGAATCTCGACGAGCTGGCAATCACATACGGCATAGTATTCTCAAACTTCATGAGCAAAGGCGTCTATACCTTCCTCGGCGGCACAGACCTCATGATCGACATGATGGAGAAGGAGCTTTCAAAGAACGGCGCCGACTTCTGCACGAATGCCAGAGTGGAAAGAGTGATTGTGGAGGGAGGGAAGGTGTCAGGTGTCAGTATCAACGGACGCCAGATAAAATGCAGGTCAGTGCTTTCGAACGGGAACATACTCAGCACGATCCATGAATGGACCGGTGACAAGTATTTTTCACCGGAATTCATCGAAAAGTCAAAGAATGTCAGATTGAATTCAAGCAGCTGCCAGGTCTATATCGGGCTGAAGAAGGGAGAGAAGTTCGACTTCATCGGCGATCTCCTCTTCACTTCGACCTATCCGACCTTCGAACCGGAAAAACTGCTTTCCAAGAAAGTGACAAGCCGCACCTATTCAGTCTATTATCCTGAGATAAGGCCTGGCACGGATGATTATACCATCGTCGCCTCCATGAACGCCAGATACGAGGACTGGGCGGATCTCAATCCGGATGAATACAAAAGGGCAAAGGAAGATCTCATCCAGGACACGCTCACCGCACTCGACAAGTATGTCCCCGGCATCAAGGACAAGATCGACTTCACCGAAGCGGCTACTCCCAGGACTTTCGAGAGATACACACTGCACGGGCTTGGCTCATCCTTCGGAACGAAGTTCGAAGGGCTCGAGATAAGCATGAAACTTTCCGAACAGGTCCACGGGCTCTTCCACGCCGGCTCGGTCGGCATCATAATGTCCGGCTGGCTAGGTGCCGCGAACTACGGGGTGATTGTCTCGAATAAGATTGATAAGTATTTGGGGTAGGTACGGCCTTTAGGCTGTACCATCTTCTCTTTAAACCATGGGACAGGCTTCCCTCCATTTTTATCCCGAGGCGCTTCGCGCTCGGGATGGAGGGTCATGCTTGCCATGACCGATTCTCAAATTTTAAATTTACATTATCCTGTAAAGGAGCGCTGGCATCCTTCGATATACTCAGGAGGCAATTTCAAAATTGCCTCTTTTGAGCTGATTTCAAAAGTTTGAGTGCGCTGTCCCGACATCGCTGAGCCGGGATCTTCGACTTTAGCGTGTGTAACCTGTTGTCTAAGATCCCGGCCCCAACGGGTGTCGGGAAATACCAAGACACGCTGAAGCTGTGAACTCCAACAAGCGTTATTCCCGCAACAAACGTTTTCAGTATTTTTGAAATCAGCTCTCAGTACAAGTCCTGCCGGCAAAAGATTTTGCGTTCATTGAACTCGTTTGTAGCCAATGCCGTAAGGCATGTTCTTGCTTCAAGTAGGTATGGCCTTTAGGCTGTACCATCTTCTCTTCAAACCATGGGACAGGCTAAAGCCCGTCCCTACTTTTCAGACAAAAATATCCATTGCAATATCTATCGCCTTGGCGGAATGGGTGAGGGCGCCTGCGGAGATGTAGTCAACGCCGAGTTTTGCAATGGAAGGAATCCGGTCGAGCGTGATTCCTCCGCTGGCCTCGAGTTTGGCGCGTCCGGCATTTATCTTTATCGCTTTCGCCATCATTTCGTTGCTCATGTTGTCGAGAAGGATGTAGTCAGCGCCGGCATCTGCGGCCTCGCGGACTTCCTCAAGCCTGTCGGCTTCAGCTTCAATCTCAAGTTTCGGATACGACTTGCGTGCCTTTTCGATGGAACGGCGTAAACCGCCAGAGCCTTCGAGTCCGGCAAGTTCGCGATGGTTGTCCTTTATCATTATTCTATCGTACAGACCGATCCTGTGGTTTGAAGCTCCACCGACAGCGACTGCATATTTTTCAAGGTTGCGCCAGCCGGGTGTAGTTTTGCGAGTGTCCAAAATCTTTGTCTTCGTTCCTTTTACTGCAGCTGCGAACTTCGCAGAAATCGTTGCGACTCCGCAGAGGCGCTGGAAGAAATTCAGGACTGTGCGCTCAGCCGTCAGAAGTGAACGTGCGTTTCCTTTGACAACTGCCATCACGGTGCCTTTCTTGCAGCGCTGCCCTTCCTTGGCCTTGGGACTGAACCTGATGTTCTTGTTTATCGCTTTGAAAACAGCTTCGGCTACTGGGAGGCCGGCACAGACGCAGTCTTCGCGGCAGACGAGTACGGCTTCCGCAGTCAGATTCTTCGGGATCACGGAGCTGCTTGTGGCGTCTCCAGTGCCGATATCCTCTTCGAGCGCAAGCCTTATTAAAAGGTTAATCCTCTTCCAGTCGAGCCTTGGTGTCTTTGAATTTTTCATAAACATAAATATAATACATGAACTTAAAGAAGTATAACCACAGAACACACTGAAGACACAGATAAGCAAATAAGGAAATAAAAAATGAGCGTAATCAACGTGAAGGCTGCAGGAAGCTGCAAATGGGACGAGGTCTCTCTCGGTGAAATAATGATAAGACTTGATCCGGGCGACGGCAGGATCCATACGGCCAGGAAATTCGATGTGTGGGAAGGCGGCGGAGAATACAATGTCGCCCGCGGACTTCGCAGATGTTTCGGAATGAAGACGGCTGTCGTGACAGCCATCGTCGACAATCCCGTCGGACGTCTTCTGGAAGATCTGATCCTGCAGGGCGGTGTTGACATGAGCCATGTGAAATGGGTTCCGTTCGACGGAATCGGCAAGGCTTCAAGGAACGGACTCAATTTTACCGAAAAAGGTTTTGGCACGCGCGGAGCTGTCGGATGCAGCGACCGCGGACATACTGCCGTCAGCCAGCTTAAGCGCGGTGACATCAACTGGAAGAAGATCTTCAAGGACGAAGGCGCACGCTGGTTCCACTGCGGAGGGATCTTCGCGGCACTCGGTGAAGGGACTCCTGAAGTGGCGATCGAGGCGATGGAATGCGCGAAAGAGAACGGAACTATCATCAGCTACGACCTGAACTTCCGTCCGAGCCTATGGAAATCTGTTGGCGGGACGAAACGCGCGATGGAAGTGAACCGCACTATTGCGAAATATGTTGATGTCATGATCGGTAACGAGGAGGATTTCACTGCGGCTCTCGGATTCAAAGTCGAAGGTCTCGATGAAAAATGCTCCTCGCTTGATCCGGCGAATTTTAAGAAGATGATCAATCAGGCTGTCAAGGAATTTCCTAATTTCAAGGCCGTGGCGACAACTCTTCGCGCAGTGCACAGCGCGACCTACAACGACTGGGGCGCGATCCTCTATGCAGGCGGGGAATTCTATCAGGCGACTCCCCGTGAGAAGCTTGAAATATATGACCGTGTCGGGGGAGGGGACTCCTTCGCTTCAGGTCTTGCTTATGGATTCCTGTCAGGACTTTCCCCGCAGGAATGTGTGGAATACGGCGCGGCCCACGGTGCGCTTGCGATGACAACGCCCGGAGACACCTCGATGGCGTCTCTCAGCGAAGTGAAGTCGCTGGTCAAAGGTGGCGGAGCAAGGGTACAGCGATAAAGTTTGCTCAAAACAGCAAAGAGGCAAATGGGCAGAATCAAAATCGGACAAATCGGGATCGGACATAATCATGCCTCTGAAAAGATGATTGCGCTCCGCCGTCTGCCTGATCTTTTCGAGGTCGTCGGCATAGTTGAAGCAGATCCGGAATGGAAACGTAAACGGAGCACTTTGAAAGCGTATGAGGGATTGAAGTGGATGACTGAAGATGAGCTGTTCAGCACGCCGGGACTCCAGGCGGTGGCTGTGGAAGTGGACGGCTTTGATCTTGTTCCGGCTGCGCAACGTTGTGCGGAGCGAGGGTTGCATGTCCATCTGGACAAGCCGGGCGGCGAATCGCTTGAGGAGTTCAGGGAACTGCTGGATAAATGCTCCCGCAGGAATCTTGCGATCCAGCTTGCCTACGTGTACCGCTATAATCCGGCTGTCAGGTTCTGCATGAATGCGGTCCGTTCCGGATGGCTCGGGGAAATATTCCAGATCGATGCGGTCATGAGCCGCTACGACGGTGAAAATGATGATTACCGCAAATGGCTTGCACAGTTCCGGGGAGGGGCCATGTATATTTTCGGCGGTTATCTGCTTGATCTGGTCATCAGCATGCTGGGGCGTCCGGACAAAATCTCCTCCTTCCAAAGCAAAACCCGTGATGACGCGCTTTATGATAATGGGTTGGCTGTCCTGAAGTATCCGCACGCGACAGCAACGATCCGAACCTCTGTAGCAGAAGTTGACGGCATGAAGCAGCGCCGTCTGGTAGTCTGCGGCACGAAGGGGACTGTGGAGGTCTGCCCCATCGAACATCCCTCCGAGCGTTACCGTCTCGATCCGCTTCATGTGCGCCTGACACTCAAGGAAGGCAATACCGAGTTCGCCGCCGGGACACATATCGTGGACGTAGGCGTGTTGAATGGACGCTATGAGGAACAATTGATTGAATTTTCACGCATCATCTGCGGCGAGATCAGGAATCCATTCCCGATAGAACATGAATTTCTTGTCCAGGAAGCGCTTCTTAGCGCCGCCGGATATACAAAATAGGAGTCAATGATGAAGAAACTGCAGGATAAAGTGGCGATCGTCGTCGGAGGAGGCGGAGCAATCGGCAGGGCAATTGCGTTGAAGCTGTCCGCCGAGGGTGCAAGAGTAGTGGTGATAGACATGATGCAGGAGTCCGCAGACAGGGTTGCGCATGAGATAACGAAGCTCGGCGGCGAATCGTCAGCCTATGCGCTTGACATCACCTGTTATGACAAGGTGAAGGAGACCTTTGACGGGATTGCCGGACATTTCGGACGGATCGATATCCTTGTCAACTCGGCCGGCGGCAGCGCACGTGAAAAGATGGCGCTCTATCAAGAACTTCCCATAGAAGTTCTTGACTGGATGCTTGACGTCAATCTGAACGGTCCATTGTATTGCATCCGTGCCGCCGTCAATCATCTTATCAAGCAGAATTATGGCAAGATCGTCAACATCTCCTCCATCGTTGCACTTGGTGGGATGTCAAAATGCGTTGATTATGCCGCTGCTAAAGGAGGAATCATCGCAGCGACGAAATCCCTCGCGATCGAGCTGGGGAGCTACAACATCAACGTGAATTGTGTTTCACCGGGAAAGGTGCAGCGCAGCACGGATGACATTGATCAGGCCGCCTTCGCGAAGCAATATACATATCTCAACCGGATCTGCACGCAGGATGATATCGCCGACATGGTGCTCTATCTGACGCTGCCTGAATCAGATTACATCACAGGACAGAACATGGTGGTTGACGGTGGACGCAGTCTAGGATTGAAAGGCAGTTGATGTCAAAATTAAAGGAGAGCCGGCAATGATAGAGGGTGTGTACGGACCGCCGATTTACAACAACCTTGCAATGTTGAAATCAGGTAAGATGTTTTCAGCTTGAAATTATCCTATGCGAGTTTAATATAGGAGGATTATTTTTATGGGGGGGCTGCCATTAAACCACGGGATACAAGATGATGGAAGACAGGAATGAAAAGCTTCTTGCTCTTCTTGCCTTGCTTCTTTCCAGGGATGAAATAGAGCCTGCGTCAATTTATTCCTACATGAAGAAACTAGGGGCCGGATTCCAGGCGGAATTTGATTTAGATGGAATTATTGATGAACTGGAGAAGGATAAGTCTGCCGAAAGCGCAAACATCTTCACCCTGCTGAACCATGTCAGGCGCCGGCAGGCCCTGAAATATACCAGGGAAAAGAATGAAGGAAAAACTCCCGACCTGAAAAATTATCCTCTGCTCTCCGGGATTCCATGGAACATCGGATTTGGATGGCATGACAGGACTCCTCCTCCGGACTATGAGACGCTTGCGCTCTGCGTCAGGATTTCATCCTTCATCAGTTCTGGAAAACCGGAATATTCCAAGACACGCGAAAACATTGAAAGCAGGATAACCGTTTCCTTCAGGGACTCGGTAAAGGAATTCGATTCAGTGATCAGCGCCGTCATGGAAATGTTCGCGGCAGGAAATCAGAATGCCGGAGGGGACATAGCTGATTTCATCGGTGAGGCGCAGAAGAAGATCAATGAGATGCATGAAAAGCCAGAGGCGATTGTCTCATCAGGAAATATTCCAGCAGCAGGCGATTTCCCCGACAAGGAGATACTTGAGGCGCTTTTCACGGCGGTCGCTGCTGCGGGCGACAGGAAAATCAGGAACCGGTTCGCAGACGCCATCTGCACTTTTCCCGGAAAGGCGGCGTCTGAATTCATCATAAAGCTTCTTGAAGATCCGCGGACAAAGTATAGGACCGAAGCAATTTCAATCCTGCGTTTTACGGAGAAGACTTATTCAGGCGCCGACTGGAGGAATTATTATTCAATCGTCCTGAAGGAACATCTGGACAGGTTGAGATCTGTCGAGAGGGCTGCATGCCTTTTCGCCCCAGAAATTCTTCTGCTGTGGGGACGGAAACACTCCATAAAATCCTTGGGAGGGCTGGAGAAGATCTGCAGTGACAGGATGAACTTGTCGGAAAGTTTGCTGGAGAAGGCGAAAGAGCTGATAGACAAGGATGAAGCATCTCTCCTGAATGATATCGCCCTGAAATTAAATATTAAGACGGAGCCTTTGGAACTCACTCAGAAAGCGGTGGTGCAGGAGGTTCAACCGGCAAAACCAGAGGAAAAGCCTGTTCCTGAAGAGAAGAAACCTGTTGTTCCACCGCCGCCTTCCCTATGGGAGACACGCATACAGCCTTTTTTCCTTGAGAACTGGTACATGATCGCCGGGATATTGATGATGGTTGCAGGAAGTTCCCTGCTCGCGTATTACACATGGGACAAGCACTGGATCCTGCGTTATACGATTGTGCCGGTGATATTCGGATTGTTTACGGCGATCCTCGCCTGGGCCGGGACCAAGCTTGAGAAGATGGACAAATCACTTTCCAGCATGTCTGCAATGCTGCGCGGCGCCGCGATCTCGCTTCTGCCGGTGAACTTCATGGCCGTGGCTCTTCTCTCCGGGGATCCTGCTGTTTCACCGAAGGCGCTTGCGGTCCCATTGATGGCGCTCGTCTATCTTGTACTCGGAGGATGGGGATTGTTCAGATGGTGCGGCAGCGTGCATTCAAAACTGGGTATTGCACTCGGTTTACCCCTCTTGTCCCTGAACTTCCTAGTGGCACTTGGTCCAATCGCAAAATCTCTCGGCATAGCTCCCGATGAAGCATCGATGCGTGAAGTCCTCGCCGCAGGATTCTATGCGGGATTCGCAATATTGATGGTTTCGTCAATCCGTTTCTCTACGGCCGTCCTGACGCCTGAACTTGCGAAGGAGAAGAAGGTGCCATGGTTTTTCGGAGTGATGCTGACTGTCACTTTCCTGCAGGTCTTTGCCTGGGAGCATGGCTTCCTGAAGATACTTCCCCAGGTCTATACCTATTCTCCGCTCCTGATCCTGGCAGGATGGCTTGTCCTGTTCGCGGAACGTAAGGCTCTCGCAATGACCGCCGAATCGGCGTTGCATGGAGCGGAATCGTTCATAGGTTTTGCATTGGTCATACTCGGACTCCTCATGGGAAATGCGGATCCGTGGTTCAGAGTCATCTGCTTCTTGCTGTCAGGCGGAGTGTGGCTGCAGCAGGCCTTGACGCGCAGGCATGAACTGCACAGCTGGATAGCCCTCACTCTTCTCTTTCTTGGTGCTGTATCCGTCGGACTTCTTCCGGACTTTGATCCGAAATGGAGGCCGGCCATCGGAATAATTGTCGCAGTATTCTATGGAGCCGTGGCGGTTTCCATAACCAGACCGGCATTTGCCGTCCTCAGAAGCGCATGCCTTGGCATGCAGGCGACAATACTGCCACTGACCGCAATTGTGGCTGTCCTTTCGCAATGGTATATGGCGTCGGATCCGCGTCTTACCGCGATATACATTCTTTCAATCGCCGCGATAATGCTTTGGAGGGCTTTCAGGGATGGAAACCAAAGATGGATCTATACGACGGCCGGCATCCTGATCCTTTCCCTCCCTTATCTTGGATGCATGGACATGGCGGGGAAGAACATCCATGGGAACTGCATGGATTTCGGCATTGGGATACTTTCGATGATCTGGCTTGCGTTCATCTATCTGTCAAGAAGCAAATTCGTTTTGGAAACCCGCTCGACCGTCCTTCTCTTCTACGGAGTATTTGCAGCGGCGGCAGTGACGCTGAGACTGGTCATCGACGGTCCCCAGAACGCTGAAATCCTAAGGGATTTTCCCCTTGGCGACGCACTGGCTCCTCCAATGATCTTAGTTTCGCTCTGCCTGTGCGCATTCTTCTCGAGATCCCTGGTGCCGGCCCTGATAGCGGCCTATGTAGGAGTCGCCGTCTATATTGAAATGAAACCGGCGATAAGGGAGATAGCTGAATTCTTCTCGTGGGGAAGCGGGCTTGGAAGCGCGATAACAGCCACGGTCCTCGTCCTGTCCACCTTCGGCATTGAAAAATTGAAATTCCTGGAGAATCTCAAGGGAGGAGACAGATTCCTTGGAATATCCAACTTCCCTCTTATAAGAAGGGATCATACACTGTTCACCTGGCCCATAATAGCAACTGCCTTGTATCTGGCGCTCAAGGTGGACTTCTACAACGGTTTTATCTCCGTGGTCATGGGGAAAGCCGTTCTTAAGACCGGGATCGCACTTGTCGTCTCAGGGATCTTCTGGATGATATTGTCGGTGCATCTCAGGGCATATGCCGCGGCCTGTTCCGCCTCATATTTCGGATGGCTGTGCATCTTTTCCGGATTTTTCCTCTACCATTACAAGTCATTGGGGGATCACCACTGGGACGTTCCGGTGCTTGCTTTCTTCATCACCCTCCAGATATCCTTCTGGATCTTCAAAGGGATGGGAGGACTTTTCGAATGGATGGAGAAGCTCTTTACGGATCCGGCACGGCAGATACTTAGAGGTGGAAGCCTTCTTGGAACAGCCGTCTGCATAATAGCAATGATGTGGGGACGTCCACCTTCGGAAATACCCATACTGATGTTCTTTCTTGCTGCCCTGCTGATCTGGCATGGATGTTCAACCGGCATGTATATCTTCGGGACCGTATTTTTCATTTGGGCTTTGACGGCGACCGTGGCATTCTACGCGCCGGAAGGAAGCAATTTCCTGGTGCGTGCAATTTCCATCAGGTCGTTCACTCCTCTCCTGTATATTTTCGTAACGGTGCAGCTGCTGCTTGCCGCCATGGAGTTCCTGCCGGAAGTCTACAAAAAGATCAAGTCGCTCCTCCTGCCTGCAGTGGTAATGACAGTCATGTTGGCATGCAATTTGATGCCCTGCGGCTTTGTCGAAGCGTTAAATCCAGACTGGACCTGGACTCCTATGCAGAGGACGTTGCTTTTGATCCTGCTGCTGCTTGTTTCCAGGGCGACAAATACTGCGATCTTCGCACTTGGCGCTGCCTTCATCATTTATGCCCTCAGCCTGGATCCCGTGCCGGGGACTGGTTTCACGAAGATATTTGAACTTCTGATAAATCCTTTCAACCTTTCCGTCTTCTCCCTTGCTCTTGCGGCTGCGGCGTGCGCCGGTAGAATCCTATATGAAAAAACCCCAGTTCTAATGTCGGGCTTCTTCAACAGGCCTGCAAAGGGAAATTCTGGGTTCGATATTTTCGGGTCCGTATGGTTCATCTTCTTCTCGGTTGTCTTTGCGTTCTTCTCGGAAGGCCGGCACATGGTCAATGCCGAATTCAGGAACTCGGAGCTGATGACGGCAGTCCCGTATCTTGGCATGCTGGCGACTCTTCTCTGTGCCTGGACCGGGAGAGTCCGGAATCTTTATATCGCCGCTGGATTCCTTGCCGTACTGGGCAACATCCATGTCATCCATGTATTCTGCGGATCCGCCCTCTATGAATTCGGTTTGACGCATATGCATATCATCAGCATAGGCCTTGCAATTTCGATGATAATGTTCTCGGCGCTGAAATTTATTTTGAACAAGGAAGGTCCGGCGTTCAAGCTTGATCTCGGCGCACTGGGATGTGGAGCCCTGATATTGTGCATAATTCCGCTGAATTATTTTGCAAGTCCGGACATCGGCTCTATGAATCCCTCACGCTTTGTCGTGTCGGGCATACTCTCCCTGATTTCGGCCCTGTATTTCAGATATGCGGCGAGGAAGCCGTTGATAGGGAAGGATCAGGCTGTCAGGATATTCGAGGCCGTCTACCATCTTGGAATCACAATCGCATTATGGTGCATGATACTTCTTGTTCCCGTGATGAGGACGCCGCAGACGGCATTGATCGCGCTCGGAATTCCGACGCTGTATTTCCTGGGATGCGCGGAATTCGCACGCTACAGGAAGCTGAACCTGCAGAGGGCATACGTGGACTCCGCCACCGTGATGTCGTTCGCGATCTTCACGCTTTACATTTTCAGGATTTCATTCCAGATGATCGCATTCCCGGATTCCAAAATAGACACGGATCATTACCATTACAATTCTCCTGTGGTCGCCGTGATAGGGCTGGCGATGATGAGGCTCCATTCGCTCGGAGCACCGTCGATCATCTCATTCTTCGGAGGAGTCGCCATCATGCTCGGATTCTTCTTCGGAGTCACTGCGCTGCCGGGACTCAGTCCGTTCTCTTATCAGATAAATTCCGCATGGGTAGCGGTGCTGATGGCGCATTTCCTGACAGTCGCCACCTATTCAAAATCACCCTTGAGGAATGCCCTCCAGTTCATAGGAGGGATAAATGACGCCGGATGGAGGGAGCTGAGGACGACGTGGGGATACTGTCTTGCCGGCGCCGTGCAGATCATGATGCTGATAGCGCTCGTGAAGGCGTACAATTCCAATACCCTCATGTTTGCACCGCTGCTTGCGGCAGGCGCAACGATCCTGATTCACCATGGTATAATCAGGAAAATGCCTCTGTATCTTGCCGTTGCCGGGATTGAGATCCTCATTGCGGTACATGCGGACTTCTTCACGGCAAGCTATCTGAAGAAGGATTTCGTAATACTGGTCCTTCTCCTGCTCTGGGCGCTGCTGCTGGTACTTGAAAGGATTCCGGGAAGCAGATTGACAAGGTCCGCAGCATTCTTCTCCTCAGTGCTTCTAATGCCATTGTCGATGCTCCATATAATGTTCCATCATCATCCTTGGACGGCAGGCGGGCTGTGGGCGTTCTTTTTCACATTCCTAATGACGGCCTCTACACCGGTCGTCAAGGGCGGAAGAACTGGAATACTTCTTCCGGTGATGGGCTTTTTCACTGCCGCAGCGATTCCCTGGCTTGTCTATTTCGGGCTTGCACCGGTCGGAGAAATGGGATTCAGGGGCTATTTCGAGACTTGGACTGTCCTTGCGACTATCGCAACTGTCCTGGTGATGGCTTCCGCGATCCAACATTTCTCGGGCAAGATCATCGTATTCCATGACACGCTTGAGAAAATGAATATCAACGTGGTCTTTACAGCGACCCTCGGTTTCTGGTCCGGCAATGCGGCATTGATAAGGAGCCTGGCGCTGTGGATCCTTTTCCCGTTGACTGCCGGAGTCCAGGCCCTTCATTATGCGAGCGCATTCCAGGTCAATGAATTCATCATGTATGTCATACTAATGATCTGTTTCGCCGTGCTCTGGTATTCAGAGGGGATTTCGAGGAAATCGAAAATCGCGTTCTGGTTCTCCCAGGGCGCCGCCGTTGTTCTTTTCCTGGCCATAAGGAACCACATCATGCTTACAGCAGGCTTCTGGAACTGCCATTACGACATCTGGGTCGGGCTCGGAGGATCATTCATAATTGCCGCATTCAAGAGCATCCTTGACAAGCGGTCTCAGGAGGAGCGGATTCCGGCCATTACCACGCTCTGCATCATGCCTTTCATATGCATGGGATGGGTGCTGTTCAAGGGACTCGGGGTGGATGCCGCACTGCTGGTGCTCGGATTGCACAGCATGATCTTCGCATTCCTTGGAAAGGATGACCGCCAATCTCCGTATAACATTGCGGCAGTCTCAGGCTTCCTGGCGTTCGTCCTGGTTGTCTTCTGGGGCAAGCTGCATCTTGCAATGTTCCATGCCTATGTCATTCCGACAGGCCTCGGAGTGATGATACTTCTCCATCTGTTCAGGGACAGGGTGAGGTCCGACGTCAGGAACCAGGTCCGTCTTGCAACGATCCTCATCATGCTCTGCAGCTCCGCATATTACGCGTTTTTCGACAAGTCATACACGTGGGTCCAGATCGCAGTCCTCGGTCTTTTATGCATTGCAGCGATGATACTCGGCTCACTCATGAAGATAAGGACATATCTTTTTGTCGGTTTCGGAGGCGCGGTCATGACATTGGCATATGCGATGGTGAAGGCTTTCACCCTATATGCCGTCGACCGGAACGTCAAGATGACGATAATCGGTTCGAGCGTCTTTATAACCGGTGCGCTACTTGTCGGAGGAGCGATATTTGTCAGGACACATTCCTCCCAGATCCAGGAATTCATCGCGAAATGCCGCAAAATCTTCGGCGAATGGGAGTAGCCCCATTGCCTTTCAACGCAAAGGCGCAGAGGCGCAAGGATAAATATTTTTGTATTTGAAATGTGGTATAGGCGTCTCGCCTGTAATTTTCTCTTGTCCTTTCCCCGCGCGGGACGCATGTGCCTTTAATTACAGCCGAGACGGCTGTACCACATTCTTAAATTCAATCCCCAGTTCCACTGCCGGCAAGACCTGTACTGAGCATAGTCGAAGCATGTCGGCGCTCCTCAAAGAAGCCGCGCTCATCGAGCGCTGGCCTACTCCAGAAGCCTTTGTGCGAACTTGCGCACGGGGAGCCGTTCATCGCTGAGATATTTCTCGGCGAGTTTCCTGTCGGGACAACCGAGTTTTGCGAGATTCGCAGCCGCTGTCAGCTCGATCTTCCAAAGGGCGTTTTCCTTTACAGCAGGAATGCTTCCACCGCTCTTCTTGAAGATCTGTTCTGCGGGAAGGTCCTTGCGTGACAGCATCTTCTTAATAGCCGATGCCGATTTCCTGTTCCCGATGTTCCCAAGAGCATTCAATGCAAGCACGAGCGCAGGCTGGTCGGAAGTCTTGTCCAGTAAAATATCCTCAAGGAGGGGAACGGCGTCCGCGCACTTGTTCCAGCCGAGGACGGCGATCGCGGGCTTCCAGAACGGAGTGCTCCTTTCTCCGTCCGCCCTGATGTCGGACTTCTCCTTGACACATGCCAGGAGCTTTTCCAAAGCCTCCTTCTTTCCGGCCGTGCCCAGCAGGATCGCTGACATCGTACTTTCCTTGATGTCTCCGGAGTTCATGCGGGACGTCAGGCTCTTTTCATCCGTAGTGCTTTGGGCGATCCATTTTACGCTTCCTGAATCCTTGTCGCCGATGCGGAGCTGGTTGTGTGTGAGCGAGAAAAGATTCTCCGGTTTCCAGGAGTTTGTATGATATCCCTTGCCGGAATCCAGCAGGGCACCGGACTTGAAAAGTTTTTCCTGGAGCTTCTTCACGTCTATGTTTCTTGGAGTCTTTCCGCTTTTAACAGCCATCGCAGCTGCGATTCCCGCGGCTTCTCCGACCCTCTGCAGATCCCTCTGCATCCTGAGCTGGTTGTGTCCGTCGAAATCCACGGAAAGCGCGCGGCAGGCTATCAGCAGCCCTTCTATTCCAGCCGGGAGTATCGCCCTGTAAGGGATCTCGCTGCCGATCAGCGCCCTCCAGTTTCCAAGGCCCCAGCACCAGATCATCGTCTGCGGACTTTCGTTCTCATAGTCGACCGCATGGTTGTCGTAGTTGGCGTACGTGTATCCTATCACATCAGGATATTCCCTGCAGACGATCTGGTCGGCGAATGTTATGGTGCAGTCGCCTTTTATGAGACGGCTGTTCCTTAGCCCGATCTGCTCCGCAAGAGTGGTAAGGCGTGAAGGATCGTCGAACTTCTCCCTCCAGTAGAGTTTCAGCCCCGCTATCCTGGCCCTGGTGAAATCGCGGGGATCCGTAGGATCGCAGTAGCCGGCGTCGAAGTTGTTGTGGCCGATCACAAGATTGCCCTTGTCATCCCTCCTGATTGATGATGATGACTGCGAATAGGCGTGCGGCATCCCGTCTGATACGCGGCCGAAGATGAAGTCCGCGCCAGCCATGGCGGCAAGGTCGGCGTCACCGGTGGAGTCGATGAAGACGTCGGCTGTGACGTTCGCGCATCCTGACGGTCCTGCGATCACCGCTGATTTGATCCTGCGTGTGGACTTTGCCCCACGCTTCGCTGGAAGCAGGCTCTTCACAGGCTCGGTCTCGACACCGCAGGCTGTGCTCTCGAAAATCATTTCGGCGCCGGCCTCGATAAGCATCTCCTGGAGCACGATCTTCTTAAGGTCAGGATGGAAAGCGTTCTTCCATAAGACGCTGGGACCGAGGAAGAGGCTGCTCATTTTCTCGATGCGGGCGTCTATCTCATCCTGTATTCCGCCTTTCACGCCATGATAGAATGAATTGATGGCTCCGCCGGTGGCGGCTCCGCCGAGACAGCAGGAGGATTCGACAAGAAGTGTCTTTGCGCCTTCGCGGGCGGACGTGATCGCCGCTACCGCACCCGCAGTTCCTCCGCCGCACACGACGACGTCCTTCCTTATCGAAGGGGAGGCGATTACGCTGGATACGGGAATGTCGTCGATCTTCGGGAGCTTTACCTTGAGATCCGTTTCACTTATCAGGAGCTTTGCGGCTTTTTCTCCCGAAAGGATCAGTTCCGGAACAAGGCCGTCGCGGTTCTCGAGGCTGAACTTCTCCGCTGAAGCAATGCCGGTTGAAAAGATGCCGGAACTGCTTTCAGGGACTTTTTCTTTACCTTTGCCGAAAGTGGCAAGCTGGAGCTCGGATATTGCCGCATGGGACATCAGTGCGTTCTTCAGCTGCGGAAACTCCTTCCTCGCGGTTTCGAGGATTTTCGGGATCATGAGCCGTGAATATTGTGGTTTGTCGCTGTCTGAAAGGAATTCGAACGAGCATTCGCCGTCCCAAATGCTATTTCTGATTATTATCTGGCTCTTTCCGCATGTGAACTTGCCAGGAAGAGAATCCCTGTTCTCGATTCCATTCATGAAAATGGAGTAGATGCGCGACACCTTGCCGGGCTCGGGAACTTCAACCCCGGCGTATTTGAAGAGGAGGCTGTTTCCGGTGGCGTCGACAAGAGCTCTGGACTGGACAGGGAACTGTCCGGACTTACCTGACACGACTATTCCAAGCGTCTTCTCTCCATCCCTGATAATTCCCGTAGGCTGGCAGTAAAGGAGGATGTCGAACTTGCCTTCGGCCATTTTCAGCAGGCAGAGTTCTGCGACAACGGCATCTATGCGGTTGCCTTTTTTTCCTCCAGCCTTATCAATTTTCTCAAGGAGCTTGTCAGCCAGCGGGGAAATCCCGGATGCGATGTTGAGACTGTATGCGCGGGTGATCTCTCCGCCTATCGAAGGTGAAGGTTCCAGCACAAGCACCTTGAGTTTCTTCTTGGAAAGCGCGAACGCCGCTCCGAGTCCTGCAAAACCTCCGCCACACACAACTACATCATAAGCTGGAAAATCGTTTTTCATATTTGCCTTTCTGTAATAAATATTTTTCCAATAAGCTCAATAGAGCTTGGAAAAAATATTTATAAAGTGTATTATCCAGCAGTTATTATGTATAAATACCTGAATTCAGGAGTGTTTTAAGTCGCAAGTTTTAGGTTTTAAGTTCAAATCTTCAACTTAACACTTAAAACTTACTAATGCGTGCATCAAATAGTTCACATGGTGAATTTTGTTTTAAGGTAGGGCGCGTTCTCCGCAACGCGCCGCGGACGGCTCGGAGAGCCGTCCCTACCTCGGAAAAACATAAACCTAATTATGAACTCATTAGTAACACTTAACACTAAAAACCTAATACAGGAAAAAATCATAATCGGAGCAGCGTTAGAAGTCTGAAAGAAAGGATATATGGGCAAACTGGCTGAAATCATAGTTTCATTCGAGAAGAAATTTTCCTGCCATGTCTGCTTCCATGACTACGAAGGGAAGATACGCGGGCATAACGCTTCGCTGCCGGGCATGCACATAAACCCCTTCTGCGATCTTGTGAAGAAAAACAAGAAAAATGCACGCTGCTGCGTCGATCTGGAGTCGAGGGATATCCGTTCGAAGCTGACTCTTTCGAGGGAGCCGCTTTTCAAGATCTGTCATATGGGCGTGCTTGAGGCTGCGTTCCCACTGTTTTCAGGATCACGGGTGTCTGCCAACATGTTCGTAGGTCCGTTTCTCTGCGGAAAAATCCCAGGGAAGGAATTGAAAGGGATTATAAGGCAGGACGTCAGCTCTCCTCTCTCCCCGGAACTGGCCGAACTTAAGAAGAAGATCCATCCTCTGGACGCAGCTGATTTTGCGGACCTTTTGAACATCGGCGGGCTTCTTGCGCGGCACATCGAGTCGGAACTTGTTTCAGCCAAGATGGATCTTGCGGAGACGGATCCGGTGAAGAGGATACAATATTTCATCGACCGCGAATTCCGCAGGAAGTTCAGGATATCAGATCTGGCCTCGTTCCTCGGGCTCAGCGAATCGCGCGTCTGCCAGATACTGCGGAAGAACTTTAAGAAGAGTTTTGTAGAACTGCTCACCGAAAGGCGTATCGACCATGCAAGACACCTGCTGAAGGAATCCTATCTTAAGACGTCGACAGTAGCGGCTGAATGCGGGTTCAAGGATCCGGCATACTTCTTCAGGATATTCCGGAAAATGAACAACGGCCAGACCCCGCGCGCCTACCGCATGGAAGCCCAGTCCTCCTCAGACCTTTCCTATATCCGGAAAAGCCTGAACGCCTGAGGACACTGAATCAAAATATCCTTTATTGGAATGCCACATTGAGACACGTTGAAAATATCGGCTCTTGAGATATTGTTATAGTGTGTTTGTTACAGATTAACCAAGGGACAAGTTATGTCACCTCGAAAAAGACAGAATTTACTGCTTGAGATCAAGGACAGGCTTGACTCAGTCTATGGTCACAGGATGAAGGGATTGATACTATATGGTTCCGAGGCCAGAGGGAACTCGAGGCGTGACAGCGATATCGATTTGCTTGTTCTCCTTGATGGCAAGATAAATTATGGACGGGATCTTCTCAGGAACATATCCGCCTTATATCCGATATCAAGACGACTTGGACGCAGGATCAGTGCGAAGCCTGCTTCAGACAAGGAATATTCCGAGGTGCAATGCCCCCTCTACCAGAGGATTCATCAGGAAGGGATTCGGATATGAGGAAATTCGCAAAGGTAGAATGGAAACGGGCATGGCTATCTCTGGAATCTGCAAGACAGCTCTCAAAATCGGATCCTAATTCTGCAGCATCAAGAGCCTACTATGCTGTTTTTCATGGTTTGACGGCATATTTTGCCTTGCAGGGGAAATCCTTTACAAAACATACAGCGATTCGTTCGGCTTTGCACAGGGATCTTGTCAATACCTGGATTCTTTCTTCAGAATGCGGACAGACATTTGATTTCCTGATGGACCTAAGGGAGACAGGTGATTATGGTGGAATTACACAAGTAACTGAGGACAATGCCAATCTCGCCATTGAAAAGGCCAACCTTTTTCTTGACTCCATTAAAGCCGCTTCAAAGGGACTTGCGGCCATGAAATTCACCAAAAAATAGCGACTCCATTGAAATCCAAGTCTTAACCACAGAGGCACAAAGGCACAAAGTTGCCAGGATTGCGATCTGCTGAAGCAAAGGATTCAATGGAAAGGATTGGCAGAGCCTTTTCTGATTTTTGTGTAAATGGTCATAGTCAGATAGATTAAAAATAAAAGGAGAAGAGACTATGGCTGTGAAGATCAATGATGCATTCATCGATGAACTGGTGAAGGGCTGCAAGACCGCCGATGACGTTGTCGGAAGCCAGGGGGTTGTAAAAGAGCTTACCAAGAGGCTTCTTGAAAGACTGCTGGACACTGAGCTTACCACGCACCTTGGATACGAGAAGCACAAGCCCCGGGAGAAGAAGGCAGGTAATGCCCGGAACGGGCACAGTGCCAAGACCATACTTACCGGAGAGGACGAGATAAAGTTGCAGGTGCCCCGTGACCGCAAGGGCAGGTTCGAGCCCATCGCCGTACCCAAGCACCAGAGGCGCTTCGACGGTTTCGACCAGAAGATAACCTCGATGTACGCACGGGGCATGAGCCTCAGCGAGATACAGGGGCATCTCAAGGAGATATACGGGGTCGAGGTTTCACCTACGCTGATATCGAATGTCACCGATGCGGTGGTTGAGGATGTCCGTGAGTGGCAGAGCCGTCCGCTTGATCCGATATATCCGGTGATGTTCTTCGATGCGATAATGGTCAAGAGCCGTGAGAACGGCAAGACGGAGAACAAGGCCGTCTACCTAGCACTCGGTATAAACATGGAAGGGCGCAAGGAGCTGCTCGGGATGTGGATAGCCGACACCGAAGGCGCAAAGTTCTGGCTTAACGTGATAACCGAGATCAAGAACCGTGGAGTGGAGGACATCCTCATAGCGTGCATAGACGGGCTAAAGGGTTTTCCTGAGGCTATACATGCCGTATTCCCCAGGACCGAGATACAGCTTTGCGTAGTGCACATGATCAGGAACTCTCTCAAGTATGTCTCGTACAAGGATTACAAGGAACTTCTTGTCGACTTGAAAGGCGTCTACAAGGCGCAGACAGAGGATGAAGCGCTGCAGAACCTGGACAAGTTCGCAGCCAAGTGGGATCCGAAGTATCCGACGATATCCCAGCTGTGGCGCAGGAACTGGGAGTTCGTACGCCCGTTCTTTGCTTATTCAGAGGAGATCCGCAAGGTCATCTACACCACCAACGCCATCGAGTCGATCAACAACTCGGTGAGGAAAATAATCAGGAGCCGTGGTGCATTTCCAAATAACGAGGCTATCCTTAAGAGCATGTATCTGGCGCTGATGAACGCCTCGAAGAAATGGACCATGCCCATCCGGAACTGGGGGCTTGCACTCAGCAGATTCTCCATCCGGTTCGAAGGAAGGGTGCCATTGTGAGTCCAGCGGGGATGAGCCTCGGGGTCTCCTACGGAGACATTGTTCCCCTCGGCTCATCGAAGAAGAAAGAGGAAGAAAGACTGTTTACACAAAGATTCTTAAAGAGCCGATTGGCATGCAATTATCTCATTGATCGTTAACGCCCTAGTATCTCCTACGGCTGAAGGCCGTTAGGAGCATGCGATAGATTTATTTTTCTTTTGTAACTTGTTCAATTAATTCCCGTTCTTCCTTTGAAAAACCACCTTGTTCTATATAATTCAAGCTCGTTTCTGCTCTGTCAGCAACTGTATCATCGAACCAAAATTCTAATTTAGTTTTATCTTCTAAATGTTTTTTAATAATAGATTCATATCTTTTGTCGCCTAAAAATCCTGCAACTAAAATTGCAAATGCTCTAATCTTGGGATCTTCATTTGAAAGATATGGCAATAATAAAGGATATACATCGCAGGGGGCATATATTAATCCTGCAGCAACATACATTTCAACATCTCTGTCATACGAGCCTTCTTTGTTTTTGTCAAGGAGTTCCTTGACACCTTCTGGGCCTTGCTCTGCATAAAATCTCGCATTGAAAAAAGGATTGTGATTGTGCGTGTCTGGATCAATGACAACATGGATTGTCGAACAAGACATAAAAAGAAGCAAAATAATTATGAATGGACTGTTTTTCATTATTAGTCAAACTATGATTACATGTAATACCTGTTCTGCAGAAAAATACTGGAGTAAAGTGTTAAAGTCAAGGTAGAAAAGCATTGGCGGTATTACAAGAGGCGGCAGGATGTCCTGGGAAAGTAACCTTTTGCAGGGTAATAGCAGTGATAGATGGAATTCGTGCTATTGGGAGAATCTGATAGTCCAAAATCCGATGGATCTAAGGAAACATTTTTGTTTTACATAGATGGTGGGATTTGGAACTATGCCAATGCCGTTAACTTAAGATATAACACATTAATGTCTTGCAGGTTATATTGTGATGACGAATCCTGAAGGGATTGAGTAATGTAGCCTGTGGCTTCAGCCACAGGTTTCGTATAAAAGATGATTCTATACTCTGCCCCTTCAGGGCAAAACAAATTTTGGGATTCAATACCTATGGTTGAAACCATAGGCTTTATTACCTAACGCATTCCATGCGTAAAGATAAAAACAATACAGTTGCTTCTGCTCCGGTGCGGAGAATAAATGGTCTAATCTCCGCAAAATATGCGGAGATTAGATCAAATGGAATAATGATAAAGAAAAAATGCGGGACATCTTTTTAGATGTACCGCATTTTTAAATAGATACATTATTTGATGTTGGCGGCGCACTTCATCAGCGATGCTGACGGATTGGCTGCTTCGCCTTCGTATTCGATGGTCAGAGGGCCATTGAAGTTCTTTCCTTTTAGGAAGTCGAGGAGGGCTTTCAGTTCCAGAACGCCTGTCCCGAGGACGACGTCTTCCGGATTGCCCTTCTTGTCGAAAATGAAATCCTTGAGATGCAGTCCGTAGAGCCTCTCATAGAAGTCTGTTGAGAGCTTCAGGGGATCCTGTCCGGCATCGAGCGCCCAGGCAGTGTCGAGGCAGAGGCCGATCCTTTTGGAACTGATGCCGAAGACATAGGCCAGAGCCTGGCGTGAACCGAGCCAGTGTCCGCCGCCGTGGTTGTGGATTCCCAGGTTCATCTGGTATTTGTCGGCAAGGACGGAGGTCTTCTTCAGGGCTTCGACATGACCTTCGATCGGGAAGTTGGCAGCGATGTAATCACAACCAGCCTCTTTTGCGAATTTGAATACCTGCTCCTCTTCCGGAGCACCTTTGAAATTTTCAACCCCGATACTGGAGATCTTGATTCCAGCATCCTTGAGCTGTTTGATGACGTTCACGGATTCGGGCTTCTTGAAATCCGCATGGACTCCGCAAAGCTCCACGTTGCTGAACTTGCACTCCTTGAGCTTCTCGATCAGCTTGTCCAACGGCTTGAATTCACGGAAACACCAGCTCTGCACACCAATCTTGTTCATAACAAAAATTCCTTGTTTTTAGACAGGATTACCCGCCTTCGTTTGACTATGGCGAGGCAGGCAGGATTTTCATGATTAAATTAATTATATCCTGTCACAACTGTCCGGCTTAACTTTATAAAATAATGTGTAACATGTTTAGAAACAAATACATAACTTATGCAAAAATATTTTTCGATTTGAAATCAGCCTATATGCTATTGCCGCAACCAGAAAATAGA
>Ga0209417_1002253_pt1 | contig 30765 bp, 26 predicted proteins | sample RifGroF2_FD_184002 | JGI IMG/M metagenome (GOLD analysis project Ga0209417, IMG submission 184002) | Groundwater microbial communities from Rifle, Colorado, USA - Groundwater F2 (SPAdes) (version 2) | ecosystem: Environmental > Aquatic > Deep subsurface > Groundwater | place: Rifle, Colorado... | reverse complement strand
CGCATGGTTTTTGAATTATACCAACCCGATGGCCGTTCTTACAGGCGCGATGATAAAAGGCGGAGGAATAAAAACCGTAGGCTTGTGCCACAGCGTTCAGGGCTGCGCTTATTGGCTTCTTAAAGGTCTTGAAATGCCGACAGAAAATGTCCAGTGGAAGATCGCAGGAATAAACCACATGGCATGGCTTTTGGAGATCACAAGGAACGGGCATGATCTTTATCCCGAAATAAAAGAAAAAGCTCTCAAGAGGCCTGTGCCCCATCATGATATGGTCAGATATGAGATAATGAAACGGTTTGGTTATTATGTGACTGAATCGAGCGAGCATAATGCGGAATATATGCCTTATTTTATAAAAAAAACTTATCCTGAGCTGATCGAAAAATTCAACATACCTCTCGATGAATATCCAAGACGCTGCATTGATCAGATCGCACGCTGGGAAAAGATGGGTAAAGAAATGACAGATAATAAAGATCTTACCCATAAAAGAACCACAGAATATGCTTCATATATTTTTGAGGCTATGGAAACAGACATTCCGTTCAAGATCGGCGGTAATGTTCTTAATACAGGACTGATCACAAATCTTCCTGACGGAGCTACTGTTGAAGTTCCTTGTCTGGTTGACAGAAGCGGGGTTACTCCGTGCTTTGTAGGCGATCTTCCTGAACAGCTTGCCGCGCTGAACAGAACGAATATAAATACTCAGTTACTAACCCTCGAAGCTGCGCTTACTTTGAAGAAAGAACATATATATCATGCTGCTTTGCTTGATCCGCACACATCGGCTGAACTTTCAATTGATGATACAGTAGCTTTAGTTGATGACCTAATCATAGCTCACAAAGGCTGGCTGCCAGAGTATAAATAAAATTTTTATTACAGTTTCTCTATCAGATAAAACGGCACTTCCCTAATTTTGCCTTCTGAATATAGAGCCTGACTGATCTTGAAGCCTTTTTCGCTTTTGAACTGCTCCATGAACAAAGCCATGCTTTTTAATCTGCCTGTTGAGCCTGATTTTACTTCGATCGGATAAATATTCCCGCCTCTCTGTATCAGATAATCTATTTCCGCACTGCTGTTTTTACTTTCTCTCAGCCAGTAATATAAAGAATCCCTATGGAAAGGATCACCGTAAGCAAATAGTTCCTGCCCGACGAACTGCTCGGATACTCCGCCCATATAAACTGTGTTAAGGTCGCTTGCCATCATTGTCTTCGGGAACAGTCCGCTTATGGAATGAAGCAGACCTATATCGAGAAAGATCAGCTTGAAATAACTGTGTTTAACCCCTGCTTCGAGCGGTATCGCAGACGCGCTTGTCCTCTTCACTCTGGTGATAACGCCTGCCATCTCAAGCAGATTAACCGCTTTCTTCAGATCGGCTGATCTTGTGTCGGGATCGACTTTAGAGAACACATATTTCCTTCCGACCATCGAAGGCACCGAATGAAAAACCGTTTTAAGATGCATGATGTCTTCTTCCGGAGCATACTTTTTGAAATCGTCAGAATAGGTATCAAGAATTGATCTCTGGATTTTCTCGCATTTACTTACATCTCCAGATCTTATATACTCATCCACCACTTTAGGCATTCCTCCGAGCAGATAATATTTTCGGACAAGCTCAATAAGTTTATCATGAACAACTTCATCAACTTTTTCAAATTCTTTTTTACTATAAAGATGATCATGCAGAGCGTCATAACCTAAAGCCAGAAGAAATTCCTTGAAAGACAGAGGGTACATGAACAGATATTGAATTCTTCCGACAGGGATACTTATCTTTGCTCTATTAAGTGCGAACTCGAGGAGTGATCCGGCAGCTATTACATGAAGATCGGGCATTTCCTCATAAAAATACCTCAGGGCTACTATCGCTCTCGGACAGTTTTGTATCTCATCAATAAAAAGAAGAGTTTTCCCGGGGGTAATATTCTGCCGTGTCGTAAAGGCTATTTTCTCTATCATATCTTTCGGATCGAGGCTGGTAAAGAATTTTTCGTATTCCAAATTCTTTTCTAAATTCAAAATCACAAAGTTCTCAAACTCATTCCTCCCGAACTGCTCGATAAGGTAAGTCTTGCCTATCTGTCTTGCCCCTCTCAGCAGTAGAGGTTGTCTTCTTTCTTCGTTCTTCCATTCGAGCAAAGTCCTGTAAATATCTCTTTTTAGCATTTTAGCCTCGTTTTTGTCAATATCCAAGGATAATATACTAATATTTCTGATAAAATCCAAGGTATATTTTTACTATTTTGTGATATTTTCCAAGGATACTATTTAAGATAGTCGAACAATTTTTTTTTACAATCCCTCAACAGTATAATTATAAACTGCAAGGCTGCTTTCAGGCTGGTTTAGTTTGTATATTCTATCCTTAAAAAAGTAAGTAATTATTCCATTGAGCGGAACATTGAAATCTTGCTGTACGAGTTCTTTAATTACTATTCTGTTCAGAAAAACGCCATCTTGAAAAACATCTGCGATAAATTGATCATCATTGCTGTCATTCCTCTCGATTGATGGACAAACCAGCAAACATCCATACTTATCATAGAACATATTATTTACTGATTTTTTATAGCTTTGCTTTTGCTTAAGTTTCTCACCGCCTACACCGACAAGCGGTAATTTCTCAATTATACTTTGCTCTTTTTCGTTATAAGATGCTTTGATATAATTTTTATTGATTACTTCAAGCACTCTTCCATAATAGTCATACACATTTATTTTAAACTGAGATTCGCTATTGTCAGCTACAAATATTTTACCCTCACCGTATGAATATTTTGTTAATTCTTCGAAGAATTGTGTTTTAGCCGGATCATATTTATACATAAATTCTCTTAGAATTTTGATTTCATTAAATCGTTTGTCCATTAGCAATAACGAAGTTCCCGTAAGAATTCCGCCATTTTCTTCTTTAACATTAGATTTGTACCCAATTACTACCCCTGATGCAGGAGATTTTATTGATTCTTCCAAGAAAATACCGGGAGTACCGACATAAGGTATCCTGTCTATAAAATTTCCTTCAAGATCAAACCTAACCATTTGAGCACTTGTAATTGCCTGGACATTTAAAGTATCATCAATAATCGTAAAATCTATTGAAACATCAAATTCGCCGGGACCTTCACCCTTTCTTCCAAAACTTTTTAAAAAAGTTCCCGAAGAATCATATTTCTTTATGCTGCTTGTTGCAGCGTCCAGAATGTAAATATTGCCATATTTGTCCACATCAATATCAAAGGGAGCTTTAATGACAGCCATAGTATCAATTCCAGTCGTATCATTACTAATTGTAAACACTTCTGTAAGTTTGTATTTTAAATCTGGTTTTGTCGGGGTATTAGTATTCTGATGAGTTTTTATTCCGTTAATAGTATTAGTCGTGTGAGTACCTTCTTTAGCACAGCTAATCAGAACCATAATTACCAGTATAATGGAAGTCATTTTAAGTTTTTTCATGTTTTTCCTTTTTAATTTCAATTCGACATTACTCTCGCTTGCTTGATCGTATCAAAATCTCTACCCTTAATCATAAAAGTCCAAAGAATAAAGATTATTAGTAACTCAGCTATGTAATATGACAATATCAAAGATGAAATCAACAACAATTCAGCAGTGACGAAATACTTTGAATATATTACTAATCCTAAAGTAAATATAGGAACAGAACAAGCGAAGCCAATTATAACTTGCCTGAACACGGTTGATAATACTGTAAGTTCAAATTTATTCCGTGACAATTTAGAAACTAAATATAAATGCTCGATTTTATTCCTTTTTCTATAAATTCTTGAATAATTTAATGCAGAGATAAGTAAAAAATAGAGTAATAATGATACAAAGTAAATAATGCCTAATTTACCTTGTAGTGATAATAAAGCAAAAACTATAAATGCGTAGAATATCAAGACTAGAACTGTTGGTGTAGGTTCGAATAATGAAAACTGAAATAGCTTTATATATTTATTTTTAGGATCAGATTTAATTCTATATATTAACGAATTCAGTTCCTTTACTATTGCATCATCAAAATAAGCCTGAAAAGAATTGATTTTCACTACGAAACCTGTTTTTTTGAAATCGTCTTTAAATCTGTTGTTTATATAATTACTCACAAAATTAAACATCTGATAGATTATCACGATAAAGAATACACTTAAAATCGTATAATACATAATAGGATGCTTTGGTGTCCCTTTGATATACATGATCGGTACAACAAAGCTAAACAATGCAAAGATCAGCTTTAGAAACCAATATTTATTTGACCTGTAAACAGGAACTCTAAAGGAAGATATAGTTATTATTGTTGACAACATCCATAAACTGCTGAAAATAAAAGACAACAGAATCTGAAAATCGTTGTGTCCGAGAATTAAAACTGCCCAGATAAATATTAAGCCTAAATTTAATCCCGCAAATTTCACTACCTTTTTTCTTATTTCCGGTAACATTTGTAAAATACTAACAGAAGGACCAGATATTATAACAAATGTCCGAAAATAAGCCACGATCAAGAATATTGTAAATATCACCCTGAATACTATCTGCGCAATAGTAAGATTGTTATCTGAAAACAGACTTATATCAGCTCCGAGAAAACACAGCTTGTAAATAGTTATACTTACCATCATAATAAGTAAACTCAAACTGATCTTCGGGATCATATTATAGCTATGTTTAAACATCTGTAAAAATACTTTCATTTTATTCTCCACTATTATTTGTTCAGCTCTAAGAAAATATCTTCCAAATTCATATGTTCTGTGTATTTTTCTTTCAATGCAGAAAGTTCGCCAATGTATTTTAGCTCGTTATCTTTAAGAATAGCTACATCAGCTGCAATCCTTTCAAGGTCGGAAGTGATATGAGTGGAGAACAGCATAGTTGTTCCGGATTCTATGTTTAAATCTATCAGCTCTTTTATGAACGATCTTCTCGCAACGGGATCAAGGCTTGCGACAGGTTCATCGAAAATATAAAGTTCAGGTTCGTGACCCATAGCCATAATGATAGCTACCTTCTGCTTCTCTCCTTCCGATAAACTTCTGAACCTTGCTTTGGGATCTATATTCCAGTCCTTTAATAACTGATCAACCTTTTTCTTATTCCATTTATCGTAGAACACACTAGTATATTCAAGAAGGGCATCAACAGTCATCCATCCGTCGAATCCGTTCACGTTCTGAGGAACATAACCCAGCTTCTGCTTTATTTCGCCCGGAAGATCCCATGAATCCTCACCAAACAGGCTCGCTTTACCGCTGTCGAGCTTAAGCAGTCCTAATAATGATTTTATCATAGTTGTTTTCCCTGCACCGTTCTTTCCGACAAGCCCCATAATCGTACCTTTCTTTATTGTAAGATCAATGTTCTTAAGAACCTGTTTATCACCGTAGCTTTTACTGACTTTCTCAAGTCTGATAACTACATCACTATTTTCCATCATTATCCCCCAGGATTTTTTTAAATAATTCTAGAACCCTTTCATTCGGCAACCCAAGCTGTTTAGCCTGAGATGCAGCTTCTTCCAGACTTGGCCTGATCAATTCGATTCTCTGCTTCACCGATTTCGCATTGTCAGAATTCGAGGCTATGAACATTCCCATGCCGCGTCTGCGTTCCACGATATTTGAAGCTTCAAGCATACTGTAAGCCTTGGAGACCGTCATCGGATTTACTTCAAAATGAACGGCGACCTTTCTTACCGAAGGCAATTCATCACCCTGCGACAGATAACCGCTCGCTACAAGCCGCTCGACCTGATCCACGATCTGCTTATAAATAGGAACACCCGAACTCGGCTGGATCTGAAAATATATTTCTTTATTATCGCTCATACTATTCCCTATTTTAATACCGCAGCAGCGAACTGCATTAGTGTATCAGTAATGTAATACACTAAAACTAAAAAGTCAAGCGATATTTTTTCATCTTTTGTTACTTGATTAGAAAACAATTTTTTGTTATAATTGTAGTTCTTTCAAAGGATAGTCTACATGAAATCAATTACCTCTGCCCTGCTTCTTTTAACCGCAATTACAGTCTGCACATTCGCTGAAGGCTATAAATTACCACCAGAAGACATTCTGAATGTTTTTGACGCTCCCAACGAGCAGTTTCTGACGCTCGTCGAAGGAACCGACTATGCAATTGAACATACTTATGAAAGATATGAAAGCCTTGAAAGTCTGTCTCAGGAAAGACTTTCACTTGCCGGACAAATAATTCTGCCTAAAATTCATTCTGAAAAGATCAGCTATCCCAAGCTCTATCTAAAACTTATCAATCTAAAGACTGACGAAAGGATAGATCTAACTCCAAGAGAAGATAACAGAATAGTTGATTTTGAAATTTCACCGGACAGAAAATATCTGGCTTATCTATCACAGCTGGAAAACGGCGTTTATCTGAGAGTAATTGAGCTTAAATCCGGAAGCATGGTATTCAAAGACAGCAGAAAAGTAAATATGGCTTTTGCCGGCCTTCTGATAAAGTGGTGCGTTGACTCCAGATCGCTGATAATTCCGAGGATCTTTTATGAGAATGAGCCTGTGCCTGTCAAATCCGTTGAGGATATTGCGCCCAAGTCAGAAGAGAGCTTCGGTAAGACGGCTCAGCTGAGAACTTATTCCAATCTGCTCGAGACCCAGTTCGACATAAAGCTGTTCGATTATTACTTTACAAGCAGGTTCGCTAAGCTCGATATCGTGACGGGAAATGAAACCGTTTTAGGAAAACCCGCGGTTTACAGATCATTTATCCAGTCGCCAGACGGAAAATATTTTCTCGTCAGAATAGTGAATAAACCTTACTCTTTCACTTTGCCTTACTCAAGGTTCGGATATAGCTATCTTATCCTTAATTCCAACGGGAATGAAATAACAGATTTAGTTACGAAGCCTGTTCAGGATGAAATACCTATCGGCGGAGTAGAAACGGGCATAAGATCGCCCCTATGGATCCCGACCGAGAGTTCAACATTGTGCTGGATAGACGCAAAAGATGACGGAGATCCAAAAAAAATAGTTCCTTTCAGGGACAGCTTCTACAAATTGTCAGCTCCATTTGATAAAGACCCCAAATTGTTTCTAAAGACAAAGAACCGCGGATATGTCTCCGGTTTTACAAATGAGAAAGGAAGGTTCGTATATATAGATTATGACCGCGATAATGAGTGGATGAGCACATATTACGGCTCTTATGACGGTTCGACAGGCGATAAAATGCTTTTCACGCGCAGCGAGAACGAAAAATATGAAAATCCCGGTGAATTTGTGACGGCAAAGATGCCTAACGGGTTTGAAGTGATAAAAGTAAAAGACGGTTCAGCATATCTCTACGGTCAGGGATATTCTCAATCCGGAAATTTTCCATTCCTGCACAAGTTTTCACTTAAGGACGGCAAGAAAACCGTTCTTTTTAAATGTGCCGATAAAAGCTATGAAAATTTTGTAGGATTTACCGGTTCTGACAACAGCAGAATTTGTATAACACGGGAAACTACCTATGAACCGCGAAACTATTTTGTTATCGATCATAAAACAGGATCAAAAATACAGATCACTACAAATACTGATCATGCCTTGGTTATAAGACAAATTAAAACGGAGCTGATAACTTATAAGAGAAATGATTCTATAACTCTCAGCGGAAAATTATACCTGCCTCCGGATTACGACAAAGAAAAAAAGTATCCGCTTATTATTTGGGCTTATCCGAGAGAATTTGTCGAGTTAAGTACAGCCGGTCAGATAACAGGCTCGAATTATTCATATACAAGGTTCTGGGGAGCATCGGTAAAATATCTTGCTCTGCACGGATATATAGTGCTCGACAATGCCTCTATGCCTATCGTCGGAAATATTCAGCAAAGAAATGATTCCTTTATCGAACAGATAAAGATGAATGCGCTGTCTGCGATAGATCATCTCGATTCGCTCGGCATGATAGACAGAACCAAGGTGGCAGTAGGAGGTCACAGCTATGGTGCTTTCATGACCGCCAACCTGCTTGCATATACGGATTATTTTAAAGCCGGCATCGCCAACAGCGGAGCGTATAACAGAACGCTTACCCCGTTCGGATTTCAATCTGAAGAAAGAACCTACTGGCAGGCTAAAGAATTTTATCAGAAGGCTTCCCCTTTCTCGAATGCGGAAATGATAAAAACTCCGATCCTTCTGGTCCACGGCGCAGATGATAACAATCCGGGAACTTATCCAATGCAGTCGGAAAGAATGTATGCCGCAATAAAAGGCAACGGCGGGAATGCAAGGCTTGTTATTTTACCTTATGAAGGTCACGGATATGAAGCCCGCGAATCGAATCTGCATGTCCTTGCGGAAATGTGCGAATGGCTCGACAAATATCTCAAGTAACATAAATACTTACCGCCAATAACATTAAATTTTACTTGAAAAGCATGTTTTATTTTATTACTATGGAGTAAGTATGTATTTGGGGAGTGAAATATGAAACGCTTTGTATTATTGGTCTATTTAGTTTTATTACTGGGAATTCTATCGGCATCAGAGATTGAAGATAAAGAAAAAAACACGATCAATGCTGCTATTGACCTATTGTATCAGGAAAAATTTGAAGAAGCTCTGCCCATTTTCGAATATATTAAGGATACTTACCCTGATTACCCGATAGGTGATTTCTTCTTAGGTTTTTACTATAACTTCCTTGCTTCATATTATGAATCCGATTATTTCGACTCAAAGATAGTACTTTATTATGACCTTGCAGAAAAAAAAGCGAAGTACCATTTATCAAATAACGAAAAAGACCCCTGGTTCAATTTCTATATGGGGGCATCATTGATAAATAAAGGATATATGCTCGGGCGTGACGGAAGTAGGTTTTCAGGAATAACAAAAACATTTGACGGCATATCATACATTGAAGACTGTCTAGAATACGACAAATACCACGGTGATGCGATAATGCTCCTCGCAAACTATAAGTACTATAAAAGCACTGTATTAAGCTGGGTTTATGACAGAAGGGATATGGCTGTATTATTACTAAAACAAAGTATAGCCACATCTTATTTCAGCGAATACCTCGCAAGATCAGCTTTAGGATGGATATACATTGACTACGGAAAATATTCCGATGCAGAAGCGGTTGCCGATAAAGCTCTTGAAAAATATCCAGATAACCACTTATTCATTTTCCTTAAGGCCCGTGCCCTTTTTGAAATGAAGAAATATCAGGAAGCTGCAGAATTATATCATAAATTAGAAACGAAAATCTCGGTAATGGATCCTAAATACTCTGAAAAAGATATGTTCAATATTTATTATTTTCTTTCAAAAAGCTACTCTGCTTTGAATGAAAGTCAATTGAGCAGAAAATATTACGAAAATGCAGTAATGTGCAGGCTTACAAAAAAAGAAAGAGACATTCTGAGGGACAGGATAAATGAACTCTCAGAAGCAAATAAATTAAAAGGCCGTTAATTTCTTAAAAGTATCAAATTCACTTTTTATATCCTCAAGGTCGAACTCTTTTAAACCCTGAATTGAAAAGTCGTTAACAGAATATGAAGCTGTTATAGAACCGTAAACACAGGCGGTTTTAATATTCTGGAAAGTGTAAATACCTGTTTTAGCCAGATGACCGGTAAATCCTCCGGCTAGGCTGTCGCCTGCGCCTGTCGGATCAACGACTTGTCTGAGTGGAAATGCAGGAAGGAAAAATTCGTCATTACCGTCTGTGGCATATATCCCGAACTTACCTAGCTTTACAATAAGCGCTTTAAGCTGCGGGCATTCCTCAAGTATCCTGTCCGCACCCGACAGGAAATTTCTTTCGCCGGTCATAAGAAGCAGTTCTGTGTCATTTATTATAAAAATATCAGACCTTCTAATAACTTCAACGACTTTTTCCGGGACACTGTTTATCCAGAAATTCATTGTGTCTGAAATAATAAGTTCAGGTTTATTCATATTTTTAAGAACTTCAAGCTGCAGGTCCGGGTGAATGTTTGCCAGAAATAAAATTTCTGAATCCTTATATTCCTCAGGAAGTTTAGGCTTGAAAGACTCGAATACATTTAATTCTGTCAGAAGAGTATCCCTTCTGTCCATGTCGTCATGGTATCTTCCCGACCATCTGAAAGTCTTTCCTTCAACGGTCTCGAAACCAGTTAAGTCAATGTCCCTTGATTTCATCAGGTCAATCGTTTCCTGAGGAAAATCTGATCCTGCGACTCCAACGAAGTTCACTTTTGCGAACATTGATGCTGCCAGGCTGAAATAAACAGCTGACCCTCCGGGGACCCTTTCAACTTTGCCTGCCGGTGTTTCGATATCGTCTATTCCTACCGAACCGACCACGAGAATTTTTTTCATATTTTTTTCCTCAATTCAAACCTTCTATAATAATCGTGAATTTCTTCTATCAAGTCAACAATTATTTCAATTTGTTTTTTTAATTTATTTGTCATGCACTTTGGCGATATCTTCAGGCACACATTCCCTCTGCAGTATATCTCGTCGAACCGGCACGAAACGCTTTTCATGTAGTCCCTGTCTTTTAAAAAAAGAGCGGAGATACTCTCTCTCGTATAAATTTTATTTGTCAGTTCTTTTGCCAGAAAAATACACCTGTTCAGAATTTCCCTGTGAAGGGCGAGTATCTGATAAGGCTCAAGCTTAGTTATTACATTATTCATTGCTTTTCTGTCAAGAATATGGAAAATCACTCCGGAAAGCTTTTCATTCATAAACAAAAATACTCTGTTCTGAAATTCATCAAGATCGAAAGGTTTGTCGATGAACTGGAAATTACCTTCGATAAACTGCTTTTCGAACTTGTCGAACATCTGTTTTTTGCTTGACCACGAACTCACAAAGAATATTTTCTGGTCTGAATCGATCTTAAGTATCTTTTCTGCCATTTCGATACCGGTAAGCGCATCCATCATTACATCGGTCAGAATAAGATCGTATTTGTTTTTTATAAATTTATTCAGTCCTTCCTGACCGTTTGAAGCTGTGTCGATTTTGTATATTTCCTGCGATTCGAATATTTCTTTCAGCATTTCGCGGAAAGAGCTTTCATCCTCTACTATCAGAAGCGAAACTCTTTCCATGGGATTGAGTTTAACAAAATCCCATTTGATCCTGTTGAAATCAATTATAAATAGTTCCTCAAACTCCCTGTAGATTTTTTCAAACATTCAGTGTTTCCTATATGTCCGCCAGTTTTTTAGCTTCATCGAAAAGTGTCAGAGCGATGATCACAAATTTATCATTCATGGCTTTTATTCTCGGATAAAGGCTGCGTTCTTTAAAATACTGTCTCGCAATATTATATTTGATCTCGATTTTGATTTTTTCAATATCCTTGTCAAATTGCTCTTTAGAATAATAGTATTCTTTTTTAGCCATCTCCTTCTTATCCGGAACCGTTTCAAGTATATTTATTTTATTTCTTTTTGCAACGTTTATGAAATCTTCTACCATACTTTCAGAGACGGTGAAATCTTTATAGTATTTTTCAAAATCGTTTTTCCATCCGGTTTCTTTGCCGTTCATAATATTAAAAAAATCAATTGCATGATCCTGAAATACTCTCATCCTGAACAGATCTGACATCAGGTCTGAATACGGGTCATAAGTGATCAGCGAATCAGGAGTTATCCCGCCGCCGCCGTAAACGACCCTCTTTTTGTTCAGCGTGTAAAATGTTTCAGCTTTTTTAATTGAATCTTCCTTCGCCTTTTCCTGCTCGGTCATAAGCTCCGGATCCATGTACCTGTCAAGAAAATAACTTTCCGTTCCCTCGTCGTACGGTCTCTGGATAAGCCTGCCTGTAGGTGTATAATATCTGGAAATAGTTATTCTTGCCACTGAACCGTCACCCAGATCGAAAGGACGCTGAACAAGGCCTTTACCGAAAGATTTAGCACCCAGAATATAAGCTCTGTCATGATCCTGCAAAGCTCCGCTGACAATTTCTGAAGCTGAAGCCGAGCCTGCATCAATAAGAACTATCAGGGGAAGATCCTTATGATTGCCGTCTATAGTTGAATAAAATTCCTCATCAAAATCCTTGAATCTTCCTTTGGTGTAAACTATCATTTTGTTTATTCCGATAAACTTTTCAACAACTTCTACTGCCTGATCCATCAATCCGCCGGGGTTGCCTCTAAGGTCAAGAACAAGTCTTTTCATTCCTTTTTTTGTCAGTGCGTTCAATGCGTCCTCCAGCTCCTGGGAAGTTTTATTTGCGAACCTGTTTATCGAAATATAACCGGTTACCTTATCTTCAAGCATACATTCTGCGACCACGCTGTAGATCGGTATCGCAGCTCTTATTATTTCGTAATCCATAGGCTCTGAAGCACCTGCTCTGGCTACGGTTATGTTTACTTTGGACCCGATAGGGCCTTTAAGTCTTTTAAAAACATCCTCAGTCGTAATATCGTAAGCTGTTTTGGAATCTATTCTGATAATTTTATCTCCGGGCATCAGTCCGATCCTTTCTGACGGTGTTTCGGGGATCGCAGATATAACAGTAAGATATTTATCTTTAATTTCAAACTCAATTCCGATGCCTCCGAAAACCCCTTCAAAATCCTCTTCCACCTCTTTTTGTTTATCAGCTGGAATATATGATGAGTGAGGATCAAGAGTTTTAAGCATACCTTCGATAGCGCCTTCCATAACCTTATCGATATCAGGCTCGTCAACATATACATTGTCCACGACCCTTAAAATGTAGTTCATCTTCTGGAAATAGTTTAGAGAATTTCCGCCGTTCGACGCTTCTCCTTCTTCGTATTTATAGCTGAAAGTGATCGCTATTATTAATAACGCTACGGCGATGATGTAGAATTTCTTATCAGACATTTTTCATTCCTGTTTAAGTTTTAAATATAATTTTTTCAGTATATCTTCCTCATACTTCTGAAGCGTTATACTCCTTCTTTCCATTACAGTTCTCGCTGTTTCGAGCGTTCTTTTAAAGGGATAGATCACCAGTTTTTCCTTTCCGCCCCAGTGAAAATCTTCAACATACCTCGGGGGAAATCCCTCTCCATAAACATTGCACGCCACTCCTATAACTGTTCCGGTATTGATCATCGTGTTTATTCCGGTTTTTGAATGGTCTCCCATAATCATGCCTACAAATAATGATCCGGAATCTATAAGTTCTCCGTTGATTTCTACTTTCACGAAAGAATAATTATTCTTCAGATCGGAATTATTCGTATCAGCTCCAAGATTGCACCACTTTCCAATATAGGAATGCCCCAGAAATCCCTCATGCTGTTTGTTGCTGTACCCGTGAATTATCGTGCTTTCTATCTCCCCTCCGACTTTACATACTTCTCCGATCGAAGTATTGTGATAGATTTTCGACCCGATCTTGACTTTTGAATTTTTTCCGATGTAAGCCGGTCCCATTATTACACTATTATACATAATTTCAGCGCCCTCATCAATAATCACGGGCCCTTCCGTTGCATCTAATACAACCCCTGCTTTGATCACTGCGGATTTTCTTATAAAAACATCTTCTTTTTTTTCTAATATTACACCCGTAAGCTTCGATGAGCTGAATTGTTTTTTATCAAGGAGATTTGCATCAGTTTTTATGGCTTCTCCTATCGAATTAGTAATGCACCACGGATATTTCAGCACTTCCAGTAAAGGCTGAACATTTGTTTTTAATCCCTTTTTCACTGCGTCAACAAAATCCGACTTGGTAGTAAAAACACCCATAAGAAGCTTCTCGTTTTCATCAGTTGCCGGAATGCTTTTCTGATTTACCGCTATTTCAAAATATTTTAGAAAATTTTTATTTGGAACTATCCTTGCATTTATAGCTAAAAAAGGAAGCCCGTCAGGTAATTTCTCAATTCCTTTCAATCCTATATCACTCATCATAGTATCGAAAGATTTACGGTAAAAATAATAAAAGTGGTAATCTTTCAGTAATTTTGAATACCTTTCTCTTATACTGAATATGCCTGTTTTCAACTCGAATACAGGTCTTGTTTTTGTTAGGGGGCCGAAATTCGTATAACCCGCATCTTCAAAAAGTACTATATTTTTCATAGCAAAGTCCCTCTATATATTATTCTCATGTTTTCCTATGTTCATAACAATTCCTATCATCAGCATATTCATCATCAAAGCCGAACCGCCATAACTGACTAAAGGAAGAGGAAGTCCCGTCACAGGAAGCAGCCCGAGACTTATAGAGATATTAAGAACTGTCTGAAATATTAACAATGCGGTAATTCCTGAACCAAGCAGGTACAAATATCTGCTTCTTGTTTTTGAAACAATTTTTACAAGTCTGTAAAACAAGATAGTAAAAGCAATAAACAAAATTATAATTCCGATAAGCCCGAATTCTTCGGCGATCACGCTGAAAATAAAGTCGGTGTGACCTTCTGGAAGGAATCTGAGCTGTGTCTGGCTTCCATTCATAAATCCCATTCCTTGTAGATCGCCGTTTGAAACTGCAGTTTTGGCTTGTATTATCTGCCAGCCTCCATCCTTCGAAAATTTCTCCGGATCTAAAAAAGTAAGAAGCCTCATCTTCTGATACTCTTTAAGACCTTCCCAGAACATATTTGATGCTATACCAAGTATTAGGCCTGTTGACCACAAAGCTATACCTGCAGTAATTTTTACAGAAAATTTGTAAAGCACTATTCCGTAAATTACAAGTGCAGTAATAAAGAACTGGTCACCGATACCCTTTGCGAACAGGAAAAAAGAAAGCGCAGCCAAATTGAAAAGGTAAAAATACGGGAGCCCTGCAGAGTATATGACAGCTATAAATATGAAAATATAGATTATAGCTGTACCGAGATCAGGTTGCTTAAGAACTAATATACAAGGAATTATCGTCAGCACGGAACCGAAAATAGCATATTTTTTATCATTCCAGTGTATCTTGCCTGCGCTGTAGTACCGGGCTAGTGTGCACAGCAGTAAGAATTTTCCGAGTTCAGAAGGCTGGAACTGGAACGATCCTATCTCTATCCATCTTTTAGCGCCCATCCTGACAGACCCGATTAAAAATACAAGCAGAAGCATTATAATAAGAACTGCGTAGAAAAGATTCGACAGAGCCAAAACGCTCTTCATGGATATAAATTGTGTGACAACAAGGATAATCATTCCGGTACAAAACCAGATAATCTGAGTGAAGGCGATATTTTCCATACCCCTCGGATATCCTGCCGAATAAATCGAAAAAATACTTAACACGAATAAAGATACAAGTGAAAAAATAATTAGAAAATCTATGTCTTTAGTAAAGCTCTTCACTCTTATGTGTAATCCGACAGGTTTTTAACCGCCGCTCCGCGATAATAATGTTTTAGTATGACTTTGTATGAGTAACCCTTTTCGCCCATCACCTGAGCTCCGATCTGGCACAATCCCGCACCGTGACCCCATCCAGCACCGGTAAAAATGAAATCTGTACCGGATTTTGTTATTAAAAATGCAGAGCTGGGCAGATGAGTTTTTGAAAGAAGCCGCCTGATATTCAGTTCTTTTGAAATAACAGTGTTGCTTTCAGTTCCCTTTAATTCCATTTTAAAAATTCTGCCTGAATATCCTCTCGCTATCGCAGTTAAATCTGTGATGTCTCCGATGTCAATTCCGAATTTCTGTTTCAGATTTTCTTTGATTTCAGAGGCTGTTATCACTGTTTTCCATCTGAAAAGGTCTCTGCAGAATTCAAGTGATTTCGGAAGAGGATTTTTAAAGGTGTTGCAGAAACAATCGAAATTCTTGTCCAGGATAAATTTCTCCGCTTCTTTATCTTTCATAACATTTTTTACTTCGCTTCCAACGGGATTGTCATAGAATGACGCCAGATATGGAAAATCCATATCTTCCCAACATGTTGAATACCTTTCTGTAATGCCTCCGCAAATCTTTGAGTATCTTGCGTCAACTATGCCTGAATCAAAGATCAGTATCTCTCCCTTTGTATCTTCCGTAACTTTTTTGGACAGTTCTGAAATCTTTGAAATTCCCTGATAACACTGGCAGTGGTCGTCTGAACAGAGATCGAACCCGTCTGAATAATGGTGTTTTCCCATTGTGGCCAGTACTGTGCTCCTTGCGGCGATAGTCTGCGCTTTGAGCATTTCAAGATTGTTGTCGTTCCTCATTTCAGAAGAATTCACGCTCGAAAGATACTCTTCAAGATCAATAATATTGACCGCCGTAAGGCTTCCGGAATTATCTATAATAACTTCCAGTTCGCCTTTGTATTCCAGATCCTCTTTATGATCCCAGTGAAAATCGATCCCTACATTTACTCCCTCTACCACAAAGCTGCAGTCTTCGTTTGCTGGAATCATATTTATTTTATTCTTAAATTCTACCCCGTTAAAAAATATCTTCCCCTGCGCATCTTTCTTAATCAGCTTCTTATATTTATAGTCACCTGAAGGATAAATTTTTCCTTCCATATCTCCGGTTTTTTCTAACAGCCAGTATTCAAAATTGTTCAATTTTCCTATTTGGCTGCCCACCTTTATCACTCTTGTAGATTTCTCATGAAGGTAATATTTGTCCCTATGCGATTCCAGTTTACCTACATCAAAAACTGTATCGGTCTTTTCGTACCATTCGTGCTCGGAAGGTTTGCTTTCGATCAGCTTTATATCATAAACCTTGTTATTATCCAGATTTTTACCGGGACATCCGCTTTTATCAGATATGAAATACTCGCCTTTGAACTTTACTTTTATCAGCGACTTTTTATGAAAAAATCCGATCCTTACTTTCATTTTTGCTCTTTGTAAAATTTTAACGGTTTACTGAAAAGCCCGGAAATTTTTTTCAATTCTATCAGCATAAGATCAAAATCATTGAACGAAAGTGACTGAGGCCCGTCCGATAGAGCTTTATCAGGATCGGGATGTACTTCCACCATGAGCCCGTCACAACCGAATGCAAGCGCGGCCCTTGAAAGCCCTGGAACCTTTGCTCTTTCTCTTGTTGCATGGCTTGTATCGATGATTACCGGCAGGTGAGATTCTTCTCTAAGATCGCTGACTCCGAGAAAATCGATTATTGATCTCTGCTTTGTACCCTCAAAGACCCTTATGCCTCTTTCACAGACAATTATATTCGGGTTGCCTTCAGAAAGAATATATTCGAGAGATGCGTAAAGATCATCTATTGATGCGGTAAATCCCCTTTTTAAAAGTATCGGATTTTTTATAGCTCCGCATTTTTTGAGAAGTGAATAGTTCTGCATGTTTCTTGCACCGATCTGAATAACATCTGCAACATCCATTACCTGACTGAGCGAATATTCGTCAATTGCCTCGGTAACTATCTTCATGTTGTATTTTTTCGCGGCGTCGTGTATATAGCTGAGACCTTTATCGCCGAGGCCTTGAAAACTATAAGGGGAAGTTCTTGGTTTAAAAGCACCTCCTCTTAAAAGCTTGATACCTCTAGAGCTTAAAAAATCAGCTGTTTCCATTATCATTTCTCTGCTTTCGACCGAGCATGGTCCCGCGATTATTTGTGCAGACCTGTCACCGAACACAATATTATCGCCTAAATCTACGATAGTATCCGCCCCGCCGTTATTTTCTCTATAAACCAGCTTAAGTCTTTTTGAAATATGAATAATATCCCTAATGCCCATAAATTTTTTAAAGTAGGATTCATCGATATAACCGATGTTTCCGTGAACAAGAATTACTGATCTTTGCGCTCCTTTGCTTATCTTGGCCTGATATCCGATCCCTTCGATCGCCTGAACAACATCAAGTATCTGTTGTTTCGTAGCTCCGATCTTCATAATTATCAGCATTATATCCCCCTTTGGATATTAAAAATTTCATTCATGATAATACCTCCCGCAACCGATACGTTCAGAGATTCAAAACCTCCTTCAGGACCGATCCTGAAGTTAGAATCAAATTCTTGCTCCATAGTTCTATCCATTCCGTTAGCTTCATTTCCTAAAAATAATATTTTCTTTTTACTACTGCCGCATTTATAGTCGTTGATCTTGTGAAGATAAGTACTGATCTTATAAAAATTTCTCAGAAATTCCCGGCTGTCGTTAAAGCGGCTGAATTTTATAAAATCGATTCCGAAAATTGCGCCCATACTGCTTCTTAACACTTTCGGGGACCAGATATCCGCGCAGTTGCCGTAGAGAATCACTCCATCCAGATTGAACCATCTTGCAGTTCTTATTAAGGTTCCTATATTACCGGGATCGCTTATCGAAAAAAGTCCCAGTATCCTTGATCTGTTTCTGAAAAATGCCTCATTTTTATTCGGCTCAGGTATTCTGGCCACAGCCAGTATTCCTTCAGAGGATGCCATTGAAGTAACCGATTCAATGTTATGCTCGTAAAGCTCTATACCCTTCTTTAGCTCTATCTGAGATGAGTCAAAATTTTTATCGACAACTATCATCTCGATCACTATTCCTGATGAGATAAGTTCCCGCACCTCTTTTAGCCCTTCCGCAACAAAAAAACCTGTTTCAGAGCGGCCTTTAACATTCTGTAAAGATTTTATCATCTTTATCTGGCTGTTGTACAGTCTTTTCATTTAAAACTCTCCAGATAGTACAAAACCAGATTGCATCCCATCCTCAGCGCCTGCAGTCTTTTTTCCTCGGGATCATTATGAACTTCTCTGTCCTCCCATCCGTCTCCGAGATCCGATTCAACCGAATAAAAAAGCACCAGCCTGCCGTTATGGAAGATCCCAAGACCTTCGGGACTCTTGCCGTCATGCTCGTGAATTTTAGGCAGTCCGTTCGGGAATTTATATTTTATATTGTAGATCGGATGGTCGAAAGGAACTGTAACAAGCTCTTTATCCGGAAATATTTTCTTTATCAGGCGTCTGAATGATTTGTCGAGGCCGTAGTTGTCATCTGCATGAAGAAACCCGCCCTTCAAAAGATGTTTCCTAACAAGTTCAGCTTCGTTTTCGGTCATGTCAATGGTTCCGTGGCCTGTAAGGTAAAGATAAGGGAATGAGTTTAGATTCTCGCTTACTACTGCAGTACCTTCCATTTCAGAGCAGTCAATACCTGATTCCTTCGAGACAAACTTGAGCAGATTATTAACCGAGGAAGGATTACTGTACCAGTCTCCGCCACCGTCATATTTAAGCCTGCCGATAAAAAAATCTTTCCCTAAGAGGTTCATAGAAATTAACAATATGACTAACAACCTACAATTCATCATAAATATACGGCTCATCGTTATTTTTTTTTGGTTTTATTATCTCGTCAAATGATTTTTCATCATCAAGTATGATTGTTGAAGGCTTGATCATTCCTGCTTCAGATTCAATTTTATCTTTTGAAATATAATCTTTTTCGTAGAGTCTGTTGTTAACGAAAACATCGACTATGTAAGGATCGAACTGCGTGCCTCTTCCTTCAAGAAGAACCTGTACAGCTTCATTACTTGTTTTTTCTTTTCTGTAGGGCCGTGTTGTAGTAATAGCATCGTAAGTATCTGCTACAGCGACAATTCGCGCAAGAAGAGGTATCCTCTCCCCTTTTATTCCGTCTGGGTAACCCCCGCCGCCGAATTTTTCATGGTGATACTTTATGCAGTCTGCCATCGGACCGAAGAAAGAAATATTTTTGACTATATTCGCTCCCACAGCCGGATGTGACATTATCGAATCGAACTCTTCTTCGGTAAGGGACTTATTCTTTTGTAAAATAGCATCTTTTACGCCTATTTTACCGACATCATGCATCATTGCGCCGTATTCAAGTACTTGAAGTTCCTTGTTGTCGAGGTTCATAAGTTTCCCGATATCAAGGCTAATAAGCCTCACTCTGTTGCTGTGACCTTTTGTGTATTCATCTTTAGCCTCGATAGCCGAAGCAATAATGATTAGAGAGCCGAACAGAGCGTCCTTTAGCTGTATCGACCTTTTTTCGACCATGTCTTCGAGATGGTGTTGATATCTCTCATTCTCTTTCTGTAGCCTTATATTCTGATCTTTCAGCCGTTTAAATTCAATGCTTTTTCTTACTGCTATCAAAAGCTCATCAATGTTGATCGGCTTTACAAGATAGTCTTGTGCGCCAAGTTTCATTACTTCAACAACAGTGTTAAGAGCTTTAACCCCAGTAAGCATAATTACCGGGATCACCTTGTTTATCTCTCTGAATTTTTTTAAAAATTCCGGTCCTGTCATCTCCGGCATTTCCACATCTGAGACGATACAGTCGAAATCTTCACTCTTCAGTATTTCAAGGGCTTTTTTTCCGTTTTCAGCCTCGACCGTTTCGTATTCATTTAGCTCGAGGCTCATCGCAACGAATTCTCTTAATTCCGGTTCATCATCAACTACAAGTATTCTCGACATTAGTTCACCTTGAGTTAAACTTTATTCCAAGTATGTTAATATAACTACAAACACCGTTGAAATCAATACAAATTGTAGCTTAATCATTCGAGTGTCAAGCATGACAATTTCTGAATCATGCACTAATTATAGTGATTGACAATAATAATTTTTCTTTCATGTTTTGTGAAATTTTCTTTATTGTTTACTTGTTAAATATTGAATGATGCATCGTATTGATATCATCCTCAAAAACATCTTTTTCGATAGAAAAATACTTAGCATTTATCTCAGAGGAAATGTCATTTTTATGTATAAAAGAAGAATTAAAAAATGCAATTAGCTCGTTTGTAAAAAAATTATATACAGAAACTCCATTTTCTGAAGGAATTATACCATATTTATAATTTGCATATTCGGTATACTTGAATATTTCATTGAAAATATCGCTTGAATAGCAAGTCAAAGATGGCTTGTTTGATATAAAAATCGTGTCTTTAGCAGAAAAATAATAATTCACTTCACCTTTTGTATTTACCGGCTTAATCTTATTTGAAATTTTGGTATTTAAATATTTATTGAACTCATACAAATCTGTCTCAGTAATATTTAATTTTAATTGTGTAATTAACAAATCTGTCGTGCTGTTATCCTTATATATTTCTAAAAATTTTTCGATCCCGAAATTATCGACAAGATACTTTACATATAAACCGCTCACAGGATAAGACAAACTTGCATCGAATTGTTCAAAACCAGATTTTGTTAAAATATCATTAATTTTTATCAAATCTGATTCTAAAAGAAATCTACCTATATTGTAAAGAACCGAAGGTTGTTTTCCGCCTCTTCCTCCATAGGCAACTGCAAATCCTTCCTGCAGCACCGGTAAAGTAAATAGCGGTAATTTATTCAGTTTATAGTTTATTAAAAAGTGTGATATCTCATGGACATGATAATTATAGGTCGAAACCAAATAATTCTGCCCAAGAAAAAATATTCCTCTTGTATCAAAACCTGAAATTCTTTTTATTTCCTCCTGATTCTCACAGAGAATATAAACCAACTTATTCTTTTTCAGATTTACAGATTGTTCTTTACTTATTTTCAGTAAGGTAATCATTGCATCTATAAATCTATTCAGTTTTTTCACAGAATAATCGCTTAATCGGGCACTGTCTTTTGAAAAAAAAAGAATATAATCAGAATTCAAAGTATCCCAGTTTTCCTTTTTCAAATAGAAATAAGGTCTTGAAACAAGGTTTTCATTAATGAAAAAGTATTCTGTTTTATAGTTTTTTGACGGGATGTTTATTTTGAGTATTGAAAAATCGTGAGCGATATTTTCTATTTTATAACTGCTAATTACTTCGTTAAAAACACTTTCTGTAATAAAATTCCTGTCAATACCGTAACCGATCATAAATTTATTTTGAACATCCACATATTCAATTCCTAACCTATTCGACAAATCGAATTCTTCCCTTAGGATGAATTGACGAATATCTCCGTTTTCGTAAAGAGTTTTTATAAAATTCTGAGCAACGTCGTTTGTCAAATTGTTTGAAAATAGACTAATTTCAAATATTAAAATTGACATCACAAACAAGTTTCTCATTTTTCTAATATCAATCAATTATTAATTCGTCTAAAGTTCTTTTCGGGACATGATGCACCTGGTCTCCGTCTCTCCAGTACTTTGTGTCTCCGCCTGACGGAAGATCATCAACTACTATCGTTTCATTCGGTTTACCGATAGCTACAACCAGAGCTATTTCGAATTTTTCCTGATCTATTTTTAAATGCTCCGCGAGAAGCGGTTTATTTATAGCTCCGAACATACATCCCCCGAGTCCTTTTTCAACCGCACCTAAAAGCATACTCTGCGCCATTATACCCGCATCAAGATTATTTGGAGTATTTATATTTTTATCTTTTATCATTACGATATAAGCTGAAGGTTTTTCTCCTTCCTGCGGTCCTGACCAGTCTTTAAGGAACATCGCCCATTTCAGGCATGAGAAAACCCTGGCGTTCATCTCGTCATCATATGACAGGATGAACCTGAGCGGCTGCATATTCCCGCCGGAAGCTGAAAATCTTGCCAGCTCGACTAATTCCACCAGAGTTTCACGGCTTATTTTCACATTCTGAAAATACCTGCGGTAACTCCTGTTCTTTTTAACCAGATCCAGCATCATATTCCATCTCCTTTACAGGTTAATTCTCTACAAGAACCATAAACTCGCCTTTGAGTTCGTTCTGCCTGCAGAATTGATAAATTTTCTCCGCCATATCGTATTTTATTATTTCCTCAGGCATAGTGGCTTTATACAAAAACAACACTTTCTTGTCGTTGAAAATATCCGCTACATCTTCCATAACATCAAGAAGCCTGTATGGGGTATCCATTAAAACGACCGGAACCCTGAGCGTTTTAAGTTTTTTCAGCTCTTCTATCCTTTCCTGTTTTGTTTTCTGAACAAAACCTGCAAAAAGAAACTTTCTGATATCGATTGGCGATAGAGAAAGTAGTGTCATCAGGGCTGACGCTCCTGGGATGGGTACGACCGTAATTTTTTTTGCGTAGCATCTTTGAAGAAGTATTTTTCCCGGATCTGCAAATACCGGTGTTCCGCAGTCTGATATAAGTGCGCAGCTTTCACCTTTAAGAAGAAAATCCATTACATAATCCGCATCTTTTTCTTCGTTATGCTCGTTGAATACAAAATACTCTTTCTTGAAACCGTGTATCGCAAAAAGACTCTTCACCGCAGACGATTCTTCTGTAACAATAACATCGACAGCCTTAAGAGTTTCCAGCGCTCTTTCTGAAATATCGGCCTGGTTGCCTATCGGGATCGCAACAATATACAATTTTCCTTTATCTGCCACTTCCTGTACCTGTTTTAACTTCCGGTTTCACATTTTTCGGTTTAACTTCAACTTTAATTGAGTCGCTGTCTTTTTTATTTGTATTAGTCTTGATTATCTTCTTAAATTCTTCTCTCATTTTATCGGTTTTCTTTTTATCGTCGGCTTTCACAGAATCAGTTTTCTTCTCTTCATATTTGATCCCCTGTTTTTCAGCCACTACCTTGATCTGCTCGCTCATGATCTTATCGAGATTATTACTTTTTTCTCCTTTATTGACACTGGACGCTTTTACTCTTTTCGCCTCATCCGCATCGACCGAAGGTGCTGTTGCGAGAAATTCTTTCTTATCTTCAAGAGCCTGCTCTTTAGGTTTATCTTCGTTCCTCGCCCGATCGGCTTTCTTTTTCGCTCTTTCTTCAATGAAAACGTCCCCTGCTCTTCCGCCCTTAAAGCTCTTGCCGTCTTTGTCTTTAACTTCGTCAAGAACAACTTCAGCATCTCCTTCGGTAACAACAACATATTCTTTGCCCGACTGATCAATTACATTCTGGACATAAGTAAGAAATGAAAATGTTCCGTTCGTTTTATTGGAAATATCCTGAAAATGTTTAATTCCTTTTGAAGAGTTACCCGAACATGAGATAGAGCTTATAGAAAGAGAGTTTTTTAAAGCTTCGTTTATTATATCTTTTTCGCTGAAATTATCTCTATAGTTCTGAGGTTCGGCATCCCCTATAAGAAAACACAGCTTGCCGATCTTCTCATTCTTTTTCGACCATGAAAGTTCGAACATTGCTTTATGAAGAGCTTCTATAACAGATTCAGGGAAATCTCCCCCGCCTGTGGCAGTCAGCGAATTTATATCCTGTTTAATTAGATTGACATCAGATTTAAAATCATAAATTTTTGTAACATAGGCATCTCCCCTGTCCTTGTAATCCACGACGGCAAATCTGACTAAAGGTTTTGGTGTTCCCTGCAGTATCTCGTCTATCATTGAAATTATCTTTGATTTAACTACATTTATTTCATCACCCATGCTTCCTGTCGTATCAATAACGAACGCAACTTCGAGCTGCGGACCGGTCCCGTAATTGTTTGATGCCGTATTTATATCGGTATAAATTTTCTGGGACAGCAGATCTACTGAATCAAATATTTTTTCTTTATCGTTCCCTTTCACGCTCTGGGTTGAAATTATTCTGCCTGTTTTTACTTCCAGTACCTTGCTGTTTATCATAAAAGATGCCTGTATAAATGTTATGCTGCCTGTAATCACAAATTCTGCGCCTGTAAGTTCCCCGATCTTGACCTGCTGCTTATCTGAAACAAGCCCGGAACCGCTCAGACTCAGCTCTTCTACGACCCTGTTAAGCTTTTCTCTTTCTACAAGCCGGATATTCGGTTTCTCGCCAAGCGTCGAAACAATAATATCGCTTATCCCGACAGAGAGAAAATTCATATCGCTGCTACTGGAGTTCACGCTAAAATTAAGCACGGCCATGTCAACTGACTGCGAAAACAGAATTCCTAAGAATGTAATCAAAAACAATACTGATCTTTTCATAGCCCTTTCTCCTCGACTTTATTTTTTAATTTTTCGTTAAGACCTTCTATAATGACCACGAATTCACCCTTGGGAGGTTTCTCATTCAGCTTTGCAAGTATCGTTTCAGGTTCTCCGCAGATATGTTCTTCGTATGTTTTCGTCATCTCTCTTAATACGCAGATCTTTCTATCGGGTATAAACATGCATAATTCTTCTATAAGCCTGATTATCCTGTGAACTGATTCGTAAACTATTATTGTTCTTTTTTCTTCAGCTATTCTTTTGAGTTTTGTCTGTCTTCCTTTTTTATGCGGAAGGAATCCTTCAAAAACAAAACTGTCTGTAGGCATACCTGAAATAACAAGAGCGTTAATGGCGGCTGATACTCCCGGCACACCGATCACCTCGATCCCTTTCTCTCTTGCCGAACGAACGATCTTAAATCCCGGATCTGAAATGCACGGCGTTCCGGCATCCGATACAACAGCTATGTTTTCTCCCGATTCGAGTTTACTTATGATCGTATCTCCCTTGTAATTCTCATTGTGGTCATGATAGCTCATAAGTTTCGATTCGATCTCAAAATGTTTTAGAAGTATTCCGGTTTTTCTGGTATCCTCACAGGCTATCAGATCGACTTCCTTGAGAGTTTTAATGGCTCTGAATGTCATGTCGTCGTAATTTCCGATCGGCGTTGAAACTATGTATAATTTTCCCTTTATCATATGAACCTAGTCTTCCTTCTTTTTTTCCCTTGTCATAAGTTCTGCGATTCCGTCTCTCGGACTCATTCCGTTGAAAAGAAGCTCATAAACTGTAAACGCTATCGGCATTGAAATATTTTTTTCTTCAGCTATTTTTTTTACGATCCTGCATGTTTCAACACCTTCTGCGACCATATTCATACTTTCAATTATCTCTTCAAGTTTTTCACCTTTAGCAAGCCTGTTACCTACCTGCCAGTTCCTTGAAAGGCTTGAATTGCAGGTCAGGATGATGTCTCCTATGCCTGACAGACCTGAAAAAGTTTCTCTTTTTCCGCCCATAGCGGTCCCGAACCTGATCATTTCAGAAAGTCCTCTTGTCAACAAAGCCGCTTTGGAGTTATTTCCGAGACCAAGACCCTCTGTCATGCCTGCTGAAATTGCAAGTATGTTTTTGATGCTGCCGCCTATCTCAACGCCTATAACATCGTCTGTCGAATATACTCTGAAATAGCTGCTCGAAAAAAGGTCCCTGACTTTATCTGCAGTTTCAATATTTTTACAAGCAGCTACTACCGCTGTAGGTGTTTTATACAGCGCTACTTCGATCGCAAATGACGGCCCTGCGAGAATAACGAAATTATCATCGGTGACCGTTTCAAATTCCGTTATGAACATTTCCCTTATATCTTTGCCGGTTGATGCTTCAATACCCTTTGATACATTAACAATTATTTTCTTTGAAAAATCTATTTTACTGATCTTGCTGAAATAGCTGCGAATGAATTGTGTAGGCACAGCGTTTATTATAACTTCAGCATCGTTCACTGCAGAAAGAATATCATTTGTGAATTTTATAGCTTCCGGCACAGTATAACCCGGAAGTTTTGAAGTCAGTTTTCTTTCTTTTTCAAGTGAGTCGCAAACGATCTTATCGAATTCCCATACGGTAACCAGACAATTATTGGAAGACAGCAGATCGGCTATTGCCAAACCCCAGGCCCCTGCGCCGAGAATGCATACTTTCATAATTTTACTCCGTTTAATTTCTCTTTCATTTTCTCAATATAAGCATATGGGACCGTAAACTGTCCCATCAGCCTCTTTCCGATTTTCTTCTTACCGTGGCAGTCGCTGCCTCCCGATTTAAGCAGATTTTTACTATCCGCCAACGAATCAATATATTTTAAAAAATCCTCATCATAAGAAGAGTGGACAGTTTCAATACCGTCCAAACCCATCTCTACGATTTTATCAAGAAGAGCGGGGTCGTCCTTTAAATAAAGCGGATGGGCAAGAAAAGCAAGCCCGCCACTTTTATGAATAAGCCCGACAGCTTCTTCCGGGCTGATCTTAAATTTCTTAATGTAATACTTTGAATCTGTGTTTAAATATTTAACAAAGGCATCCTGAAAACTGTACGCATAACCTTTTTCCATAAGTAACTGAGCCAGATGAGGCCGGGCAATAGTTCCGTCGGGAGATATTTTGACGACATCATCATAGCTGATATTTATACCGTCGGAATTAAGCAGTTCTATCATCTTCCGAGCTCTTTCAATCCTTACTTCTCTGAATTCTTTCAGACTATGGATCAGGGCTGTATTCTCGGCGTCTATAAAATAACCCAGAATGTGCAGATCGTACTGCCCGTAATCGCTTGACAGCTCAACTCCTGGTATAAATTCTATTCCGTAGTTTTTCGAAAGCTCCCTGGCTTCGGGATAAACATCGACACAATCGTGATCGGTAATGCTTACGGCCTTGAACCCGTTTTTTTTTGCTATCCTGAAGATCTCTCCGGGACGGTAGGACCCGTCAGAGTACCTGGAATGTATATGCAGATCAGTTATCTTATTCTTCATTGATAAATCTTTCAATGAAATCCTTGTAATCCGGTATTAATATATCTTTGCCTTCCCTTTTGATTATATCATTCATCTCGAATTTTTTTATGATCCTGGAAAGTGTCTCTCTAGATATTCCTGTAAGGTTAGCCAGATCGGTCTGATTCGGCATTTCTTCAAGCAGCATACCGTTTCCTTTTTGCACACCCATCTTTTCGCAAAGGTCATACAGCATCATCAGAACTTTTTGTTGCGCGTCATCAAGGAAAAAACTTTTTACTCTTATGTCGGCAGATCTTAACCTTATAGCGAATGTTTTTAAGAGATTAAAAGTAAATGCGGTATTATTATGAAGGACATCAAGAAATTCATTCCTTGCAATCGTGAAGAACTCTATATCCTCCAGAGCTATCGCGTTTGCGTTTCGTTTGTTATGGTCCAGAAGCGACATCTCCCCGAAAAAGTCACCTGTTCCGAGTATTGACAATATAACTTCATTTCCGTCATTATTCAGCTTAGTGATCTTGATCTTTCCGCTATAGATTATGTAGAACATATTACCCGGATCCTGCTCCATAAAAACGATATTCTTTTTTGTAAACTTTTTTATCTGGCAGTGCTCGGCAATGTTCTTAATTTCGGCATCATTCATCGATTCGCACAAAGAGATTGACTTCAGGAATTCGATTTTTTTTAGTTCGTCCATGATTCAACTCCGGTTTTTAAAGTACATCGTTAAGTTTGTTGGCTTTGATCTTCTCAACAAGCTCTTTAACATCCTGCGACCTTGACAGCGGTGTTATCAGAAGGCTGTCCTGAGTGTCAATAACCGCCAGATCGTGCAGACCTATACAGGTAATAAGTTTTTCCTTGTTTTCAGTTGATATAAGGCACCCTTCAGTGTCTATGGCAATAAATTTATCGCAGTCAACCACATTGCTTTTTTCATCCTTATCCTTAAGCCTGTAGATCTCGAACCAGCTGCCGACATCAGACCATCCGAAATTTCCAAGCAGGACTTTTACATTTTCAGCCCTTTCCATTACGCCGTAATCTATCGAGATAGAACGCATTTCGCTGTATATCCTTTCGATAACCAAATCGGAATCGTTGTTTATAAGAGCTTTTTTTAGATCCATAAGATTCTCGTATAGATCTGGAAGGAACTTCTGAATGTTTTTTAAGATAGTTTCAGCTTTCCATATGAACATGCCGCTGTTCCAATAGAATTCTCCGCTTTCAAGAAATCTTACGGCCGTATCAAAATTAGGCTTCTCAGCGAATGATTTTACTTCATAAACTCCTTTTTTGACCTCTCCTCCTACCTGAATGTACCCGTAACCCGTTTCCGGATGGGTCGGTTCGATGCCTATCGTGATAAGCGCTTCAGGATCCTTTTTACAGTATTCGACGGCATCTGAGATAACGCTGCAGAATTTATTTATATTCTTGATAAAGTGATCTGCAGGAAGAACCACCATAACTGCATCGGGATCTCTAAGAAGAAGCTTAACTGCACCATAACCGATCGCAGCGGCAGTATTTTTTCCGAAAGGTTCAGAAATTATGTTTTCTTCTCTAAAATCTTTTATATTTTCTATAACATTGTTCTTCTGTTCTCTGTTAGTGATAATAAAAATGTCCTTTCTTCCCATAAGCTGGTCAAGCCTGATAATCGTATTCTCAAGCATAGTTTTGTCGTTAACGATCGTCAATAAATGCTTCGGGGTTTTCAGCCTGCTCTTGGGCCAGAATCTTGCACCGACCCCTCCGGCCATTATCAATGCGTACATAATGTTCCCTCCTGTATTGTAATTTTATTTGAACTCAAAATTGATATCTGAAGTTTCCCAATTTTTTCTTATATTAACTGTATCGGCGTAAAATTGCGCTTTTTCAGAAATATAACTTCGGTGATCTACTGAAAACACCCCGTTTGAATCCCTGTCGGCAAACATTGCAAGTATGTATTTCCCCGGATCTAAGTCGATCTTATAATCTATGCTACTGATGTTAACAGACTTTGAAGTTCCTTTGATGTTTTTGCATATAAGAATGCAATTTTCTACAGACACTCCTGAAATTGTGCCTGAGACCGATCCGGAACCTAAAGGATCTTCTATGGTGATCTTTGCCGCAAAGGCAGTAGAATCAGCTTTTTCTATTCTGAACTCATAGCTGCCGGATCTGACACCGTTATCACTTAGATTTATTGAAACCTTGTATGGCTCAATAGAAATATTCTTATTTAGATCGATTAACAGGCTGTCCTTTAATTCAAGCAGTTTAAAATTTAAAGAATCGTTAACAAAACTGTTCGTAGCAAAAGTCAATACCTGATCCGAAGATATCTTACCCGGAAATTTACCGCCGACCTTAAACGACTGAGCAGAAACTGTATCTGATACGGTGTGTGTTTTAACTCTCAGCCCTTCTTTTATTAAATTCCCGAAATAATCTTCAACATAAGACAGTTTCACTTTTATCAGATCATCTATTTTAAACGGTTTAATTTTAGCGTAGACCGCTTTTCGATCAGCCTGTGAAGAATATTCGACGAACATTTCGTCCTGACCATTCACGAAACAGCTGTCGATGTATTTTTCAGATTTTTTTATATCTTCGGATAATTCAATTTTCAAAATGTCCTCTCCTGCAACCGAAGTGTTTTTGATGAAAGGGGATTCAGTATCAGTCAGTCCTAGCGTAATCTCATCTCGTATGCTGTCTCTTTCTGACAGATCAATTAAATCATGCGAAAATCCGATCATTTCCAGCCCGGGTTGAGGCTTTTGATCATTATTGATATCATTAAAGGCTAAAAGTCTATACCTGCCTGATCCTATATTCTTAAGCTCAAATCCGAGAACTTCCGATAATCCTGAGCTGTATTCCGGTTCGTCCTTAGTTACATCTATTGTGTCATTACCGGCGGCATAAAGATTAATCTTCACTTTAGCGTAGTTTACAGTCTCAATATTATTTCTTGAAATTGCTCCGTTCAACCTTCCGGAAATGAATTTTCTGTCTAAGCTGCTGCCTGTAGAAAAAGAAAGCGAATATGAGCCGGAAAGCATATTTCCCTGTGTATCTTTCAAAGAGGGATTTACAGTTATTACCACAGTCTGATCCTCTCCAATATCTCTGAATTTTATCTCGCAGCTTTTATCATACCAGTATATTTTTGCTTTTTTCGAAGCTGACCTTGGAGATATCACAACGGAATTCTTCGCTGAATTTACATCGATGAACTCTGAAAACTTTATTTCAACCGAAGAATTCTTATCCATGTTCAGCGACCCGTTCTGGATACTGGCAGATTCTATCGTGGGTCTGACTTTATCATTCGGCCCACCTTCCGGCCCCCTTTTGTAATCAGTCGCGCATGATATCAGCAGAATGAACATAAAAGC
>Ga0209417_1002248_pt1 | contig 30822 bp, 34 predicted proteins | sample RifGroF2_FD_184002 | JGI IMG/M metagenome (GOLD analysis project Ga0209417, IMG submission 184002) | Groundwater microbial communities from Rifle, Colorado, USA - Groundwater F2 (SPAdes) (version 2) | ecosystem: Environmental > Aquatic > Deep subsurface > Groundwater | place: Rifle, Colorado... | reverse complement strand
CCTTGTACAGAAGGAAGATTTTTTGCGCCCCGCCGATAAACAGGATAACTTCAAGGCCAAACTGAAGAGTACATACGATAAACTGAAATGTGATATTGATTGCATTGACCTGGTTGGCGTGGCAATGAACCATGATAATCTGGTAACAAAGGTTGAACCAGTACGTTGTGTTGGACATTGTGATCGTGAGTCAATTTCATCACGTATGCACCATAAATTTCTGGTATTTTGCGAACGCCAGACACAATATAGCCCTAAGCGTTTTAAGGACGTTACAACCCTGAAACCGTGGATGGTATGGACTGGTAGCTATAATGTCACCGAATCGGCCAATAATTCATTTGAAAACGTGGTGAAGATTGAGAATAACGCTATAGCTGAAGCGTACTTCAACGAATATCGTCAACTATTCATGTTGTCAGAGCCATTGGATTGGAATTCGAAATATTGTGAACCGCAATACAGTATAGTGTAATGGTACACTTTGTGTTGTCCATGCTAGCCCTTATAGCCTAACGTCAATTCTTTGACAAATTCTCATTCCGTGATATCTTGCCATATAGTATTCTATATTGTTCATTAAATCAATCAAAACATTAACGATTCAGTGGGGAAAACATGAAGTTAATGCCTTATTATGGTGGCAAGAGTATACATGCGCCTGAAGTATGGAAGCGTTTTGGCAAGACAACACACTATATAGAACCATTCTGTGGTGAGCTGTCGGTTCTGTTCGCGTGTCAACATGAGACATATCACAAATATGTGAACGACAAAGACTTTTTCCTTGTTAACTTCTGGAGAGCTGTCAAGTTGGCACCAGATGAACTTTTTGAACAAATGGATATGCCAATTATCGAAACGGATATCTATCTTATGCATGACTGGCTGTTGAAGGAAGGACCATCGCGATTAAAACCGATAGAGACAGACCTAAATTTTTATGACATTAAGGTCGCGGCATGGTGGATATTCGGGATGTGTTGTTCATTGGGAGGCGGTAACAAGTGGTGTGAAGCAAATGGCGCGTGGAAAATAGAGAATGGAGTATGGGTTAAGGGCAAACCAGGACTAGATCGTTCGAAACCGAGTGGAGCACGGGGATATTTATCTCGCAGTGTGCCAAGAAACAAGAAGCAAGAGATGGTTCGGGAAATTGCCAAAAAGTTAAAAGATGTAACAATACTGTCTGGCGACTGGAAGCGTGTATTGAGTGGATATTTCATACCAACCGATAACGTGGCGATTTTCTTTGATCCACCCTATGAAGGATATGAGGCTGTTTATGCGGCGGATAGTAAAGATTCGGTGCAATCAAATGCAGATACTGACCATGATATCGTTCCAGTAACAAAAACGTCAATCGCTTCGGAAGTTCGTGCATGGGCAATCGATAAACCATACAAGATGGCGATATGCGGGTTCGGGGATGAACATAAAGAACTTGAACAGTATGGATGGGATGTTTATTGTTGGGTAGCAAATGGTGGTTATGCTAATCAAAGCGGTAATTCGCGGCGACACGATGAGAAAATATGGTTTTCACCAGCCTGCCTAAAACCATCCAAGCAACTTTCCTTGTTTTAATCATTTTTCTTGCCATAACAGAATGTCGTGTTATCGTGTTATCATTAACTCAACAACGGACACTCTATGGTAAAAACAAAATGGGGTTACTGTCTTGACATTCCAGGCTATCCTGTATCACAATGTCTCGCATGTCATCGCGTCAGCTGGGATGAACTGGAAATAAACACACCATGTTGTTGGTGTGTGCCATTGCAAGAACGTAAATGCGGCGGGTTGATGTTTCGCTTGGTTTATGATGAAAATAATAAACAATTGAATGGAAGATGGTGACCGTGAAATTATCTCTTTTATTATTAGCTGTGTTGATGATAGGTTGTGGGCCTTCAATCGAAACTGGTGATGGGTGTTCGGGTTACATTAATGACCTTGATTGTCCATGCCAAGATACTGTGTTGGTAACAACTGACTATACTTGCCGCGCAGACCAAGAGCTTGAAGTAATGTCACAATTTAAACACTATGTCACTATAGTGTGTAGGTGTAAGAAATGAATGCAACACAATATCTAATTAACAGTATTCCAGAAGTATTGTCCATAATAGATATGGCATTGGATAAGTTATGCCACGAAAATGAAGATTACTCACGTCACAATATAATGGAGTTAATGTTGGATGGGGGTTGTTATATAGAACCATTCATGAACGCTACCTGTGTTGATGTATGTTTTGAATTTTTGCGGGCCAATGATGCATTAATGGCTGAACGATTATCTTTCCCCACAACATTCATTATCGTTGTTGGTCATGATGGCACGATAGAACTAAAACACGAGCCCAATGATAAAATGTCATCATTACAGGCTGAACGTGACGAAAAATTGAGTATATTGCAAGATGTGTTGATGCAACGGTATGCCTGGTATGTCGAAAAATATCGTAACATGTTTTTATATTCAACGGAACGAGTTATAAACAACTTAATAAATACGCCTATAACTTTGGGTTTAAAAAATGCTTTCGATTGGGCAAAGGAAACAGCAAGTGTCAGGACACCAGATATAGAAACAGCATTAAGCAATGTTCGGGCGCGACGAGATAATGGGATATTGTCTGAACGACAATCTATGTCAAATGGTGTATCGTTAGATCAAGAATATCGTGAATCAATATATCGGCGATTTTTGGATCGTTCCGATAAAATCAAAAAAGGTCTGGTAGAAACAGACGAAGTTTAAGGAGTGTTTATGGAATCGACAAAAAAAGAAGTAAATGGTTGTATTTGTGATGTGTGGGTGAGAAGTTCTCTATCAGAATCATGGGAAAGAAAACTAAGCTATACGGTAGATGTTATTGAAGAAGTATTTACCAATGAGCTGGTTACATTAAAGAAGATTATCATCAATGCCAAGCCTCCATATTTGTCTCCTGTTTTTGGTTCGGAGACGATAGAGGATGCGATAAATCCGGTAGACATTAAAGAGATACGCGCCATATTCCTGCCGTATTATTTTAATGAATCGGCCAATGTAAAGTTGAGTATCGCAGAATTGATTCAATACACAGATGGTGTGGCTGACTTATCGTTCACTCCGATGGAATGGAATATTGAGACGACAGTGCGTGATATGCTGTGGAAGCTTCAATCTTATGATGTAGATTCCACATTTGTGATGAAATTTTATTCAGTTAAAGTAACTGACGCACAATTTAGCATGGCAAAACGTTATTCATATACTGAGTCTACACGTAGCGAATTTATGTATCACTGTCCGCTTGGCGATAACGTTGATTGCCTGGAAGAAATGACAAATCTTACTGGTGTTGAACTTGACAAGGAATATATCCTGAAAATGGCATTCGGTTCGCGTGCTGAAGAACATTTTGTTACTGATGTCTATAATCTGATCAAAGATGTTGACGATGAACCTGAATCTGAACTTTCGGATTCAGTTGAAACTATTGTGGGTATTGATGTAAAGAGAATGGCGGCACTGGCGAATGTGAGAGCAACAAACATGACATTCGAACAAAAGGTCGCAGAAATTAAGCGATATGTGGCCTCAAAAACAGGAGTCACGCTGACAGATCCGAAAGGCTGGGCTGAACATCTTATTGACATTTTGTTAATCAAGAAAATGAAGCCACCATTCCGGGACGTAGGTAAGGACGGATTGAGACTTATTTAATAACTATTCTGTATCAATATTTGACTTGTTGATACAGACTTTAAAACCAAACACGTAGGCGAACTAATGATGACAAAACAGTATAACGCTGCGCCATATGAGTCACGATATCAATTTTTCGATCCAGATATGCTATTGATTGCATATGAGAGCATGATCAACAAACCAGGCGATATAGTGATTAAGAAAGTCTGGCGCGAAGGTGATTCATTTCATTGTATCGCGGAATTGACGATTGATGAGTGGAACAAAATTCAGGCAATCGCTACACAAACACCATCAGGTTATTCTTGCCAATATAGAAATATGGAAGGAGACGAATGAAGCAGATACATCATCACTATGATCAGCTTGGCAATAAGACGAGGATTGAAGAAGTAGTTATTGACGACGGCGTAATAGTCACCAAAAACTACATACATGTTCCAGTTGCCCGCGCTGACACCCCGACACATTTCGGTTACATCTACAGCAAGGAATTGTTGAGCCGTATTTATGATGATATGTTGGATAGATTGTCTGGAAATAAACCTATTTTTGGGCAATTGTGTGACGAAAGATATTCTGAAACTAAAAAAAATGGTTGTTTGTTGTATCTTACTGATGTTTCTCATATTGTACGTGAAGTACATTGGGATGATGATACGCTATCGGTATGCTGTGAAGCATTGGATGGAATGCAGTATGGATATTTACTTGTCGAATTTCTTAATTTATCATGCTTTAGTTTTTTTGCTTCCTTTAATGGGCTTGGTACTGCCAACTATAAGGATAACAACATAGTTATTGGTAATAATTATCGTTTGTTGAATGTCAGTCTTTACATGGATGCCATACCAGCCAGGCCGATGGCGGATGATGATGGAAAGGTAACCAATGGATGAGTTTTATCATTGTGGTTTAGATGGACATATCGTTGGTTTTGAACATTATGAACATGATAGCAACAACATGTATCTTGATATACCACTATTTATGTTGGATGTTCCGACAAGGTATTATGATAACATTTACGGTCAAGAACTGGCCCATAAGATAATTCTTGATATCATGGCGCATGCCAAGAACAACAATCCTGTTGGAGGGACAATAGGTACGCTTCATGACTTTGGATTACATAAAACAAAAGAGATACATAACCACAATATTGTGGATGCATACATGAATGGCGATCTATTAATGGTCAAGTGCGATATTCTTGATGAAGACATCAAAGATATGATTCGCGGGACCAGTAAGTTGTGTAGTGGCGGAAAAGTATGTTATTATGCCGATCTGGTATGGGAAGGTATGAGTGCTTATGAACGTGGATATGTTAGGGTTTTAGAAAAAGATTTTAGGTTGTCTAGTGTTAATATCAAAGCGAGAAGGGAAACATTATGTCAGTAGTAGAATCAAGCAGTAGGCGAGAACGTTTCTCTGTGATGGCTTGCGAGTCGGAAGTGACAGCAGCGTTTGAATACTTGTCATGACAATTCTTGCATTCCTTCAAAATCCATATTTTTTGCCCACCACCCCAGAACGTTATATCAAACACTTTCAGGAATCCGACGATTTCCGTCGTCGTTGTTTGTTGCGTCCTAATGGCACCATGACAGGCAAGCGCTTGACAAGATGTTTTGGTGATGAACTTTGTGCCAGCATTATCTGGGATGAGGCAACAATGCGTTATGGTAACAAGTCAAGCGATAAATTTCCAGCCGACGTGCAATATATGCAACAAAGAATTGACAAAATAAAGCCGTGTGTTATTCTGGTTTTTGGGAATGTCGCCAAACATGGTATTGAACAAGTAAACACGAACGCGACAGTATATTGTTTACCACATCCAGCGGCACGTGTTGGTGACAGAGAATTTCTGGAAGAATTTCTGGAAATAGCTAATAAGTTAAAAGAAACACAATAAGGAGATAAGATGGAAGCAAAATTTAATGCCGAAACAGTCACGGGACAAATGATAACAGCAATGTTACCTATTTTTAATTTGATGTTGGACGAAATTGATGATTGCGAAGAATTGCATGAGTTTTTAGCAGCCGATGAGCGTAAAGCAGTAGCTGATATTCATCATTTTGCTGGATGTTCGATTAGAAATAAGTGGTTTTGGCGAGACACACCATATCGACGTATGTTTGAACAATTTGGCCTTGAGCCAACGGACGTTGATGGTATGTCATGGATCGCGCTGACAAGCCTTCATCGTCGCGAAAACGGTAAGCCAATCGATTTGGCGGAACAAATTCGGCTGCATTTGATTGCAAAACAGGGGCCAAAAGAAAAGTATGCTAACTATTCACCATTGAAAATAAAAACCAACAGTTTTTGTCAAACACCAGTTGATGCTGAATATCAAGTGCCAAAACACTGTATTGCACAAACAGCGGACATTAATAATGGTAACGATGTCAAGTGTGGTTGTTGTATTGATGTAGGAAGTATTGGCCTAAAGGAAGGTTTAAATATGATCGAGCGCATGCGTGAAATCATGGATGTGGGACAGGAGCCCAAAAAATTCCTTTACGAAGTATTGGAAGATATTCGTGACATGGTAGATGGTATATCGGATTCCGTAACTTACGATGGCGATGATTGTGATGAATACGACGAGACAACAGAATCATTGTGCAGCATCATCAAGTCGCTTCGCAAGCGTACCAAACGGGCATTCAAGAAATCAAGTAGCAGTATCCGACAAGCATTGAATGATATCGATTATGCGGTAAGATTGATTGAAGTCGAAGATGGCGATTATCGTATTGACTTACAGGTTGAGTGTATTGAATCCATGATAAAGCTTACCGAGTTTGTGTTGCCATTCGATCCAAGCCTGGACGATTCGTTAAAGCGAATGAAGACCATTGTAGCTACCCTAAAATAAGTTTTACATTTCTATATTGATGTGTCATTCTAACTAAAAATATGGAGTGACACATGAAGATAATTGTTTCCAATCTTGCCTGGTTGCCGAAGCGCACAAACAATAACCCTGACGGGCTTACAATCGAGCAACAACATAGTCTTAAATCTTCCTTAACCATCATACCGCGAATCGCGCAAGATTTTGCGGATATGGCAGACAGTTCACCAATCTATGCATACCAGGAAACCGATAAACTGTTTGGTGTTCCACGTGCATTCTTTTTCGCCAACATGAAGCAACAGCATGATATTGTGTTTGATGTCTGCAATGGTGAAGCAATACACTTGCCAACAACGAATTGGCGGGCAACAGGTAAATATGAGGAGCAGTCAATAGCAGTTGAAGCGATGGTAAATGCATTGATTAATCCTCCATATGGTGCTATGTTGCATGCGGACTGTGGATGCGGCAAAACCATTTTGGCCATTGAGATAGCTAGGCGTCTGGGTTGCGCAACTCTTGTTATAGTTCATAAGGAATTTTTGTTGGAGCAATGGCAGGAGAGAATACTTTCAATGATACCATATGCGAAGATAGGAATAGCACAACAAAATGAATGTAATTTTAGGGACAATGATTTCGTGATAACGCTTGTTCAATCTTTAATGCAAAGAGATTATGGTGCCGATTTTTATCGGCACTTTGGCACTGTAGTTATTGACGAAGCTCATCATTTTTCCAGTAGGGCATTTTCTAAAACGATCTTGCAATTTCCAGCAAAATACAAGATCGGGCTGACAGCTACACCATCAAGATCTGATTGCTGTGAGAATTTATTCTTTTGGAACGTTGGCGGAATAGCATTTCATTCAAACCTGAAGCCCATGCCATTTAAGGCAAAGATAATTCGTACTGGATGGAAATGTCATCCAAGGGTTAGTCGTCCTGTTGCATTGAGTTTGATGTCATATGACGCAATACGCACCAGGACAATAGTTGATGAACTTATGAAGGCAATCAAAACAGGCCGAAAAGTATTGGCCATGGGAGAGAGGCTTCATCTGCTGGAAAGCATCAAGATCGAGATTAATAGAATGTTACCCAACACAACAATAGGAATATTTTGTGGTGAGTGGTTCGTTTCAACAAATGATAGAAATGAAACTTATAAGCGTAAAACGAAAAAGAATCCCAACCCGAACGAAAGGAAAATGCGGTTCGTAACAAAACATGAACGTAAAGTTGCTCAAAAGTGTCAACTCGTATTAGCAACAAAACAAACGGTTGAAGATGCGCTTGATATATGGGATCTTGACACACTTTTCATGGTAACGCCAGTAAGTTCAATTGAACAGCCAGTTGGCCGTATACGTCGTTGGACTCCGGAAAATGCGGACCATGGTAAAAAAGAACCTATTGTGGTAGATTTCGTGGATGAAGCACCAGTTGTCGAGAAACTATACAAATATAGGGCAGCATTCTATCGTGAAAATAATGCCATGCCGACAACACAACAATCTAAGCTTGTTAAACAACAAACGTTATTCGATACAAGCAAGTAACATGGAGGATATTATGGATAATATAAGCAATGGTTTATTGTTATCATCAGCAGCACAGAGAAAGCTGGAACACTATAATGAATGTCTTGATAGTACCATCGTTCAAGTAAAGACACTTATCGATCGGTATATTGAGGAAAACCCTGAATTATTTATCAACGATCTGACAATTGTCAGGCACGACCGTCAACGGGGCATAGTTGATCAGGAAACAGGTGCATGCTATGAATCGATCAACGTGTTTATTGAAACAGTTCCACTAACAGTTGGCGAACAACCAAGATACCATGTCCTGCTTAAACAAATTAAACAGTTAATGCAGGAACGTAACATGGTATATGATGATATCAACGAAAGGGTAACACTGGATGAAGATGAACAGGCCATGCTTCACAATAGTATGGTATTGGCCGAAATAGACGCAAGTCCTGTGCCAATTTCTGGTGATGACGCGATAAAAAGCATGAAATACAATTACTGTTTTGACCTTTATTTTCAAGACCCTGTAATGTATGGTCGCGTGATGGCTAGTATTCTTACCTCTAAGTTGGGTTAACAAACACGATTTTTTAGCTATTTTCTTGCCAGCTTCCATTTCTGTGTTATCTTCTGACTAACAAAGCGTGCAATCAAATGCAGGAGTAAATATGAATGCCATAAATGACAGCTATTATGTGATCCAGAAAGTAGAATCGGACCCTCGAGAAGTTATTGAGGAGACATCCAGCCACGTACCATATTCAGTAAACAAAATGTTGTTTCCTGTTACGGTAAAACTTCAACGCACTGTAAGTATGCCCAACAGTGACGGGGAAAGTGCAAGAATCAGTGTTGGGGTTACATCGTTTTGCGACGACCACGATGCTGATAAGGTTTATGACAACACGTTAGATCTGGTACGTTCATGGTTAAATCATGAAGTGTCAAGCCTGACTGGTAAGCAGCATAAGCGTCCAGAATTCAAACTTGATAACGTTCCTTTCGCGATCGTGACAATTGATTATGGAGTGACAAAGAATACTGGCAATTTTAAGTTCAGCAAAGCTGATGTCGGACGTTCAATTCCAGTGACGGACATGACGAAACTGCCAGAACGAATTGAGTACCTTGAAAAGTGGATGGAGCAGAAGATTCAGGAACGTGTTGATGCGATTAAATCGATAATTAGGAAAAGGAACTAATATGAGCGATAGATGGAAAGCGATAGCTGAGCTTGCTGGTGCGGCACAGAAGACATACAAACATGATGTTGTGTTGTTTGGCGGTAACGTACAAAAGCTTGACAGGATACCAATTGACAGTACATCGTTCAACTACGCGACAGGCGGCGGTATTCCCAGGGGCCGTATAACGACTTTTTGTGGTGAATGGTCAAGTGGCAAGACAACAGTTGCATTAAAGGTAATTGCTTCAGCACAAAATCTTTGTAGACATTGTTGGCGCGCACCGACAGAATTCAAGATTGAGGAAATCCCCGAAGCAGAGCGTTCACAAACCCTGGAACGTACCCATAGGGCTATTGGTAAATGTGATTGTGTCAAGAAAGGACTATGGGTACCAGTACCATTGCAGGGTGAGAAAGACAAAGAGTTTAAGGAACGACTTGAAGCATTGAACGAAAACTCATTCGATGAATTCGTGTGTTGGTTCTTTGATGTTGAAGGAACCTTTGATCCAGAATGGGCAACATTACATGGTGTTGACACGAGTAGATTATTGCTTTCATATCCGGAGAGTGCTGAACGAACAGTTGACCTTGTATCGGCTGCATTACAGACAGCTTCTATCGATCTGATTGTCATTGATAGTCTTGCAGCCATGACTCCAGAAACAGAAATTGAGGTTTCTGCAGAAAAAAATCAACAGGGGCTTCAGGCACGATTGTTAAATAAAGCAGTTCGTAAGTGGGTAAGTGACACAGCCAAAGTTGCGAATGAAACACATTTGCCACCAACTATGATTTGGATTCAACAGATACGCCAAAAGATTGGTGTAATGTTCGGAGATCCAAGTGTTAAACCAGGTGGCAAGGGACAGGACTTCGCAAATTCGTTAGAGTTGAAGTTTTGGACAAGCGACAAGGTTTCCGAAAAGATACAGATTGGAACCGCGAAAGACGAAACTGCTAATGTGCCAATTGAGATTACGGTTAATTTTAAGTTATTGAAAAATAAGACTGGTTCGCCATTAAGGGATGGAAGTTTCCGAATGTCACTTATCACCAATCATGAACGTGGTGTCAGGTTGGGGCAGGTATTGGAATCGGACTTCATTTTCTCGACGTGTATGCAGCTTGGAATTATTGCCAAAGACAACAATAAGCTTTATGTGCTTGGTGAAGAGTTTGCTTCACAGAAGGCTATTAAGGAGCGATGGCGTGGCAATAGAACAGAATATGATGCGATAAGGAAGGTTGTTTTGAATCGTTTAATGGAACTTACTGTTTAGTCAATAAGGAGCATTGTATGGAATACATTTCACTCTACGAATTAAGAGAACGTGGAATTTTGTTGGCAGCTAACAGAGAATTCTTTCATCCATTGGGGCTTGCGTTGACGTTATCTGACGATGGTGAAAAGTTAACATTAGCTGGTATCACAGATTATCGTCATGATCCTGAAGGTGTAGTGTTTAGAGAACTTGACCTTGATAAACTGAATCGTTTTCTTGAGTTTCAGAAAGAAAGGCATGAACAGAGATTTCTTGCGTTAGGGTATATCGTGCAACCAATTGCAAGCGAATAAATAATGTCTAGTGTTATAGGCTTGACGACCCGTAGCACGCTTTAAAGATATTGAATCACCATTGAAGAAAGGAATGATTATGTATTGTATTAGTATCTTCCACAATAACGCTTTTCATCAATATATGCGACTTGCAAGCATGGTAGCAAGTAAGGCAAACGACGAAAGCATATTGCTTGCCATCATCAATGATGATGAACAGTCAAGGCGAAACACAAACGAATTAACTGCTTTTTATGCCCGACAAGGTATAACATGGGGATCAGATCGATATATTGTGTTCGGTTTCGATGATAAACAGGAATGCGGTGCATTCATTGAACTATTGAGGCGCGATGTTGACTTTGATATTTTCAACGATTCAGCAACATTCCTGTTTTACAAGAACGGTAATAAGGTGTTGTGGGATGAAGCAGTTGAATTGCCAGATAGAGATGGAGCGCAACATGATAAGTGAGACGTTTCTGAGACGTTTTCGGCAAACGATGGAAAACCACGTAAACCGTATGGCATATCGTATCTTGACAGATGGTTATAAGAGTTGTCAGCTTGGTTGGCACGATGATCCAGATACGTTGACGGTATTAATTGGTGAGTTAAAACTAACAGATGATGACGTTGCAACGTTAGCCTTGATACCATTGTTTCCACTACATCTTTATGTGGACAGGGCAGTGGTTCAGGTAGCAAAACTTACAAATAATTCTAGTGTACGTTATGGTGATTGGTCTGAAACTTATAGTGGAAAAAAGTTTTATCAGTTAGATCCACTTCCTGAAGATATTGACATACAGGACATTGCGCATGCACTTTCTCGTATGTGTCGGTTTGCTGGTCATACACGGGAATTCTGGTCAGTCGCACAACATAGCTTGTTGGTGTCACGTTTGGCAGGCGAAATGTATTGTCCTTATCACAATAACCATAGACAACACAGTGTTGCTTATAAAACAATATGTGACATAGAGTTGGCTGGATTGTTGCACGATGCAAGTGAAGCATATCTTGTCGATATACCGCGACCAATCAAGTATACCAGCACAATGTTGCCATACAGGGAATCGGAGCAATATCTTCAGGATATGATTTATGGTAAATATTGCCAGGAATACGGTTCTTGGATTCATCATTATGTCAAAAGAGCTGACAATGTTGTGTTGTTGGCCGAAAAATTTGCACTGTTTGGGGAAGATGTGGAATGGGAAGGGAATTGGTGGCTTGGGCTTGTAGATGCTGCTCGCAACATATCGATTGACACCACGAAATCGATTGACGAAATTGAGCATGAGTTTATGGAACGTTTCAACGAATTGTCATTAGTAGTAAAGGAACAAAATGTCATCACAAATTAAGCCATTCATGAAATGGCCTGGCAGTAAGACAAGGTTGGCACAATATATCAATGCAGCCTTTGGCAAGAAGTGTGAAGGGACATTCTTTTCACCATTTCTTGGCGCGGGTGCTGCTGAGATATTCAGACTATCCAATAACCAGGCTAAGAAGTGTATTTTTTCAGATGTTAACAGTAAGATAATCAGGACTTGGGTTGGAGTACAACAAGATGTTAAGGCTGTATTGAAAGATCTTCATACATTGCCAGTTGTTAATTTTGTGCCCAGCTATGAGCCGTTAAGGGCTGAATTTAACGCTGGCGCGGCAACCGATACCAGACATGCATCTTTGATGATATGGTTAAACCACGCGTGTTACAACGGCCTTTATCGCGAGAATAAGAACGGTACCTTTAACTCGCCAGTTGGCAAGTATGATCATGTAAGTTTACCAGACGACTATAACGTGCAGATGGTTGCACAACTTATCAAAAATGTAGAATTTAGGGCATGCGATTTTGGGGATGCGATGAAATGTGCGCAGGCCGGAGATCAACTATATTGCGATCCACCTTATATTCCATTATCTGACACAGCGTCATTTCAACAATACAGCCCGGAATGGCTTGGATTGGCTGACCAGCTGCGGCTTGCCGAAATTGCGAAAGATACAGCCAAGCGCGGTGCCATTGTGGTGTTAACAAACCATAAGACAGATTACACCATTAATACGCTTTATCCAGAAAATTCTTTTACAATCTGTTCAACTCATGCTATTAACAGAACTATAAGTTGTAAGGGGCAGAAACGCGGATATGTGGAAGAAATCATTGTGAGGGCAAAATGAACAAGGTGCTTACCGGTATGTATGGCACACAGCGAATCAACACAAACGGCAACGACTATGAATTGGTATTGCAAATCGTTTCAGAATATGTTCAGTATTTACGTGAAAACGATATACGAAGCATGGAAGGTCTAACACCAGATGCAATGTTAACAATGGCAGTTGTGGGCTTAAAGCATAAGCTGTTTCCTGTTCCGTTTCGATACAAAGATATCAATATGGATATAGTGATTATTGACGACCTTAATAGCAATAAAACCCTTATGTTGCTAGGTGCCAATGTAAGTTGTGTTGTGTTTGCCAATGGAAGCGAAAATCAAGAAAGGGCAGCATATATCCAAAAAAGAATGATGAGTAGATTCAGAGACAATGGTTTTTTAACAGTGTATCTGAATCCTAACAATACATGAGGATACAATGAGCTTACCAGAATCGCCGAAAGAACTTAGGAACAACACATTTAGTGGCGAACGTGACAACCTGAAAATCAAGAAGCAATCGCGCAAACAGGAACACGATATTGCCAAGTTAATTGGTGGCAAGCGTAATCCATTGAGTGGTTCAGACTATCGAGCCAAGGCAGATGTTAAGTCTGATAAGTTTTTGATTGAAGCAAAGATGACAGAAAAAGCATCATTGTCGGTTAAGGCAGAGTGGCTGGAAAAGATAACCATGGAAGCAATGGCGCAAGGTAGACTTCCCGCGTTGTCTATTCGTTTGAATTTTGACAATCGTCTTGTCGAACATGATTGGTACCTTGTGCCTGCCAGCGTGTTTTGTGAAAAGTTTTGCGACTAGAAGGAGGATTTATGCATGAAGTAACGATTGATGGTCAACGTTATGTGCTATTATGTGAAGCATACAAGAACGACAAACTGTTAAATGCGGTGAGACTTGCTATATTGTCGCAATATTGGGGAGAATTAACCCCGTGTAGTGATTTATCGTTCCAAGATAGCGTAAGAATACAGGTTGTAGAGTATCCTTATAGTGATGGTATGACTATTGACGAGCTGATGGCGGATGTTATCAGATATATGGAGAAACTATGAACAGTTACGCGGTACTAGAAAACATAAGAGTTAAGAACATTTTCGATTTTGTGGATCAGCCAGTGACCGCATACGTGAATGATTTTGACGACAAGACAATAAAGAACTTATCAGATTGTTGTTCACGTGCAAGACAGTCTGGACAAACAATCCTACCAGTTGTCATCAACTCACCCGGAGGCATGGTGGCAAACCTGTATGCGATGGTTGACATATTGTCAAGTTCTGGCTTGATAGTCGCAACGGTTGGTGTTGGACGTGCGGCTTCGTGTGGTGCGGTTTTGGTTAGTTTCGGCACAAAAGGATATCGTTTCGCAGCACCCAATAGTTACTTTTTGATGCATGAAGTTTCCGCTGGAGAATGGGGTAAAAATAACGAGCTGCAATCAACTGCAAGTTTCGTGGATGGTGTAAACAAGAGGTTAATGGAGCAGGTGTCCATAAATTGTGGGCATGACAAAGACTATTTTAAACATATAATTCATGAACGTGGTCACGCTGATATGTATTTGACCGCACAAGAAGCAATGAATCATGGATTAGTAGATCGTATTGGGATGCCCGATCTTGTTGTTCGGGTGACAGCTAAATATGAATTGATTGGAGCGTGATATGAAATTTAGATTGAACTTCGTGACACAAACAGAAGATGATGTTGAACACTTTGTTGAAAAGCAGCTAGACATAGAGTCTGGCAACATCGTGGCGCCAGGCAGTAAAATGAGAGCTGGCGAAGAGCGTTATGCTGTTTCATTCGACAAAATGTCAATTGGTACGGCGATGGCGGAAGATATCATTTTGTCTGTAAGGTCAAAGTATCCTGACGCGATTATTGATTATGGCGCAATACCCAACACCATACCAGGTATTCAACATAATCCGTCTGTGGTATTGAGTTATGAACAGGCTGTGAAGAGTAGAAAATTCCGTGGTAAGAGTACGGTTGATGTTGAGGTAGACAAAGGTTCACTTAATAACTTCGTGTCAGTAGATTATATTCCAACCTTCAAGTCAACAAATGGACTTAATAGCCTGGTAGTTGAAACCATTAAACCGATGTTTTTCTTAGACGAAGATCGGTTATTGACAGAATGGCAGAAAGCAGAATTCCCAACATATTGGCATTATGCCATAACGCCACTTGAAGAGATTGGTGGTGACACGACAGAAGTGAAACATCTGGCTGAAGATGTATTCTAAAGGAGATAGTTATGCCACTTACGTTTAATTCTGAAGAGTGCAAGTTGATTCTCACAGGCCGCAAGAAAGCTTTTTTGAGAGACTGGCCAACCGATAAACCTAAACTTGCCATTGGTGCAGTACAGACATTGCATGATTCACCGAATAGCGAACCATTGGCACATGTACGTGTAAGATTTGTGAAGCGTTTCAAGCTGGGGGATCTCACTGATTCAATGGTTAGGGGAATGGCGGGGCGCACGCGTGATGAAGTGATAAATAGTTATATAGCAGAACACAAGAAAACAGGTGCAATGATTGGCACTGGAACGCTTGTGTGGTATGTGGAGTTTGATGTAATTTCCCGCGAACAATAGTCAGGAAAAACAAAATGTTAGGTAACGTTCTAAATGACTCACCAGTAATCAAAAATGACACACCGATTCCTATTACTGACATGAATCTTCATGAATGGGCATCTCATCATTTTAAGAAGCATGAAACCATAAAGCCAATGACGGTTGATTCCTATATACGTGCAAGTGGTCTTGGAAAGGTCTGTGCGCGGGAAGAGGTATTGGCTGCCCGCTATGGCATAATGAGGGAAAAGTTATGGACACCAGATAATAATTGGACTGTCAATCTTGGTTCTGGAGTTCATTGGGCATTTCAAAACCTTATACTTGGTCCAGCGAAGCTTTTAACAGGAATGTGGCGTTGTAGTGTATGCACTCACTTGCATGGTACTGGCGGGCCAATAGTTATCCCAGATATCTGTGAATCATGCGGGATTAAGAGAAGTGAATTTGTGTGTCAAGTATGTAGAAAACCGTTAAACCGTAATGCAGAAGTTTTTGACACAACACGGAAGATGTGTAATGATTGCGGCAATGAAGCTGTACCGAACGATTTTGAATATGTCGAAGTATACCTTGTTGACGAAGAGTTAAAAATTCATGGCCATTGCGATGGTTTTGCGACGGACGAAATATCGTTATGGGAATTCAAGACCGCTAACCCGTTCGCAATGAAAAAGTTCAAAATGGGTGACATCTATCCATACTACATCGAACAGGCGCAGTTTTATCTCTATGTTTCAGACAGAAAACGCATGAAATTTGTGTTCATCGATAAGGGTGAGAATGATATCAGGTTAGCGTGGGTAGAAAAGGTTATTAACCGTAGCGAGCAGGATATTGATGCCATCAAACACAAGGTGACAAGTCTAAGGAATGGACTTAATGGTGGAGAAATGCCTGGTAGAATTTGTGGAAATATGAGTTGTCCACGTGCTAAGGATTGTCAACTAGCATCTATTTGTTTTGATGTATAGCTTTATAGCAAGAAAGGAATGCCATGAGTGACACGTTAGAATTTAGACATGAAGCATTGAAGAAAATTGCAGAACATATGTATGCAGAAATTTTGGCCAGTGGAAAGTTCGAAACGCTCCCACTATTGTTGGATGTATTTGAAACACTAAGACAATACGAGTCTGTTACACCATATCCAACCATCACAAGTAATACTGTAACCGTTAATCCATTCCAGCCAGGTACAACTTATATGTTGACAGAACAGCAGCTACGCCAAGCTGCCATTTCGGTTGATATCACGGAATATGATCGTAGACCTGGATTCGGTGGATAATGACAATAATGTCGCCAATAATGTCTCTTGACCTTTCATGTACCGCATCTGGTGTGGTGATAATGACACATGATAGCACCATACCACACGACAATAGACATATTGTCAGTGAGTCAACGGTTGGATTTGATTTAAAACGCGATGCTACGGTTGCTGAGCGAACAATGAGGTTGATGCATATCGCGAATCATATTGTTGGTGTGGCATCTCGTTACATTGACAAAAAGTCACTAATAGTTATTGAACGTTATGCATATAGTCGTCGTGGAGCCCAGAATGATTTGGGAGAATTGCATGGTGTAGTGCGTGCGAAGTTGATCGAGAGTGGATTTTTAAACATTGAGTATAAGGTGGCAACAAGTGCCCGCGCTAGTGTGCTTGGCAAGGGCTTTGGAAGGGCCAATAAAAAGAAGATTGAGTCAACGCTCATTGAGCGTGGATTTATTTTCGACAACAATAACGTTATGGACGCGTGGGTTATTGGTGCTGCTGTGTTGGGTATCAAGACATTCGAAGAACCGACCACAAAGGTTATACGCAAAAAGAGTAAGTAGTTTCTTGCCAACAAGGCAATATGTGTTATGAGGTATGTTAGCTTGCTTAATTGACGGAGGATATATGAAAGGCTTTAACAAAGTCATGATTTCTGGAATTGTCAGTGAATCAATTTTTGACAAGACAAAGAATAACGGAACAGATTGTTGTTCATTTAAAATTTCTGTTGAGTCAAGGTCTGGATTCGAAACAACGGTGAGATGTAATGTCTATGGTCCTGTTCTTGTGGAACAGTGCCACGATTATATTGCTAATGGTTGTTATGTGATTGTTGAAGGCCACTTGATGCAGCGTGGTATTAACTTAACAGAAGTTAGGGTCGAGAAGATGGTGTTCGTTCCAACATTATGTCATAATGACGAGGAACGCGTGGAAATTGAGTAGGATGGTATCAAATAAGATCGGATAAACACGATTAAGAGGAGTAGCTTATGGAGACGTTAGATTATTTGCAACAGAGTGTTGCAGAAGTTATGGACGAGAAGGATGTTCGGGCGCGTGAGTTTCAGGAAAAGGCCAGGGATTGTCGTAAGAGGATTGATACAGCCAGTTTTGATCTGGCAGAAATTCTGTTCACGATTCACCAAGAGGCTCTTTATACAAGATTGAATTATGACAATTTCCAACAATATGTTGAGAATGAACTTGATTTTGAGCTACGTAAAGCCAACTATTTCGTATCTATGTGGAATTACTATGGTGTTAAGCTTGCCGCCAATCCAGAAGTCCGTGAGAAGATGGAAACAGTTGGATGGTCGAAGGCTAAGGACCTTATTGGTGTAGTCAATCCAAACAATGTTGACGAGTGGGTAGAAATTTGCAAAAAGAATCCTGCAACACGTGTTCTTGAATTGGCTCGCGGTGCTCTTCAGAAAATGAAGGAAGATCCTGAAGGTGAAGTTGATGTTGACGATCTTGACAATAAGATAGAAAAATTCGCCAGCAAGGTGTTCAAACTCACAGATGAACAACTACACAATGTTGATCTGGCATTAAAGCGCGCTGGTGATTCAGCTGAATCGGACAAGCCAGGGCATCTTCTTGATCTTGTTTGCACAAACTTTCTTGCCATGAATGCAGGAGTAGATGGCGATGAAGGACTTGGATACTTGCTCAAGAGTGTTGAAGCCAATTTTGGCATCCAGGTAATCGCACTCAAGAATGAACAGAAACAGCTAAAGGTCGTTTACGGCGAACAGACAGTTAGCCGTTTTGCACAAGCCGCTTCACAGACTGACGAAGATGATGATTGGGCAAGCGATGAAACCGAAACAGACAGTGTAGCATATTGACAGTCATCCATAACCTGCCACTTTCCCTTGCCATATCCCATTTAATTACATATCCTTAATAATAAGTTGTGGTTATTACGAATAATGCAAGTAATTGCACACGGAGTTGTGTTTATGGCAGGTAAACAATTGGACAAACATGATAGTCCTAAGAGTGATATTGACACCCTGAAGAGGATGAGAGTTTAAAGCGTTTTGAGGCTATCAACAAGAATGATATTAACCTGGTTCCTCTTAGGCGTGAAGGACCGAAATCCCCGCAAAAATTGACAAGGATCAAGTGCTGGCCAGAAGCCGAGAAAAGGTTGCGTGCTGGATTTTCACCTGAACGTGTAGCGGAATATATCCAAGATGAATGCAATGAATATACTGGCGTGATGCGTAAAAGCTTGACAACAATGCTTTACGAATATCGACGCCACAAGATGCCAGATATTGAAAAGGTACAAACCAGTATACCAGATTATGCAGCCAAGGCATATGCGAAGGTTGAGGCTGGAATCAATGAAGTAAATGAACTTGGAACGTTATATGCACTACAAATGGCAAGAATAGAGATGGCATTAAATCAAGAACAGGATAATGGGTTTCTTAACGCGAACCTTAACAACACTTTCAAGCTTGCACAACAGATATTGACTGCCCGCGCCGAAATCAAGATGGGGGCAGGTATGGCGATTGATGAAGCAGATCTATCAAGCAAGGAAGCTGTTCTACGAAGAGTGGGAAACAAGATGTCAGGAGTACTATCTAGCAACGATTCACGCGCCAAGGTTTTGTCTGTTCTGAACAAGTTAAAGCGTATACAGAAATATGATAAGGAAGACATTGAGGAAGTCATTGGTGAACAGGTAACCGACAAATCGACTTCAATATTGCAGATTGCAGCACCAGCACAGGAAACAGCTATAACGGTTAGATAACATGATTGCCTTGCAATCAAATGCACAAGAAAGAACGACATGCCACTTATTGATTATAACGGAAGGTTAAAATCCGTAAAAACGTTTCAGGAAGACTATGATGAACTACAAAAAGAACTAGCTGATCTATCTCCCGATGAGCTCGTCATGCTAGAAAGTGCGCTACAGGATATTGATCAACAAAATGATGACGATGAATCTGTTTTGTCAACATTGCTTGACATAGAGTACAAGGAACGTCCAGTTGGCATTAGTACATTTTTGGATGATCCATATTTTTTGGGAAAGTTCAAATACAACACGGCCCAACAAACGGGCTTGTTCCCGAAGCTGAGAGAAGATCTAATTGAACTTTTTGAGGGGCAGTATTGCGAAGCTACGTTAAGCGGCAGTATAGCACTTGACAGTATTATCTACGAAGCTGATGGTGGATTGCCGACGTTGAAAGAACGTATTGATGATTATCAACAACATGGAATCAATAAAGATGTAACGATTCTTTTACATGAAGAGAAAACATCAAAAACGGAACCTGCCCATCATTCAGGTATAAAAACAACAAGAAAAGTAACACTAGATAATGGTATGTTGATAACATTAACACCAGACCATAAGTTACATTGTTGGCGGGATGGTGAAATAAAGTGGGTAGAATCACAATATCTTAAAAAAGGTGACATGGTTGCTGTTATACGTAAATGGACCACACAGCCCAGCGCCAATCTTTCCATTGATGAAGCAAGATTGCTTGGATATTGGTGTGGAGACGGATGCAGCGATAATGGAAGGAGCAGATATGCAGATGGAAATCGTAAAACAGTTGATGATGTATGTTGTTTAATGCGAAAGCTGGGTTTTACTTGTACAGAACCGTATGAAACCAATAGTTCCGATAAATGTTGGGAAGTGCATAGCGTCAATTTCGCGACATGTGGGTTTAGGGATTTCTTGAAACACCATAACCTATTTGGACCGAAAACGCATACCGTCACTGTTCCGGCCGAAGTATTGCGTTCCAGCAATGAAGTTGTAGCTGCATTCCTTAACGCATTATGGGCATGTGAAGGATCTATCTATTGCAATCCCAGCAAATCTGTTCCACGGTTGCAATTGGGAATGGCATCTGAGCGATTCATACGCCAAATACAGGCGAGTCTATTTAGATTTGGCATTCAGGCCCGTATATGTCCTATAACCCATAAATCTCACATTATAAGAAAGACTGGTAAAACTGTTAAAGAATCACACGGATGGTTGCTTGTCGTCCAATCTGTTGAAAATATCAAACTGTTTGTTGATCATATTGGTGAGATACCAGGCAAGGAGAAAGGTTTCAACAGAATAAAAGAATATGCCCATTCAAGAAAAGCTAACACTAATGTTGATGTTATTCCTTTTACATGGGGTTCTGTTAAAGAGATTTTTCTAAAGAACAATCTCAATATTTCGTTCAAAGGTTTTACATGGCTATGTGGCAATAAGAATCTAAATAAGCCGCTATCTAGATATAAATTTGCCAACTTATTGAAGCTGTTTGGTAACATAGATGATGTTGCTAGGCTTGAGAAGGTATTCCCATCTGATGTAGGATATGCGCGTGTAAAGTCAAATATTGTTTCTGACAAGATAGAAGTCGGAGATATTGGTGCATACACTGGTAACAGATTTATTGGCAATGGCATAAGTGTCAAAAATTCGTTGGGTTTTGGAAAAAGCACTTTTAGTGAATTCGCGATACCATGGATGATATATCAGACATTATGTTTAAGGGATCCACAGGAATCATTAGGTTTGATGAAGGGCTCTGAAATTGTTTTCGGGATATTGTCCTTGGACTTACAGCAAGCAAAACGTGGTATCTTTAATGGTATAACTGAAAAGTTGTCAGCATCACCTTATTTTAAGACGATTAACTATAAGGTTGGCAGTAACCAAATTATGTTTCCTGATAACATACAGTTGATGCTTGCAAGTCCTGGTTCGCCACAATTAATTGGTATGAATGTTCTTGGCGCAACATGCGACGAGGTTAACTTTTTTGAGGGAAAACGTGGTGTTAGGGAAGGTGTACAGAGCACTGCAGGCAAGGTTTTTACCACCTTAATACGTCGTGTTAGATCGCGTTTTATGAAACGTGGCAAAATGTTAGGTGTTGTCATTGTGGCATCGTCCAAATCTGTGATTGGTGCATTTACGGAAGAACGAATCAAAGCTGCCCGCAAAGATCCAACTATATTTGTGGCCGAATATGCGACATGGGACACATGGCCAATAGAACGTTTTAATCCAGAACGTTTTCATGTATTGGTTGGAGATGATCAGTGTCAGTCACGTATCTTGTTACCAGAAGAAGTATCAACAGTTAAGCGTGAAATTTCACAGCCTGATAGGTTTGCGCGAGTTATTGAGATACCTACGGATTTTAAGAAAGATTTTGAAGATAACATTGATGATGCAATTAGGGATCAGGCTGGTATCGCCACAATTACCGCAAAGGCATTTTTGGGACGTCGTGACAAAATTGACAGGGCATTAAAGCGAGAATTTATACATCCATTTTCGGTTGATGTTTTCACGTGTGGTGGTGAAGGAGAATTCCTGTGGGATCTTATATGTAACAAAACAATGAATCGATTAAAAGGTGGTTATAGCGAGGAGGGTTGGATACCAAAGATTAACCCACAAGCGATAAGATATGCACACATTGATGCTTCGTCTGGCAAAGAAGATCCAGCTGGTATCGCGATAGGACATATTGGACGTTGGGTTGATGTTGTGCGTCGTATGGCTGATGGTTCTGAATATATGGATCTTGCGCCAGAAATATGGATTGATTTCTGTTTAAGGATTGTAGCACCACAAAATGGTGAAATATTCATCCCTGAGTTGAGGACATTCATTTATGATATGAAAGCACATGGATTTAACATAATGCATGTCAGCACAGACCGTTGGTCAGCCCCAGAGATGCGACAACACCTTGAAAAACAAGGTATGACAACACAAGTCATTTCAGCCACCACATCGTCTCGTGTATATGATTATCTGAAGACATCAATATATGAGGATCGTCTTGTTTGTTATAACTATCAAGTATTAAGACAAGAGTTGATTCATCTTGAACAAGATACCAAAACAGGAATTGTCAGTCACCCATATACTTTTTCTGATGGTTCGAAGGGAACAGACGACGTGGCTATTGCAACTGCATCACTTGTTTGTTCTTTAACCGAAAAGCCACCGACAAGACCAATGGGTATGATTATTGCTCCACCGAGTAGCCGTATTGAAGATGATGAAAGCTGGGTTTTGCCACGACACAATCTGCATGGCAGGAGTGGTTCTGTACAAGGTTTTTTACGCAACAAGAAACAGCAATCTCCATTAATATTTGGTTTTGAAGATTGACACAAATGACTAGCTTAAAGGAATAACATGGGCTGGACAACAGGTATCGCCGACAAGGTAAGATCATCATTTTCCAATTCTATAGAGAAACAAGCCACCACATTGTCAAAGCTGTCAATAATGGGTGGCGCTTCTGTCATGCAATCCGATACCGACAATACATACACAATCATGCGTCACGGGCTTGAAGATGTGCAATCCCGTCATAGAAGATTCCAGGAATACGAAGCTATGGATGAATATCCAGCAATCGCAACAGCACTAGATCTTTTTGCGGATGACACCACGCAGCCAGATTGGCAACGAAATGTTTGCATGTGGGTAGTAAGTGATGACGATTGGATTAAAACAGAGATGATGAATCTTTACCACGGCACTTTAAAGATTGAAGATGAAATTGGCCCACATGCCAGAACAGTATGTAAGTATGGTGAAGGTTTTGCTGAAATATTACTTGGACAAGAAGGTGTCGTTGGGTTAGCTTATCTTCCACCACCAAGCATGCAACGCCTTGTCGTGGACGGTAGAACTATTGGTTTCGCGCAAGACGAGAGGATGCAATTCGAAATACCAGATGGAGAAATGCGGGATTTCGTTCAATCGGGTGGTGTCACGAATCCTAAACATAGAACCAGTAATGGTATCGTGTTGTTTGAAGATTGGGAAGTTATTCACTGGCGGTTAAGGGCACGACAACATCGTTCAACTTATGGTTTTTCGGTTGTGGATACTGCACGTCACGTCTGGAAAAGATTGGCGATGATGGAAGATGCATTATTGCTTTATAAACTCGAACATGCTCCGGAACGGCTAGCGTTCTATATTGATGTTGGTAACCTGCCTCCTAGCGAATCAATGCTTTATATGAATCAAGTGCGTCAGGGTTATAAGAAAAAGAAATTCTATAATGCCGAAAAGGGCGGACTTGATATGAGATATAACCCGTTGTGTCTTACTGGTGATACAAAGATTCCGCTACTAGATGGAACCGAAAAGACGTTGATTGAAATGTCAAAGGATTTTGAAGATGGAAATCAACAATGGGTATATTCTGTTGAACGCGAAACAGGGCGTATCGTTCCAGGCAAGATAACGTTTGCGGGAAAAACAAGGGAAAAAGCGAAAATAATTCAAGTTACCCTTGACAACGGAAAAAAATTACGCGTTACGCCAGATCATAAATTTATTCGTCGAAATGGTGAATATGTTGAGGCTAAAAGTCTGAAAAAAGGCGATTCATTGATGCCATTTTATCGAATAATATCATCCCACAAAAAGGGATATTCTCTGGATGGATATGAAATGGTATTTGATCTATCAAAAGGAAAACATGTATATACGCATAGGATTGTTGCAAGAGAATGTGGTATTTATGAGCGGGGAAATATTATTCATCATGATCGTGGAAAGCTTAACAATGATCCGCAGCACTTACAATCCGTGACAGTAGATGAACATAGAAAAATACACCATGATATTGCTATCGAAAATACTAAATACCTGGAAAAATTCAGATCTGTTCCAGAGAATGCTGAATGGCTGAGAGAAAACGCGAGAAATATCATGAATAAATGGCATGCGAGTGCGCGTGGAAAAGCATTTTACAAGAAAATAGGTGAAATCAATAGAAATAGGGATAGTACACAGTATTTTAGGGCATTTCGAAAAACTGAACAATATAATGAGTTCATGACTAAACATCGAAAGGCGATGAGTGAATTTATGCACGATTATTGGACAGAAGAGCGAAAAAATATACTTGCCGACAAGAGAACCATAAAGTTCTCAAAAGTATTTTTGGATATGATTTCGCAACATGTGGTTGAAAACAACAACGCTGGTGTTGATAAAATTTGTAGCATTATTCAAAACGATGCCAATTCGATGTATGAATTGAACCAGTGTAGCCCACGACAAATCAAGCATGTACATAGACACTTATTGCTAAAAGCTGTCAGGTATTTTGGATATGAAAATTTCAGTGAATTCAAAAGGTCGTTGTTTAACGATAATCATAAAGTAGTTGCTGTTGAGGATGTTTTGGATACAGAAGATACTTATACATTAACCATCAATAAATGGCACAACTTTGCAACGTCAGCTGGCGTTTTTGTCAAAAATAGCACGACTGATAATTTGTGGATACCGACACGTGATGGCAAGGATAGCACTAGAGTTGAAACGGTAGGTGGATCAGGCTACCAGGGAACTGAAGATATAATTTATGTACGCCAACAATTGCAATCCGCATTGAAGATGCCAGCTGTTTATCTTGGCTTTGGTACTGACGAACCAGCTGAGAAAACCTTGTCGCATACTGATGTCAGATTTGCCAGAACTATTATGTCAGTACAGCGTGAATTGCGAAACGGCTATAAGCGTGTTGGCAATATTCACTTATTGTCAATTGGCAAAGAACCACAAGATTTTGAGTGGGATCTTGCCATGACAGTTCCTACAATGATTTATGAGCTTGCGCAGATCGAAGCCTGGGGCGCCAAGGCGCAGATAGCAGAGGGTTTGAAGGAAAGCGTTTCATTGTTATGGGTTCTTGTCAATATATTCAAGTTCACAGAAGATGAGGCTATGTCGTTGATGAAACAAAGACAAGAAGAAATTCTTGCCGATGGTAAGATACAAGCCAAGGCACAATCATTCGGTCAGGAAATGGGTGGTGGAGGTGGCTTTGAGAGTCGTAAGCGTATCTATGATGACAATGAGCTGTTGGAGCGTTTTATGTTACATGGTGACAAGTCGTCAGAAAAGAGATTGAAACATAAACTAGATGACGTATTGGAAAGCAACACCATGTTATCAACGAACATTAAGCAATTGATGCCATTTATGGCAGATTTGCAGGGTATAATGAGAAATAAAAGATGATTTACTGACACAATATCATTTTGTCAATACGATTATGTTATAAAACAACAATGAGGCATACATGAAATCTGTCAAGGTTGAGACAATCAAGAAACTATTCAACAATAGCTATCAAGAAGCAATACAAGTTGCCAATGATAGAGTTAATAAGTTGTCAGCTGGTCGCGAACAGCTTTTTCTGCTACATGAAAACGGCATCACCACAGTTGATGAAAGCGGTGAATTTAGGCAATATCAATACAGTTTTGAGCATGGTATTGGGCAAGCTGTTGAGCATAATATCCGTACTTTCGATGTTGTTGACGAAGCTATAGAGTTGATCGAAAAGTCAAAGCGAATCATTGAACATCTTACAGTTGGCAATATGGACCAGTTCAACAAATCGTTGCTGCATTTGATTGCAAGCGCGGACGAAAAACATCTAAATGCTAGTAAGTTTTTGGGCGAACGGTTGACAGAAAATCTATCTGAGAATAGTTGGATAAAACAGTTAGACGAGAAAACAGTTCCGATGCGTCGTGTAATGTATGGTGTATTGGGTAGCCTAAAAGAACGTGAATTAAAGCATAAGTATTGGCGTGCGCAGCTTAATGAAACAAATAGACGTGACGTGGTACGGTCGATAAACATTGTTGTCAAGAGATTGAATGAGCAAGTGCTTACGCTATCCCCGATATTGAGTCAGATCAAGCATGATAGTGACGTTGGTTTTTCGGGTGTTGATGAGCTGAAAGCATTCTGTAGTGGAATAATAGATAGTGCGAAGGATCTTGGGCATATCCTGGAACAAAAACTCAAACTGGATGGTAGCAATGTTGATGTAATGGAACTTGCTGGCGTTTATGAGAATGTTGTTGAACGGGTGAACAAGATTGACTTTTGTACCAAATTTTTGGAAAAAGTTGCCATGCCATAGCTGGTAACATATAGTTAGTTATGTAATCAACAATTTATAAGGTGGACAATATGGTTTCTAACGTATTATTAAGTGACAACAAAAATCCATTAATGGAACTACAGAATCTTGGTGCAGATACCAACAGAATGGTTCGAATGGCTGGTTTGATGAGTGAAAGCTTTATAGCGCCAGTTCAGGGACTAGGTTCTTTCAATGGCGGTTCTTTCAACGGTGCTTCCATTTCATTCATTCCTGTACTTGGAATGAATGAAATGGGAATGGATGGTATGAACAGACAAAATACTGGCATGCAAGATATGATGCGTGGCATGACAGACTATATGAGTTGTGGTTCATGCGGTGAAGATGGAAACATGGATTCATTCGTGGATACCGAGATTGATTCCCTTGACACCGAACCAACTAACATGGATTTCGGCCTTGATGATGAGTATTTTGAGGAAGATGATTCTGGTATGGATCCGTTGGAATCGGCTGCTAGTGATTTGGTTGATGATGAAATGTATCTGGATATATATGATGATGAGACAGCCACAGACGACGATATTATTGGATATATAGTTGATAAGTATGGAGTTTCAGAAGATGAGGCTGCTGACATATACGACATCACGGTTGAAGTTTTGTCTGACGAAGAGTCAGATTCTGAATATGATAGTTTTAACAGTGACATTGGTGACACAAGCAATATAGTGTCTAATGAATACGAAAATTATGGAGAGAGTAAAATGCGCAAACATAATAGTAAGAGCCTTTCTGAGTCGCGACGACTTGTTTCTGAGATTGATTCATTCCTGACAGACAATGACGAACCTGAAGACATTAATGACAATGACGATGATTTGGATGAATCGTTTGAGCTTATCGGAGATATCGCTGAATTGATGGCTGTTCGGTACAACTATATTGGTGAAGAGCGAGTGGCCAACAAGCTTATTGATCTTGCCAATGTGTCTGATTCACTTACAGAAAGTGACGAGCTGGATAAGACTGAGCGACGTAACAAGTTGTTTGATGCAATTCAGGTCGCGGTTCAAGAGTATGAGGAAAACGTGGGTTTTTAATTAAGCCCGCGCTTGAGGGTAAACGATATAGCAGAACCATGTACAGGAGTGGGCGGCTGGAAAAATTAGGACAAAGTAACAAAACGTCATTTCTAAGTGATGTTAGACATAAACGAAAATCACCAAAGAAAAGACTGCTCTATAAAAGTCCATTCGCGTCAAAGGTAATGTGGAAAAAATATTAGTGAGGATGACATAATGTCAAATAGACGTTTACTAATTGATACATTCGGCGGATTTAAGTTTGAGCCTGAACAGATATCTGAAGCTCGTAACGGTGATGGTTCTCGTCGCTACACTCTACATGGTCAGTTTGCGCGTGGTGGTGTTCCAACCGATAATGGACGTAATTATGGTATCCCCCTATGGGAACGTGAAATTGCCTCATTGATGCCCAAAATTAAAGCCAGAAAACTATTGGGCGAATTAGATCATCCCTTAGATGGGCAGACAAAACTATCGCGGGTGAGCCACATTATCACAGATCTACGCATTGAAGGTGATGAAATAATTGGCAAAGCAGAAATTCTTCCCACTCCAGCTGGTCAAATCCTGATAACGCTTATTGAGTGTGGAATTGCTCCAGGTGTTAGTTCGCGTGGTTATGGTTCTACAGTCAAAGAGTCAGATGGCACAGAAACTGTTGGTGAAGACTATAAGCTGTTGACATTCGATGTTGTTTACGATCCAGCCACCAAAACAGCATATCCAGATGTATTCGAAGAGGCGGTAAAGATTGCTGGCCTTAGCAATAAGGCAATCAAGGAACGTGTTGGCAGTACAGGTATTGAGATAATCGAACAGATTGAGCGGATTATTCCAGAAAATAACCCTGGGATAAGTTTGCTACAAGAATCGAATGAACACAAAGAGTTTACTCGTCAGGATATGGATGAAGCTGTTGCCAATGCAATTAGACAGGAAATGACACGTATCAAGGATGTTTATTCGCGTAAGTTGCTTGAGGATATTGTTGGAATTAAGGGTGAGTTGACAGAAAGCGTCAAGGGCGAAATGCTGACAGACCCAGAGGTTGCGGCTTCAAGGCGTATTGTGGTTGAGGTAGCAAAACTTGTCAGGCCATTCATGTATCCTGGAGATGTTGAAGAACACGTAAAGGCAATTGAAACGAAACTTGAAGCTGAAAAAGCATGTTCTGAACAGTTGAAGCTTGAGATTTCCGAATCAAAAGAACAATTGAATGAATCTGTTGTGTTGGCCCACAAGGCAGCCTGTATGTTGCATCTCTGGAAGCTTTTTGAAACATACGACAATCGTGAAATATTGATAAGCCTATTGTCAGACAAAATCAATGTTAACAATGATATCGAAGAGTTGACTGGTATTGCCAACAAGCTTGCTGAGGATATTGGCAAGAAAAGCGAGAAACCATACATTGAAGAGAATGTCGGGTTAAAACGTGATCTTGAGATGGCCCAAAAACAGCTTGAAAATAACGCTAGCGACATCGCGACAATGACAGAACTTTTAGCACGTTCTAAGGAACAGATCAATGAGTACGAGGTATTGAAAGAACGTTTTGCACGAGTTAATGAAATAGCTGAAGATGTGCCACGGTTGAAGGAACTTTTGGCAAAATCATCAGATGAGATTAAAAGCTTTGTGGAACGTGACATTCAATCAAATGAGACTGTTTATAGTTTGACGGATCAACTTGAAAAGAGTGAAAGTGTTTCAGCTGAAGCAAGGGAACTTATTGTTGAGCTTAAAGAAAACATGAAGCACTTGATTGCACGTTCCGAAAATGCAGAACGTAATGCTGAGCGATTGAATCAACTTGAAGAGAGCTTCAACAACGGTAAGATTCTGTTGGCAGAGGCTGAGAGCGAAATAGGACGGTTGACTGGTATTGTACAAGAATGCCAGGATAAGATTGCCAACTATGGAATAAGGGCCAAAAATATCAAGAAGGCGATTGATGAACAGACATATAATCATGAGCAACAACTTGATAAGTATGAGCAACAGATTGCTATATTGAAAGAGCGTTTAAATTCGGCTGCTGCAATTGTTTCACGAATGCCGAACGGAAAGAAAATGCTGGCTGCCATCAAGGATGGTATGCCAGAACATAAGATTGACAACATGTTAGCTGAATCATCAAGGCGCAGAACTGATTCATTCTCGCAAGAAAAGGTGCGTGAAAGAGTAAGACGCGGGATGGAGCGAAATTCATATGAGGATACATATGGACAACTTGATTCGCTAACCGAGGATATGGAAGAAAACCCACTGGCCGATTTAGCAGAAGCTAGTGGACACAATTTATCATTGAAGTATTTAAAACATATGTCTGGTGAACAGCAACAACTTGTTGAGTAAAACTAGACAAACACGAAAGGATTAAAATGCAAGCACGAAATCGTAACACATTACCACAGCTAGACAGCAACCGCAGCCTTCTTGATGAAGCATGGGTTTCTGGTCTGGTTCAACGTTGGAAGCCACTGGTAGGTTCAATTCGCGACCCACATCGTCGGAATACCACTGCAATTCTTTTGCAGAATGAGCTTAACTTTGTCAAGAACGCATTAAATGAAGATACCTTGACTGGACAGTTGGCAACCTATACTAAGTATCTATTTCCAGCTATTCGTAGGATTTTCCCAAACTTGATTGCAAACGACCTTGTGTCAATGCAACCAATGACTGGACCAGTAGGTGCTGTGTTCTTCTATGAATACAAGTATGCCACCACCAAGGGCAAGATCACTGCTGGAACCAATGTTATGCAGTCTTTCAATACCTACTACTCTTCAGAATATATTGATGAAGAGTCGATTGGTACTGGCGATGGCACCAATTACGGCGGGG
>Ga0209417_1002246_pt1 | contig 30853 bp, 59 predicted proteins | sample RifGroF2_FD_184002 | JGI IMG/M metagenome (GOLD analysis project Ga0209417, IMG submission 184002) | Groundwater microbial communities from Rifle, Colorado, USA - Groundwater F2 (SPAdes) (version 2) | ecosystem: Environmental > Aquatic > Deep subsurface > Groundwater | place: Rifle, Colorado... | reverse complement strand
TCGTGCAAAGCTGCACCCTCGTGCAAAGCTGCACCCTCGTGCAAAGCTGCACCATTCTGCAAAGCTGCACCCTCGTGCAAAGCTGCACCATTCTGCAAAGCTGCACCCTCGTGCAAAGCTGCACCCTCGTGCAAAGCTGCATTTTTCTGGGAAGTTTTTGATTAACGAATAATCCCCTGTAGGGCATTGTTTGATTCCATATTCGTTAACGGGAAATAAATCGAGTTCTTTTTGTGTGTATTTTTTCATTTCATCAGTTCCTTATATAAAGTTAAGAACGCTTTTTCTGCTGCCTGAGGAACGACACCATTGCCTAAAAGACGAAGGCGGTCGGCTCTACTTGCCCCAAACACTCTCTCAAAGACTTTTCCAATTTCGTCGTAGCCGGGGGCTGGGAGTATTCACATTAAATACTTCCTTTCTTTTGATAGAATTCACACGACCTAACGCCGATCAATAGTGGCTGGTTGTTAAACGCCGTACGCCCGTTTGTAATCCATCCTAATGAAATCTCTTGCGCGTTTATTCCTTTCACCAGGTCTTCTTTACTCCACTCAACTTCTTCGCCCCATTCATCTCGTTCAGTTTTTTTTGGTTGATAGCATAATGCTGCATCCAACGTATTTTATTCTAAAGCTTTCGGCCCACGGCAGGGTTTTATACCTACAAGAAGCGCATATCATATAAACCCCCTCTCCTTCGCCAACCATTCCGGCATTGTTATTTCCACTGTCTCACCGACTTCTACAGGGTCAGAAACTTCGATTTGGCTTTTGGGCACCCATACGGCGTTGTCTTTATTGCCTGTCTCGGAAACAAGGTAAGATCGTTCTGTTTCATGATGTATTTCTAAGGTGATTTCGACGTTATTCAAGGTAGTTCTCCTATATAAAGTTTAAACCTTTCTTCTGCCTTTCCTCTGTTCCAGACGCCGTCCCAGTACGGATTCCAAGATATATAATCGAATTCCGCGTTTAGGTTTTCAGGGTTTTTGAAGTGGAGGTAATCTATAATAATGTTTGTTGCAGTGATAACTCCTAAGGTTCTCAATATCCTTGAAAGCATTCTGACAATTTTAACGTCATCAGTCTTTCTCCCCATGGCTTGCAGTGCAAGCTTGTCCGTGTGCTGGATGGGGCAATGGAAGTGTTTTAGCAGGCCATGTTTCGATAGAAAGACTAAAGGGTACATCACTTTTACTGCGGTTTTGGGTTCGACATTTCGGAGTGAAATAGGTTTTTTATCTTTTTGGGCCTTATCGCACCAGTATATAAGTTGTTCTTCCGACGGATTGTCAGCTATTAATACGATATTGTCTGCGTAATCAAACTCGAACTTTGCCGGCGTAATTTCCCGGTAAGGCCCCCGGGTCGTTCTGATTGTGCAGTACGTGCATGAGCCTTCACACCCAACCCCTATTCTTAATGGGTAGCTTTTTCTAAAAAGGTGGCCAGGGAGTAACGGGGGGCTGTCTTCTTTGAATTCAGGAACCCAGAAAGGTTTTTCGTAATTTACCAAGTTGAAGTTTTCGATAAAGGTTCTGTCTGAATAAAAAGAATCCAGTCGGCCTACTCCTTCCGGCAGTTCAATGTCAAATCTTTTGGCCAGGCAACCGCCTATAAAAAACCTTTTCCCGGGGAAAGCAGCCATGTACATCTCTAAAGTTCGAAGGTCATTTAAAACAGCTAAATCCGTCACCTGGCAGGACAGGACCACAATGTTGTTTGATTCCTCTGGATTTTCCGTCATTCTATCTGGATGGGCGTTAGCCCAAGACAAGAATTCCGAATAAACACTCATGCAAGCAGCGCAAGAACAGAATATTTTTCCGGACAAGTCTGAGTCTTCAAAAAAGGCGCCTGCGTCAAATTTATTTTTTTCAGTTTTCATCTTTTTTCCTCCTTTACAGCTTTTCATAGACATGAAAAATAAACCGGTCATCAGATATTTTAGCGGTCCCAAGATATTTTCTGTTTCTTGCGGGGATTTCCCAACCTATACCAAAAATTTTAAAAATACGGTCTTCCAGCTCAACTGTTGGGTCAACTTCCGCCCAGAGGCAGATATCATCATGTTGGCTGTCAACATGTAGAATTTTAGTTTCTTTCGGCATTTGGATTGTCGATTGGAAAGCGCATGAGTCCAGAGCATACTTATATATTGTTGTTGTCATTTTCATTTCTCCTTATTCTCTGCACAGCATTAGTGCTTGCATTTCATTGAAACCAGCTTTCAGATAAGACATAAACATCACGTATTGTCGAGTAGCTTTTATATCCGCAAAGAGGATATTATATCTCAGTTTGGCTTCGGCTTCGTTCACTTTTTCTTGTTCAAATTCAGTCAGATCCACGGTTACTCCTTCTTCAATAAAGACCTGAATTTTTCCAGCTTTTCCGCCGGGATAGACACTTGGGCCAGTTCATACCGGGATATGTCTGCCTGAGTTACCCTTATCATTTTCGGGTCGGTTTCATTGAACAGCTCCGTGAACTGCTTTTGGGTTAAACCCAGTTTTAACCGGATCAACCTTATTTCATAGCCTATTTTTTTCTTGATGTCACACATATTCCTGCCCCTCGTCTAATTTCTTTATAAACCATATCCGCGCTATTTTTGCTATTCCTGAGTTGATGTCTTTTGGGGAGAGATCAGCGTCCGCTATCACGTCGGACTCTTCCTTAAGGATATCTTTGACAACGCTTCGAATGAAGTCCCCCGTGCCTTCGACATTCCCGGTTCCCCCGTTTAAGGTGTCAAAGGTTTCCTGGTACATTTGTTCTAACCGCCATAAAGGAGTGACTTTTTCGATAACATTATTTATCGATAAGAGTTTTACATCATCGATTTTTTTAACAGTTTTTACTTTGCAGCCCGAAGCGTGTTTTTCTCCTTTCATTTTCCATCGATGAACCGCATCGTTGTAAACCACAGAAAACACGATACCCTCTCCGATCCCGCTTACACCAAAAGCTTTAGCTACTGGGCATTTATTTTCTACTTCGTAAACCCAGTCCACCATCTGGTTGTTGGACATTAACGGGTTGTTGAAATCAATTTCTATTTCATACGTTTTGTAGTTCTGGAGGTCAAACACCCGGATGTCGGGGTCCAAGGAAAAAGAATAGTTTGGCAGCCAGGACGCGGAATCTCTTTCAATATCTGATATTTTAACTCCAAAAATAAAGAAGGATTTGGGTACTTTAGATATACCCACGCCTTTTTGAATACCGGCTCCGGCCCATTCCCCGTAAACGGTTATGGTGCTTTTTGATGTATTGGTGTTTAACTGGGCGATCAGGCTTTTAAAATAGCCTGAATGTTGTTGAGCAAAGAAGGCGAAACCTGCGTTGTCTTTTTCAGGGGTTATGATGTTTTCTTTAGATTGAAACCAAAGACCCGCTTTATCGTTATAACAAACCGAGGCGTTTGTCCCGTGGAGTTTTACCGTTCCAACGGCCCTGAGAACCGGGAGTTTCTTTGTAATGTCGTATATGGGTTTCCAAGCCGCATCTAAGCCGCAGAATTGGCTTTGTAGGGTAATATTTTTTATAATGTGTCTGAATCGTCCTATGGACGGCATCTTAATAAGTTTTTTCATTTCCTTCTTCTTCTGTAAGAGGTTTTCATATTCTTTTTTTGTATCGGGATCTTTGAGAACCTCTGCTTTGAAACTTTTGTAATTTAAATCATTCATTCCTGTTATCCTTTTTATATTTATCCGGCAAGGTGCCGAGTTTTCTCATTTTTGAAACCTGCCTCGGTGTACGGCACATTTCGGCGGCGATTTCGGCATTAGTCATGTACGTGGGCAATATGGGGGCGGGGATTGTTTTCAGATTTTTGCAGCCTGGGCAGTTTCCGTCATCAAAATACGCGCACCCCGTAGTGCACGGATCGCCTTTGGTTTGTTCGTGTATTGCTCTGAATATTGGGTATGGGTGAAATAATTCACAGGTAGTTTCGTTGAAGTCTGTTACTTTTGTTTTCATTTTCTTCTCCTTTATATAGTTAAGGGTTTGCCCTCAGGTGTACAGTATAAAAATACTCGTGTCAAGAGTATTTAAAATATTTTATGGAAAGAAAAAAAACTCTTGACACGAGTATTTTAGGTCTATAATATACATCTCACGAGTAAGAAAACCTTAATGGAAAAGGAGAACAAAATGGAATTCAGAACAAACAGAGAAAGAGCGGAACGGAAGCGTCTGAAGGCCCAGAGCCTTTCGGAAAAGAACAACGGAAAAAGATATCCCGTTCTTTTTTACAGAACTCCGTCCTATGCTGAAATTGTGAATAGCGTCAGGACGAAAATTCTGTACCGGCGTATCTGTAATGCTCATAAACGCCTTGGAGTTGAAGCTTTTTACATTCTTCCAAGGTTTATAAAGGATGTTTAACAGAAAAGGAGAAGTCAATGAGTGTTAACTTTATCAGTAAAGTGATGAAAGAATCTGCTTCAGCGCAAGTTGAGGCCTTCGTTAAAGATTTAAGTTGGAAGGTTTACTTTTCGCCGCCGAAAAACAAAAACGAATACACTTTCCGGGGCGTTGTCAATCTTACCAAGATCGTTTTGGACTGCTTGAAAGATAACAAGGTGGGCTTCGTGGTAATGCGGGAAGATTTAACGATTTACGGATTTTTGCGGTCTGCTCGGTGTTGCCTGTCCTTGCTTAATGACAGTTTAATTGAGCGGTCTAAGGGGTTTGAACTGTGGGATACTGGTACGGGGTCTTTTGTTATCAAAGAAATACAAAAAGCTGAAATCCCCCGAGCCATTAAAGAGTTAAAAGCGGCCCAAAAAATGTGGGCGGAACTTCCAGAAAAATTAAGCAAGGAAATCCGGAAAGACAACAGGAAAAAAGACAAAGCCGGAATAAAACGGGAGACCGTGAAAGTGAAGGTGTTTTGATGGCGAGATTACGGAGCGAACAAACCAAAATCCGTAAAGTAATTCTATCTCATGAAGAGTTTATCCTTATTCAGAAAGGTTTAGATGAAATAGATATTTCGAAACTGAGTGACGATATGGTTGAAACTCTTGAAAATCTAAGAGAGGATCTCGAAGTCTGATCACTTTTAGCAAAAAAAACAAGGAGAATGAAATGTATTTAACAATTGAAAAAGTAAGCGACCTTCCGGGCCAACTCCCGAAAATAGGAGATCTGGATTACGGGGTGTTTGTTACAGGTTTACCCCGCGCTGTTGACTCTGTGTATATAAAAATTAAAAAGAAAAGTTGTAAACAAAAGAAAAGCTTGTTTTTGACTTGGACTCAAGGGTACTGCGTGCTTCTTAATGTCCAGTGGGGAACTATCCGGGAAATTCCGGCAGATACGCCTGTTCAGCCCTTAGTCGCTTCGTTGAGTATAGCAGAGCCGACAAAATCCCAAATGAAATCTTTTTATAAGGACTAAGGCTTGGTTACCTTCAACCAAAAACATAACCTTTTTATCTGGTCAGGGCGGTATGAAGACCGCCACGTTCCCCAAAAAGCTGGGTTCACTTGGCATGAAGAGGGAAAAGCTTGGGTCACGTCGTCGGTATACGTTGCTTGTCAGCTTTATGGGCAGTGTGACAGCTCTGCGAAGCAGCGGCTCTCCCGGGTTGTTCATAATATCAAAATGTCGGCTGTTCATGAAGAAGACCCCCTATCCCTTTTCAGGATTCCTCTTCCTCTGGGAAAAACCCTTTATCCCTTTCAAGTTTCCGGAATCGAGCATCTTGTGACTCAGTTAAGGTCCGGTAGGAAAGCAGTAGCGTGTTTTGACGAACAAGGTCTTGGTAAAACAGTTCAGGCTATTGGGGTTGCGAATGTTTTAGGTTTAAGTAAACTCGCTGTCGTCTGCCCGGCGCATTTGCGGTTAAACTGGGAAAGAGAAATAAATGGCTGGCATTTTTATAATAAGGGTGTGAAGGTAATTTTAAAAGGTTCTGACAATTTTGATTCGGTTCAATCGTGCGTTGTTTCTTACGAACTTTGTCATAAAATAAAAGACTTTGATCCGGATATTCTTATAATCGATGAAGCACACTATATAAAGACCCCCGGGGCGAAAAGAACCACGAACGTTCTCGGTAACGCTGAAAAAGGCATAGGAGGGTTGGTTATGGATACCAGAACAATTTTTCTTGACGGGACTCCGATACCCAACGGCAAGCCCAACGAACTCTGGCCGATCCTCTTTAAAACAGCACCGGATTCTATTTCATACATGAAACTCTGGTCTTTTATCCAAAAGTTCTGTGAGATATGGGAAGACGGCACTGAATATAAGGTAGTTGGCGCCAAGAACAAAAAAGAGTTGTTCACAAGATTACGGGGCTCGGGGTTCATGTTGCGCCGGCTGAAAAAGGGCGTGTTGAAAGACCTTCCTCCCAAAGTGTTCAAGATGGTTGTTTTTCCGCAGGACAGTAAAACCCGGAAAATCATTGACAAGGAATCTGAGTTCAACGAGAAAGAGATCCTTCTTCACGGTGCTCCGGTCGGAACAGTTCTTCCTGAGCTCAGAAGAGAAATGGGCTTGGCCAAGGTGCCTGATTCCTTGAAATATATAACCGATCTTCTTGATGGTGGTGTGAAAAAAGTTGTAGTTTTCGGCCACCACCGGGATGTGTGCTTTGGGTTGAAAGACGGGTTGAAAAGGTACAATCCGGTCATTTATATTGGCGGCCTGAGTGACAAGACAAAAATGTTGGCTGAATCTACCTTTCAAAATGAGTTAAGATGTAGAGTTTTTATTGGTAATGAAGCGGCGGAAGAAGGAATAACATTAACTGCCGCACAAAATCTAATCGATGTGGAGCCGGAGTGGGTTCCTGGGAAAAGCGATCAACGGTATGACCGCCTGCATAGAATTACTCAAACAGGCAGCGTGGTTATCCATATTCTGGTCGTTGAGGGCTCACTGGATGCAAAGATACTCGGTTCCGCTGCAAACAAGAAAAAAGACAGCAAGGAGGTGTTGGATGGGATATTCAGAGGATGAGGCTATGGTGCGGGTTGATTTTTTTAAAGAATCGGGAAAACGGTATACAACTGAAGCTGTAAAATGGACAGGGGAGTATTCTTCAGGTTTGATTCACGAAGAGTTTAAAAAAGCTTTGTTGAATCATTTTAAAAGCTCTCCTATGAGACTGTCTGATATGGATGCTGTTTGTCTGCATCCATATCATCAACACGCTTGCCCATTATGTATAAGAAAAGGAGGCTGGGTTAAATAATGCCCAAACAACAGGTATTTTACGTCTGTGAAGAATGCGGCTGTCGGGTTCCGCAGTCGGGCATGACTAAAATTAAATCCGGTCCTGATTTTGTATTCAGATGCGCTAATCATTTGACCAAAGTTCATCATCGTGAAGCAACATGCCAATGGTTGGGGTGCAATGAGACTTTCAGTCAGTCAAAGAGCGGGTGTATCTCAAAGTTCTGCCCAGAACATCGTCGGCAGAATGCCGCGAAAGTGGCCCAGGAATACCGGGAAAATCATTCTGAGACTTTTGGAACACGAATCAAGAAGCGGTCTATGAAGCTTTATGACCCGAAAAAGTGGAACTGCGCTAACCGGCTGGTGTGTTGTGGTAAGTACGACGGCTACGCCTGTCTTCCGTGCAAAAACTGCCAGGATTACCGGTTAGAACACGGTAATGTTGATCCGATGGTTATAAGGCGAGAAGATGGGTTGTCGAGGATCTGTTTATGAAAAAATGTCCATTATGCGGGTCTGAATTTTACAAAGTTATATATTATGGGCTCCCGGCTCAATTGTGTGTAAATGAGGATTGTAACTGCATGACAAGCGTTTTCAGTTTCATTCTTGATCGATTGCCGTTCAATGGGATGTTTTTTGTCTATGAGGGTAATTATTTTATTGCGCTGTGGAATTGGTTAATTTATGAGGAGGAGGTATGAAAGAACCATAATAAAGGAATACGGTTTGTCGAGGATTTGTTTATAAACGTAGTTAATTAAAAAAAAAGGAGAAGAAAAATGAAAAAGCTTTTTGGGTTGGTGTTTGTGTGTTTAATTATGATAGGTTGCGCTACTGACGCTGATATAGCGTCGCGTAACCTTTCAAAAGCCGCCGATATGTTTGAAGTTAACCGGCGGGTTGTTTTTTACAACGGTATTACGGATAAATATATCCTGTCCGTAGAAGGCCGGTGTTCTGTTGAGTTTTTTCCCGATAAATTTGTTGTCACTTGTAAAACCGGGCCTGGCGAATTTAAGAAGCACTATCTTGGGAGAGCGGATAACGTGTTTCCCTTTGTGGAGCAGTTAGAAAGTTCACCAGCGGGTGAATACCGTTATCGAGTTATTTTTAAACCGGAGTCTATTATTCCCGACGTAGATTTCAAAATAAACACAAGAAAGGAGAAATAAAATGATTGAAAAGTCTTTGAGTCTGTTTGAGAGATTGGTTGTCGGGATTGAAAAATTGGCGGAGTCCGGGCTTCCAAACATGGTAGATGAAACCGTCAGGGGGCCGGGGAAAACAGAAGATGAGTTTGTTGATGAGGTTGGAAAAGAAAAGATGGCTCCTTTTAATAAGGAAACAGACTCCTCTTTTTCGGAACCTAAGACATATGAACAGCTTCTTGAAGAACACGGCCTCCCGTACCTCAAAGAATTATGTGAAAAGCGGGGGCTTAATTTCCCAAAGTTGGCCCGGTCCAATACCATTATCGCTTTACTAAAGGACAGTGACAAAGAGGCTGGTCTACTGGGTTCCTGTTTACCTGAAACCAAGGAGGCTGCCACACCCGGCCCGGAAACATCCACCCCGGCCGACCCCTTCGCCGTGGAAGCGCCCGTTGTCGAAGACCCGTTCGCCACTACTCCCGCATCTGAAACCGATCCTTTGGCAGGTTCTAAACCAGAGTCTGGAAAAGAAGTAACCGAAGATGACGTGAGATCCCGGATGTACGAGCTTAAAAAGGTTTATGACAATAAGTTCGAAGGTCAAGGCATCGGCATGATTGTGGCTTTTCTGGAAAAACAAACCGGCGTCAGGGGGTTCAACACTTGGGCGGATAACATCCCTAAAGAAAACAGGAAGAAAGAATTCTCAGCCATGCTCAGGATAGTCAATTCAGAAATATCCGGGATGTCTAAATAATGGGTGAGCATTCTGAAATTAGCCCCAGCGGGCTTCACCGAGTTTTGAATTGCCCCGGCAGCGTCCGTCAGTGTCGGGGTTTGGTGAGCAAGTCTTCGACTTATTCAATGGATGGGTCGATTGTCCACGATCTGAATAAATGCTGTTTAATCAGAGGTAACGATGCTGAAGACTACCTTGGGTACTGGGGCTGGTATAACAAAAACAATGCAACGGGGATACAAGAAGTAAAGCCAGTGGATAAAAGTCTGCTCCGGGTTATTCAGATAACAGAAAAGGAGGTACAAAGTTCTCAGATTTATCTTGATGTGATTCGTGCTTCCCGGGCAAAACACCCCAGCGCGGAATACAAGGTTGAAGAGAAGATGGATATGGGTTGGATATCCCCCGGAATGAAAGGAACCGGGGACCATATTATACAGGAGTTTTTCGGAATGTTGGTTGTTGACGATTATAAAAATGGGTTCAATAAGGTTGAAATAGAGATGAACCCTCAGTTTTTGACTTATGCCCTCGGTACCCTGGGGCCAAATAATGATCAAGCCATTGAGGAGGTTACGATCCGGGTTATCCAGCCAAATGGGATGCACCATAAAGGCCCTGTGCGAAGCCAAGTTCTATCAGTAAAGGAGGTTTATAAGTGGAAAGACGAGATTCTTCTTCCCAGCATCGCCAGGGCTCAGGACCCGGAAGCACCATTGATCCCTGGAAACTGGTGCTTCTTTTGCGAAGCTTCTCGGCAGTTTAAATGCCCGAAGCAGTTGGCGTTATCTGTTGACACTATGTTTGGCACTCCAATTGATTTGACAAAGGATTTTCTACCGGAGCCGCCCGATCCCAAAACATTGAGCCGAGTCCGAATGGATAAGGTACTGAAAGTGGCTGACATGATGGAAAGCTGGCTCAAGGCCGCAAAGGAGGAAGCGTACAGAAGGTTAGAAGTAAGAGACCCGGATGCGCCGGTTAATTTTAAGCTCGTGGAAGGCTCGTTAAGTGACCGGGAATGGGCGGACGAACAGAAGGTCGTCGAAGCGTTTAAGCCTTTAGGCGTGGGTGTTTACCAGCCGCCGAAAATCAAATCCCCAGCTCAATTGGAAAAAGATTTAGTGAAAAAATATAAACCAAAAGAAAGAGAGGAGAAAATTAAGCCCCTGTTGGCAGAAAGAAAACGAGGTAAGCCGGTCATGGTTCCGATAACTGATGAACGGCCGTCAATAATCGATAAAATGTTTGGATAGGAGAGAGAATTGAAAATAAGTAAAGAAGACGTCGCTGAGATATTGGAGATTTTTGATGATGCTGAAGCTTTTCGGCCTATTGTTAAAAAGGTACTGGACGTTTTGACCAGCTTCGGGCCGGAGATAGAAGTTATCCCTAAAAAGGTATCCAAATGGGTGGTTCAGAACCGGATAGCGGCGGTAAATGACTACGTAGCCGCTGGATTTACGGAAGAACAAGCTATCGACATGACCATGGACGATGTTATGGCGCTTAGAAGAGCAATCCGCTCAGTAAAAACAAAGGAGAAATAAAATTATGGCAAGCAAGACAGCACATTCAGAAAACAGCACGACCCCGGAAGTAGTGGTAACATTCCCCAACATTTTTAAACTGAAAAGCTACCAGGGCGGAACTCCGTCGAAGTCCATTAGGCTTCTGTTCAACAAGACAAACAAGGAGCATATGGATTACCTGAAAAGCCTGGTCGCACAGATGAACGCAGTTCTGGCAGAACAGTGGCCCAACGCAGATGAACGTCCCCGTATCCCCATGTTCGGCCACGACAAGTCGCCCATAAAGGACGGCGACAAAAGCTGCAACGGCCAAGGGATTCCGTACAAGGAAAAAAACCCCGAAGTTGCCGGCCACTACTTTTTGACTGCGTCGAAATACCCCAATGAAAGCAATCCGGATGCCGCCCTGCCTATTGTTGACCGAAACAAAGCCGATATCCTCAACGCCGGGGATATCTATTCCGGGTGTTATTGCAAAGTGAACCTGAACGCCTATGCCCGCACCAGAACAGACAATAAGGGTATCAGTTTAGGCCTCAACGGGGTCCAGAAAATCAAAGATGGTGAAAGAATTGGCGGTGGCGGTGGCCCGAGCGTGGACGATATGTTCGAAGCCTCCGGCGCGTCTGATCCGCTGGCCTATGGTAAGGAAAATGATTTCTTCGGGTCAACTGGCTCCCAGATCCCTGATGACGATATTCCTTTTTAACTTTTAATAACCGGGAGGGGAGGGGCTGTTATGGCCCCTCTTTAAAAAGATGTCTGATGTTTTGTATAGAGACCGAGAAAGTAGTTGCGAGATTTTTAACGACGATGATTGCACCTGCTTTAGAATGGTTATTACAAACTACTATCAGATTCAGTTTAATGTGGATTATCTTCTTCCTGATACGTATAAATGGTTCTGCGAAGTTGTAGGAAGACAGATAAGAAAGGCTATAAGCATAACACAGAAAACCGAAAACGATAATGTAAAAAGTGAGATAAGAAAAGCTTTAGGGCTTTAACCGATAAAGACCGGCACCGGGTTGGCCGGGTGGATTTTAAAAAACAATAAGAAATTAACGTTTCTGTTTTTCAAGACTGCATCCACAGCCGGTCTTTTTTAAAATTTTGAAAGGAAGAAGTTATGAGAATAAGTGAAGAAGAAAAAGAAAGATCGATTAAGGTGCTGGAAGACCTGATTCGAGATATTAAAAAAGAGTCTATGCATATTATGTATGTCGGCAGGCACAGATCAGTCAGAGAAACGACCCAACCCATGGATGAATATAGATCATATGAACCCACTGGAGAGATTTCTATCACAATCCAGGCAATCGAAAAACCGCCGATAGACAAATCGGATAAAGCAGATGCTGAAAGATTTCGGTGGATATTAAAAGAACAGGTGGCCTCGGAAGGAAAAACCAGCCTATCTCTTTCTACCAAAGATCCAGATATCGCCCGAAAAGAAATTGATAAGTGGATAGCTACCCAACTCCCAGACGAGGAATAAATAAATTACAAAATTTTTGAAAGGAGATTAACATGAAAAAACCTGTCGATAAGTTAAAAAGCGAGAGCATAGAGAAGCTTTATATGCAGTTGGAAGCTTATCACGATAAGGCATTCAAAGTACGAAAGGCCATAGAGGCTATGCAAGAGTTGTGTGAGCATGAGTATATTGATAACGGTCATGATTCACACAAAGACCACTATTGCTGCGCTATCTGCGGTCACGAAATGACCTGTTAAAAAAGGAAAAAAATTATGATTCACGTAATGATTGATACAGAGACCCTCGGCACAAAGCAAAATTCAGCTTTCATTTCAATTGGCGCCGTTCAATTCGATCCGAGCACTGGGGAAATCGGAGAAACTTTTTACGCCAATATCGACTGGGACGACGCCCTGAAAACCCGCCAAGTAACCGGTTTGACGCTGAAATGGTGGATGCGGCAAAGTAAAGAAGCCATAGACCGTGTTTGCGCCCCGGGAAAGCCACTGAAAGAAGTCCTCGGGACTTTTGGCCGCTGGTTCCGTAAGGACGGTGTGGAGCGCTGCCCATGGGGTAATGGGGCCGCGTTTGACGTGTCCATGCTTGAGAACGCCTATGAACAACATTTCGGTGTAACGCCTTGGAACTTTTGGGCTGTTCGGGATGTCCGAACGATTGTCGATGTTGCTGCCGGTATTGTTAGTAAAGACAGTGTTCCTTTCGAGGGAACTCAGCATGATGCTTTGGCTGACGCTATTCACCAGGCGAAATATGTGTCTGTGATGTGGCGGGCGCTGAGGAAAGGGAGATGAAAGAAGAATGGAGAAAAGTTGTTGGATTTGAAGATTCTTACGAGGTTAGTAACCTTGGAAGAGTAAGGTCTTTGCCAAGAGTTTGGTTTCAGAGCCCTCAGAAAAAGCATAACGGAGACGAAGGAAGAAAGTACGCGTATTCCAAAAAAGGGCAATTGCTCAAGCCCGGTATTGCAAGTACGGGATATCCATCTGTAGTTTTGGGGAGAAAAGCTGGTACAAAAAATGTACACCAGTTAGTGGCCGAAGCTTTCATTGGGCCTTGCCCAGAAGGGATGGAAGTCCGTCATAAAGATGGGGGCAGAACGAACAGTAACGCCGACAATCTCCACTACGGAAGCAGATTAGAAAATATAAATGATTCTAAGATTAATGGGGGCTTTTACGCCCGCTATAAGAAATTGATGAAACTTTCCTCTTTTGATCTCGCGTATATCCAGTATTTGCATATAGGAAGAGGAGTTTCTTTCACGGAATTAGCTGCGCAATATGATGTTTGTTGGTCAACTATAAGGAGAGCAGTATCTAATGATTACGCATATTTGCGCGGATTTTGAGACCCGGAGTAAAGTTGACCTGAAAACCGCTGGCCCATGGAAGTACGCTGCTGATCCGTCAACTGATATAATCTGCCTGTCTGTTAAACTTGATGACCAACCCTCACGAACATGGGTTCCGGAATGGGTTTCAAAAAAATTAAACGGAATGAAAGGGCTCATCTCTGATCGAGAGTTATCAGAAAAAATTCAAACTGCCGAAAGTTATTCCGCTTCCAATGCTGAATTCGAACGCGCCATCTGGTATCACATCATGCACAAGCGTTACGGCTTTCCTGATTTAGACCTTAATAAAATGCAATGTTCTGCTGCCGCTGCCGCCTATATGAATCTACCTCGTAAACTTGAGAAGGTTTGTGAAGTTCTGAATCTTCCTGTTCAAAAAGACGATGCCGGTCACAGATTGATGCTGAAGATGTGTAAGCCCCGGAATCCGACAAAGAAGGAAAAAGCGGATAACCCGAATTGGTCAAATATGACCTTTTGGCATGAGAAGTCCGAAGATATTATCCGATTGATCCAGTACTGCAACACCGATACGGATGCAGAATATGGGGTTTCTCAGGTGGTTATGCCTCTTTCCTCATTAGAGCGCCCTGTATGGTTCTTAGACCAGCGCATAAATCAGCGAGGGGTTCACATAGACCTCGATAACGTAAAGGCCATTGTGGGTACTCTGGCAACGCATGAATCTAAGCTTCTGGCCAGGATGTTTAAATTAACTGACGAGACAGTAAAAAGCCCTCGGCAGACAGATAAGTTAAAAGAGTGGTTAAAAACTAAAGGTGTTTTTATTAATGATGTTCAGAAACAAACTATAGCAGAGTTGTTAGACAGAAAAGGCTTATCCGACGAGGTTAAAGAAGTCCTCCAGATCCGGCAAGCCCTCGGAAAAGCCAGCACGTCAAAATTTGGGGCCATGTTAAATCGGGTTCAGGAGGATCAAAGATGCCGGGCGCTGTTCATGTATTCCGGGGCGGGCACCCACAGATTTACGGCCAAAGCGATTCAACCGCAGAACATGGTTCGGGATTCATATTCCGGGAAGAAGCTTGAAGATGTTTATGAAGCTTTCCGGCAAGGAGATATCAAATGGATAAAATGGGCCTTCGATGACCCGTTCCCCGCAGCAAGTCGATGTCTTCGGGGGGCTATCATGGCAGTGCCGGGAAAGAGATTAGTTTGCGCGGATTACTCGTCTATAGAGGGTCGGGGCAACGCCTGGCAAGCTGGTGATGAAGAAAAGATGGATATGTTCCGGAGGGAGGACAATAAGACCGGTCCGAAGATTTACAACATTGCGGCCGCGTCCATATTCGGCATCGATCCTTATAAAATTACCAAAGAAATGCCTGAGTATCTTGTCGGTAAGGTTGAAGAATTGGCGCGGGGTTATCAAGGGGGCATTGGCGCCGGGGCGTCCATGGCTAAAAATTACAATCTCAACCTTGAAATTCTCCCCCCATTGGTCCTACCCCTGGCAACCCCGGAAGAATTGAACGGGCCATACGGAGCCCGGTCTTTAGCAGAAAAATATTTAAAAAAGAATCCGGGGTCCATGAGTATGAACGCCGCCATTGCCTGCGATATCCTTAAAAGAAAATGGCGGGCAAAGAATATGCCTATTGTTCGATCCTGGAAGCAGCTTGAAAACGCAGCAAAGATGGCCGTAACAAACCCAGGGGAGACTTTCACTTTTCGGAAAACAGCTTATAAAACATGGGTTGACCCTAATAAAAATAGATATCTTCTTTGCCAGCTCCCCAGCGGCAGGGTGTTGTTCTATTTTAATCCCCAGATCCGTATGGTTAAAGACGATTTTCTGGATGATGACGCCGACGTTGAAGAGATGCGTCCCGGAAGCATAGTTGTTAAAGCGGTTAAATACCGCGAGGTAATCACCTGTAACGTTGTCGATTCAGTGACAAAACAATGGGTCCGCCGGCCGCTTTATGGGGGCTTGCTTTGTGAAAACAACATCCAGTCCTTTTGCAGGGATTTATTGGTGGAGGCGATGCTCCGGGTAGAAGCGGCGGGGTATTCCGTGGTTATGCATGTCCACGATGAAATTTTATCGGAAGTGGATAAAGGCTTTGGCAGCCTTGAGGAGTTCATTAAAATAATGGAAATTGTTCCGGCCTGGGCGACGAACATGCCAATTAAAGCCGCAGGCTGGGAAGGAATGAGGTTTAGAAAATGACAAACGAATATCCAAGAGTGGTGCATCTAAACGTTCTTCTATATGACAACATGATTATTAATTGGAAAACTGGGAGCGTCGTGTGGGATAGCGTCGATAAGGCTTTTAATAACAGACAACCCTTGTGGTTTCTTAAAAGGTATTTAGACGAAGGGGCTGTACCTTTATCAGTTGAACATGAAATCCACATATGTAATAGCCCAGAGGAAGTTTCTGCCGTATTCCAGAATTCCGACGACTTTTATAAAAAATGGAAATTGCATCCACGGTTTAATTTGATTTCCCCGTATAAGGAGAATAAATAATGAACATTGTTAAAATGCTTTTCGGATCACATCTTTATGGAACAGCCACGCCCAGTTCTGATACTGATTATAAGGGCGTCTTTTTGCCTTACAAACGGGAAACTCTGTTGGGCAGAGTTCCCAAAAGTATCAACACTTCCACTAAAAAACACAACTCCGGGAAAAATACGAATGAGGATATTGACACTGAAATGTATTCTCTTCAGTATTTTATCCAGTTGGCTTGTGAAGGCCAGACCGTTGCTTTAGATATGCTCCATGCGCCCAAAGAAATGATTCAGGAGTCCAGTGAGATATGGGATGTCCTTGTGGCAAACCGGAGTCGGTTTTATACCAATAATTTGAAAGCTTTTGTGGGTTATGCCAGAAAGCAAGCCTCTAAGTATGGGATAAAAGGGAGCCGGTTAAATGCTGTTAAAATGGTCATTAATCTTCTTGAATGCGCTGACCCAGATTCAAAGTTGTCTGCTTTATGGGGCAATCTGCCTGTTGGAGAGTATTTATATTTTGTTGAGCCTAATCCCAATGGGATTTCACAATACCAGGTCTGTGGTAGAACCCTACAGGCTACCCAGCATGTTGGATACACCCTGAAAATTCTAAAGACTTTTTACGAGGAATACGGTCGCCGAGCGGAGCAGGCAGCAAAGAACGAGGGCATAGATTGGAAAGCGGTATCCCACGCAATTAGAGCGGCTTTACAGGTGAAAGAGATTTTAACGGACAATACTATTACCCTCCCGTTAAAAGAAGCAGAAATGGTCATGAAGGTCAAGCAAGGGCAAATGGATTACTTGACTGAGGCCGCCCCGCTTCTTGAAGCGTTGATGGACGAAGTTGAAATTTTGTCGGCCGAGAGCGCCTTGCCTTCAAAAGTTGATCGTGGGTATTGGGATGACTTTTTAATTGAGGTGATTGAAAATTATGTTTTATAATTTCACAAAAATACACCGATTCGCTCCGTTGTTCACTGCTTTGGAAAAATGCAAAGGCGTTGAACAAAGAGAAGACCACCACCCAGAAGGCGATGTCTTTAACCACTCATTGCAGGCGCTTTATTGGGCCTTTAAAGAGTCCCCCGATGTTGATTTGATTATTGCAGCCATGACGCACGATGTCGGAAAGTGCATCGGGAATCTTGGTCATCACGAATACAGTGTGAAAATGTTGGAGGGCGCCGTCAGTGAAAAAACTGAATGGTTGATTTATAACCACATACGTTTTTGGGATCTGGTTTTGGGGAACACCCGGAGACAAGGGAAGGTGAAAACTTTGTTGGAAAATCCGTGGTTTCCGGATTTAGCGCATCTTGCTCGGTTTGATAAGTTGGGAAGAAACCCAAATAAGAAGATCGATTATGACCGAAATGAGATTCTTGATAAACTGAGAATGTTGAACGGAGAATAACATGGACCCCCTAATTTTAACCCGATCAGGAAATTATTTTGATCTTCTTCATCCAGAAGGAAGTTTGTTTTCTATTAAGGACATCGCCCATGGGCTGTCCAACCTGTGTCGTTTTACTGGTCATTGTAGAGAGTTTTATTCGGTGGCGCAGCACAGTATACTGGTTAGTCGGATATGCTCTCAAGAGCTTAAATTTGCTGCTTTAATGCACGATGCCGCAGAAGCGTTTTTGGGTGATGTGTCTTCTCCGTTGAAGCACCTTCTCCCAGAATATAAAAGAATTGAAGAGAATGTTGAGAGAGCCATATTTAATCGCTTTCACGTTCCGTGGGACCAGGCGAAAAGCGACGAAGTTAAAAAGGCTGATTTGATTCTTCTTGCCACAGAGAAAAGGGATTTAATGCCCACTACGGGTTATTCATGGGAAATATTGAAAGGTATTGGCCCTTTGGATTTTATGTGGATACATCCTTTGCCTCCGGAAAAAGCTTTTAATTTATTTATGGAAGAATATAATAAGCTTGACATACCAGGAGGGATAAAACATTATGAGCAACATTTTTGAACCGTATGATTATTGTGGGGAATGTGAGCACTTATCACCTAAAGAAAGTGAACAAACCCAAGACAAAGAGGCCCATTTTTGTAAAAAATACAAACAGCGGTTATTTCATCTTGGTCGTCATCCTAAAATAGTACGGGCTGTTCGTTGTGAATTAAAATATGGATTATCAGAGGAGATTGAACCGTGATAGAAGAAATAAAAATATCAAAACGAGCGGCATTCATCAACTCGGATCAAGTTGTATTGCCTAGGAAGCTGACGGATGAAAAGCTGCTTATAGGGGAGTTTTTTGAAGAAAGCAATCGTCCTTGTCTGAATTGTCAATGGGATTATGATGGGGGTCTATGTGAGTTTTGCAGTGGAACCGGTTTTGTGGTCGAAAAAGTTCCTGTATCCTGGACTACCACAAAAGCAATCTATGACAAGATCGTTGAAGCTTTGGAGGTTAAGCCGTGAAAAAATTTTATCTGAAATATAGCCTTGAAACCGGCCTCGGCTCTCATGAGTTCTATGAACACTTTAATACTATTTCAGAGCGATACCAAAGATACAGACTGATTATCTGGACTGGGTATCGGCTGATTGAATTTGGGATTAAGAATTAAGGAGGTGTGATGAAACACACGATAATAATAGACTCGATAGATTTGATAAGGAATCAATTCATTGACAACGGAATAGACCCTAAAGAAGTCTGTATCAGGGATGCTGAAATACTTGAGATAGCGGCCGGACAAATTCGAGATGCTTTGAATGAAAACTTATGTTCGCATCCGGTAAACTGCGGCTGTGAAAATTGTTTTTAAAATTAAAGGAGGAATGATGGAGTGTTCTTGTGTAATAGATACTCACGACGATGGAGAGAGACCCGCTAAATATTCAGAAATTACGCGAAAGGCTATAAAAAAACATAAGTGCACGGAATGTGGTCGTGAAATCTTGCCAGGCGAAACATATCAGCGAGTAGACGGCCTATGGGATGGAAGTTTCAGCCATTTTAAAACCTGCGAATATTGCCTAAGCATGATCGAAGTCTTTTTTGAATCGCGGCCCTGCTTTGGCCATATGTGGGATGAATTTTATAACGAGTTTAATTATCTGAATACGGTAGTCCCAGAAAAGTGTCTGGCAGCATTAACCCCAGTAGCAAGGGCCAAGGTTTGTGAAATGATTGAAGCAAATTGGGAGGATGAGGAATGAAGGTAAGAAAAGATAGAAATTACTGGCTTGCGTTTTTGGGGTGTGTGGCGTGGCTTTTTGATGATAAGAATTAGGGAGGAATGATGAATTTACAAGAGCTTAAAAACCAAGTTGACGATGCCATAGCTAAGGCTAAAGAAAACGGAAAGGATATCGAGGACATCAGGGTGTCAGTCCAAATAGATAGCGACGATGATTCTATATATACCGCTGAAGTTGAGCTTCATTATGATAATGACTTGCAGGCTTCCGGATGCGTTCTGCTGGGCTACATAGAGGCAGGATGTTGAAACCTATAATCCTTACAGCCCTGTTAATCCTAATTCTGTCCGGCTCAATATCCTGCGGGGAGATACCCGTTGATAAAGTCAAAACTCACATTGAGAAGCATGGGGCCTGGATTGACATGACTGGAATATGGACTGACGAGAAAAGCAATATGCAGTTGAAAAAGAAAAACTTTAAACCAAATAAATATAGGAGATAAATAAAATGGGGGATGCACACAGCAGCGTAGAAAGAGAAAATGAAAAAACCAGATTAGAAAAATTAAATCCAATCTCACTATCCAATTTTTTAAAAAGCAACCATTGCATTGTTTGGGAATACGCAGATGTTGTTTCTGATTTAAGAAAACTTGGATATATGGTTAACGATACCCGGCATTAGGTTAGTATATGGAAAGAGTTATGAAAAGAAGGATTAATAATGAAAACAAAAGACAAAATGCTTAAAAAAGAAATTGATGTTTATGATAAGCTCTGTCCATACAGGCCGTGTTATTGGCCAAGGCAGAACCCGGGAGTTTTCCAAAACGGGAAAGGGTATCAAGCTTATGGTGATTCCAGAGACCAAGAATGGGCATGTGGTACAAGGGTTATTCACGGTTGCCCTGATCCGTTACCAGAAACAAAGGAGTATAAGTAATGATTAAAGAATTAAATTGGCATGGGGCGGAAGAAGAACCAACAGAGCCTGGCTGGTATGAGTGCTTAGCGACAGACAACAGGTGGAATGGAGAAATGCGATACCGAGCATGGGGTAATGGTTCTTAGTGGATACCGTTAAAAGATGGCTGGCTTTCCAGCTATGGATATAAATGGCGTGGTCCTGTTGCTGATGTAAATGGTCCAGCTCCTGACGGAACAAATCCAATATAAAAAGAAAAACTTTATACCGAAAGGAAGGTAAACAATGGGAAAATATTATCAAGTATGTGATAAATGCTGCTGCAAGATAGGGGTTGAAATTAACTCAGAAATAGAAAGCCGCTGCCATAGAAAGTTTTGTGATGTTTGTGGAAATAGTTCTGGAGATGATTTATCCTTAATTCCTAAGCATAAAATAGACGAACTTTTTATACGAGAGACAAATGATACCATGAAGAAAATAAATTGTGAATATTGTAAAAAATCAAGTTCTAATACTGGTAAATTTTGTCACGAACACGAATGCCCTGAAAATGGGTTTTCAAGCTTTGAGCCAATAGATAAACCGTTTATACCGGAATATTTTTCAGGCCTAAACGCTCATGAAGCTAAAAATATAACTGGGAAACAGGTAGAGCTATCTAATTTGAGATCACATTGGGACCCCTGTTTCTTAGGAGAAGTAAGAGGGGTTGGGTGGGCACCATTTGTTTCCACACAATATGATGAATACTATTACCTCCGCACAACTCCTGAAACATTCAAACCCAAAACCGCGCCAATTCTTCCAGCCCTGAAAGAATCATGGCTGATGTGGGAGATTATCGCCATGACCGGATTGAGCAAAAAGGATGTTTATGAATTTTTGGGCGGGGATAGTAGCAGAGGAGAATATTGTTTTCTGTGTGATTATACTGGATATAATGGCCAAGGAGTGGGTAATCCGGCTTGCAAAAAATGCATAGACTGGACAGGTAACAAACACACAGAATGCTTTTCATCTGACTATAACGTATATATGGCTTGGGGCAGAAACCCAACCCCCGAAAAAGCCCAAGTCGTGGCTGATTTTTTGCATAAAAAATATATTGAATTGTCGAAGGAGGAGTAAATGACGCAAAAACTTCAAGTAGGCGAAACAGTCTTTTGGGCCTCGCAGTCCAATGGTTCTTTAAAGGTCAAAACAGGTAGGGTCGTTTACGTTTTAAACCATGACATGGGGAATTGGAAATCAAACCCGTGTCATATCGCGGATAGGCTTTTCCCAAATCACAAACAGATGTTCGACGGCTTCCAGATACCTGGAGGAGCGGCGATTGGATATCTCATTGAAGTCTTGCCGGAAGGCAACGGCAAGCCAAGGCTGTATATGCCGTACCCAAACAAGGTAAGGAGGTTGTGATGGAAACGTTTGAACAATTAAGATCTGAATGCCCTTGGCATAGAAGGGGAAATTATGCAGAAAGTAAATGACGTGATAGATGAGATGATCGCCGAGTTGAACACGGCAATGAAAAAAATATTGGATGAGATCGACCGGATTCGGTTATCTGATTATTTTTCGTATGTTGATGCCCAGGCAATATCAGAACTTGTTCCCAGGTATCAGAGATTGCTTAACTCAGAAACAAAACTTTTTGAACTCAAGGGGAGGTTGAAGGGATTATGATCATCGAAGTTTACATAACAAAGCATGCCCTGACAAAGGGGATATGGAAGGCTAATGCTGACGATCTGAACGGTAAGTATGATGGCATGATTGCAGTTGGTGATTTAATGAATAGGCAATATTTCCATTACGAAGGCACAGAGTGGCACAGAACTTTTGAATCAGCCAAAGCCAAAGCCGAGGCCATGAGGGATAAAAAGATAGCCAGCCTGAAAAAGCAGATCGCAAAATTAAAGGCTATGACTTTTGAGGAGGTGAAATGAGACCTATAAAATTCAGACAGTTTGATTCTGTGTCAAGGACAATGATGTCTGGCTTCGGAGCCACATTCCCCAGCGGATGGTCAGGATTTCCTAAGGTATCGTGGGAAAGATACCCGATCATGCAATTTACCGGCCTGAAAGATAAAAACGGGAAAGATATTTATGAGGGAGATATTATCTCTCTGTCTTGTGGGTGCTGCTTTTACAAGGTTGTTTGGGATGAAAAAAAAATGTGCTGGTGGCCTGTGGATGACGGTTTTTCACAGGTTCGCGGCTTAGATGGCTTCGATGTTTGGACGCATAGAATTGAGGTTGTCGGGAATGTTTATGAAAACCCTGAAATGGCTATCCGTTTTGAGGTGGTGAAAGAATGAGACCAAAACCAAAAGTAGGCCAGATACTTTATAGCCTGAACGTAGGCAATGCAGCCAGGCACACTGAACAAAAATTAACCCCTGTTGTAGTCAAAAATGTTGGTAGCAAATATTTTAAAGCTGGTCAAGATGGCGGGGATTGGTCAAACAGGAAGTATTTTATAGACAGTTGGGAAGAAAACAGCAACTATTCTACAACGTCTGTCCTATACGAAGCCGAACAAGAATGGCTATCCGAGAAAGAAAAAGCAGAGCTATTCGTTTTGATCCGAAATAGATTCGGATGGGATGCCGAAAAGAAAATCACCCTTGAAAAACTTAGGGCCATTAAAAAGATATTGGAGGGAGAATGAAACATTATAGATTTTTCTGTAATGGGCATAATGCACCAGCATATAGCTGTGATACTTCTGGCGACAATTCAGGGGTATATTACAAAAAAGAAGATGTGGATAAGCTGCTATTATGCAAGTCCCGGGAGGAGAAAATAAAGATGAACAAACATGATCCAGAATGGATAACAGCAACAAAATAGGGCAGTCAGTTTGACCCAGGACAGTTAATAAAGACCGCCATCAAACACTTGATCCGGTCAAACTTTCAGGTTGAACTCTTCCCAAACACTGAAACCGGATATAAACGATGGGCTATCGTTACAGAAGCAGACCCAACTTTTTGGATAGACTCATTCAGGACAAAAAAGGAAGCCGTTGCACTTTGCAAAGAAATGGAATGGGAAATTGTGGAATGAAATGCCACTGGCTGGGCTCGAACCAGTGTGTTAAACTTGGCCAGCCAACTGTTTTTAAAATGCTGGTTACGTTTCCGGCGCTGATGTTTTTGGCAGAGCAGCCGATTTGTGTAGAGCCGCATCTTGAAGCCAGTATTTACAGACAAATCAAAATGCGGCCCATTCCCACTCCTTAAGCATCCTCAAGGCGATATCCGATCTGGATCTATTGGTGCGCTGGCGAGTATGGTTTATTATTCATACCAAAATCATAATTAGATGTCAACAATAAAAAACGCTGGAAGCAGTATCTCCGCAACCAGCGTTTTTAAACATAGACTATCTTTTAATTAACTTGACTCAACAACCTGCTGAGTATCGGCCCTGGCTCACATTAAAACATTCTCCATTTTTTCATAAGACGTCTCCTTAAAAAATAATTTGATCAAGTTCGGCTTTCGCCTAAAGCCCATACATACCAAAGTCGTTTGATTATGTCAAGCTATTTTTGCATAAAAAATCAATGCAAATGTTTAAATTGATAAACTATCTCGCCCGTTCGGCATCATATTTTATACAGTGGTCTGTCCGACTGTACCAGAAATTAAGCCATGTTGCGCCCTTGACTTTAGGCGAAAGCCCTTTTTCAACAGCGAATCCGGCGCTCTGATTCGTAGTTTCATCTTTATATGATGGCACCGAACAATGAATCTGTTCATCGATAGAAAGCATTCCCTGGGCCGATATCCGTTCCCTCGGGACCGGGACTATCCATGTGTCATGAGAATGACCCGATAGGATTATATGGGCGTCCGGATGCGTCACGGCCCGGCGATTAGTGTTTATGACGCCTTTTGTAACAGGTGAGTTACCACCCGATCCGTGAATGTAACGGATATTCACAGACTGCCTTGCTCCGTTTGCCCCCTTATATTCAAACTGGACCTTTAACCAGCCAGCATACCCGCCCAAAATAACCGGAGAGCCTTCTTTGTTTAGACGGCTCACAAGCCTTTTTAGAAGGTTTGTTTCAGAATGTTTCAGCACAGACGTTTCATGATTGCCGAGGCAAAACAGCATAAGATTATCTTTATACGGTGATATGAACTCAAACCCATAATCCACCAAGCTATCAAAATATTCCTCTTTGTCACTGACTTCCGGACGCTGGACCCGGCTTCGTCTGTTGTCGTTTCTGCCAGCCATTGAATCAAAGAAATCCCCTAAGTCAATAACAGGCCAGCCGTTGACCTTGGCGATATCCAGATGCTTTTTTTGCAAGGTAACATCTGAATAGAGGCTGTCTACATGTCTGTCGGACGTTACAAGGATTCTGAATTTCCAATCGTTCGCTTGCCTGTACTGTATTTTTAGCTTTGCAACAACTCCTGAAACAGATTCTATTTGCCACATGAGAGACCTTTTTTAAAAGTTAATAATTACAACCGACACCTAAAAAAGCTCCTACTCTAACTCCAAGATACCCGACTTTTTTTGTAATCCACCACGATGTCATACCGACATCATTTTCAAATTCTTTATCTGCCCATGCTCTTTCTTCTTTGGTTTTAGCATTGTCGCATCTCCAATCATGGCGGCAAGAAGCAATAGGGTGGTTATGCTTCGGGAACGCCCATCTTAAAAACCATGGGGTAGAATTGCCATTCCAAAGATAATCAAATGGCACATAGCCGTCAGATCCGTCAAAATTCTTGCAATATAGTGGTGCAGTTAACGCCCTGAGATCATCTGTGCCAAGGACGTTGCGCATGAATATTATCGTACCGGAATGGGCCATTATTCAAGTATGTCCTTTCCTTTTTTATCGCTTGATCCATAAAAGAAACCAATGATTCCGCCGATCCCTGATCCAATTATAATCCCGGTCACCATGTCATTCTGCTTTGCCCAGGGAACCAACGTGATAATAAAGATATAGGCGAAACACATTGTCAGGATATAGACGGCCAGCCATAGCCGGCCCTTCCATTTGTCCATTATTTTCTTTGCTCCTTCATAATTTTAGCAAGTTCCTTCACCAGGGCTTCATACATGGCCCTAAGTTCCGGGATGTATTCAGGGTCATTGATTGACGCTCCAGTGGCAATTTCATTCCCGGCTTGATCTTTGACTGTCATGAAAAATCCGTTATCAGTCTTGCCCTGGAATCCAGCAAACTCAGCCACGCATCCCGTCATCAAAAACATTGCCGTGATTGAAATCAAAAATAGCTTTTTCATTTGAATCCTCTCTAATCAGTTCTTGTAAATTATCCATCCATCCAGGCAAACCGGTTTGCTCATTCACCCACCCAACCCTGCACCAACATCTCACGATACCAAAATTGTTGCGGTCTGCTGTTATTAAATTGCCGTTGCAATTAGGACACGTGGTAAACATCTTAACCATCCACCTGGAAATGGATGTGATCTTTCATCCGTGGCAGGCCGTAATCTTTCGAAACAGCCTGAGCAATGCCTATGCTTTCGCCAGCTTTAACGCTTTTACCAATCAGCCATTTGTGCGGTTGGAAATAAAACATCTTGCCCTTAGACATTCCCTTGGTCCAAGCTATGCCAGAAAGAGTGGAACCGGCTTTCGGGATAGCTTCTCGCTCGACTATAAGATCGAATGGAGCAACAATAGTTTGGTTTTCGTCACACAAATAGTCAATTCCGTTATGAATACGGTTCCCCCTGGATGCACCGTATTCCCCTGAACCTTCTTCATCATTCCTAATGCCCTTACCTGTCGGTGATATCATAATCCCCCTTATCGTTTATTTAAACGGAGCCCAACCCTTAAAGAATGCAATAACCATACCCACAGAGATACCTATGGCTGAAAAAATAGCAATAACCGAATCTATCGTTTTTCGTTTCAATAAAAATTTTGTATCTTTTTCCATAGCAAAAAACCGTTCATCGCAGTTGGTTGGGTGTTTATCGAGCTGCTCTATGATCCTTAAATTCATGATGAACAGCATCCCGAGCTTTGTTTTAACCGGTGCCTCATCAAAGACTTCTTTCGAATATTCATTTATGGGCATTCGTGGCTCCTTTTATCTTATTATACAATACTACTATTCAAAATTTAAAAGTCCTTCCAACAATATAATTATTCAATAACATTCACTTGTCCTACCAATTTATCAATAGCAAAAACACATTCTGCCGTGAGAGGTAGATCCGTTCCGGCGGATGAATCGTAAACCGCTTGAAAAGAGATAACCCTATTTCCTGAGTCCCTGGAACCAAAAATAGCCAAGTCATCCCCACTGATAACCCATGACAAACCGGATAAAGCGGAAAGAGCAAACGTTCTGTTGTTAATCACCGTTCCGTCAGTTTTCATAAGCTGCCATTGAGGATTGGTGAGTTGCCCAAAAGTCAAAGCAATTCCATCTTCATCCACAGGGGTGATTGTCACAACAGCAGTACCTTTTTCAGAAGGTTTTATGCTGATAAAATCAGTCATGGATTACTCCTTTTGTTATCCTGGGATGGATATGCGCTTTAAATTCTGATAAAAGAGACTCATATTTTTTTATCAACATCCCAGATTTAAAATCATAGTCTTCGAGATAACATTTTTCACCATCCGTCCATCCTGCTGTCCAAATTCTGATGGCCTCGTACTGATCAAATTTACCATGTTTATAAACGGGCCGCTGCCCGCCCCACCGGAAAACCATGAAGAATTGAAAAGCTGGATTCTGACAGGTAATGGAATAGGTATATTGTTTCAAGTGAGTATCCACTTTAACAACCTTTTCCCACTCCACTTGACGCCAGTTTATTTTTCGGCTATCAACGGTTTCCCCGGTGGCAAGGTGGTACTCTTGCCACCTGTCCCGGTATTGAGAGTCTAAGTGCATCATGAGTAGCTGTATTTATACGAAAATTGTAGTTCGTAGCCAGCATCAGTGCCTTTATATGTACCGGTTGTTTCACTGGCAGCAATAGCAGCGTACATGGCCCACATAACAACATCATCTGATGTTGTAGAAAGTACCATATCGACCCCTTCATCTGTCGGCCATACATTCTGTGCCGGTTCTGTTTCTGGCATAGTTGCCCAGGTGTAACTACCCACGACTGCGTTAGCGACATAGTTTTCGGTGTTACTTGGCGATGCCTGGTCTCCTCCGGATAGTGGTTGCATTTTAATTACTGACCCTGCTTGATCAAAACCGTTGCTGGACAACCAAAGTTTGAAAGTTTCCACCTTTGTATTTCCTCCGTCAGCGGTCACGTCCCAAAGGATCGTTTGAACACCTGAATTTGCTGCACCGCCTGAAATATCTACTGTACCGAAATCCGCCTCATTGCCGCTTCCTGTCGAGACAATCGCTTCACTTGCAATAGCTGCAAGTCTTTCCGCGGCAGTATCTAAAGCCGTTGTCGCGGTAGCCAACGGAATTTTCCTGAATCTTGTAGTCGGTTCTGCCATGTTTTTTCTCCTTAAATAACACTAAATGTTATGCCTGGTGTTTTTAAATCAAAAGTGATACCGGGCGTTTTTAAATCAAATGTTATCGTTACCTTGCCATGAGCAAGAGCAGTTAAAATAATTTTACCGTCAAAAACGTTTGTTGCGCTATCTGAAACTATTACGAGTTTCCCGTCCAGAATAGTTGCCCCTTCGTCTCCTATAATTATCTCACCATCCAGCAACCCGATAGACGCAGTTTTGACAGATAACTTACCTTCAAATAAGTTAACAACATCTGTTTTTATCGCAATTTTACCATCAAGCAGGTCAAAGGCGATATCTTTGACTGTTACTTTGCCATCTAAATTTAAAATGCTGTTTTTGGATATTATCAATTTACCATCAAGAGATAAAGTAGAATAGTCCTGGATTGAAATCAGACCGTCCAGATGATCAGTTGTAACGGACTTGATTACTATTTTACCATCCAGTAGATCATAAACCGTGCCCCCTGACTCCAGCAACATTTTACCGTCAAGCATATTAACGGCCTTGGACTGGACAACGATCTTGCCATCCAATAGAGCGGTGATAGCACTTTTAATCTGGGCTTTACCGTCCAAATAGTTTTGCGCAATATTCTGTACAGTGACCGTACCGTCAAACAAATTCATTCCGGCGGATTTCAGAACAAGCTTGCCATCCAATATGGTGATTCTGTCATCATTGATATTTACGCTACCATCCAGAGTATCCTGTCCAACATTGCTTACGGCCACCAAACCGTCCAATAAAATGGCTGCCGAATCCTGTACAGTCATGGACCCATCCAACAAGGCGATTGCGGTGTCTTGCACCACTACTTTACTATCAAGCAGGTTTGTTGCCGACGTTTGCTCTGAAATTTGAACCTGACCATTTAATAAGTTTAAAGCATCATCTTTAATTTTTAATAAACCGTCTAACAAAATGCTTGATGCGGATATAATTTTTATTTTTCCATCGAAAAAAACAGCAACATCGACCCCGCCCCCCGGCAGCAAGTAAAACACTGGGGCTTGACGTTGGAGGAGGTAGTATGAATTGTCTGAAAGATACGCTATTATTTCATCTTTAAGCCTTACATTAAACAAGCTGAATAACGCCATATCACCAGTAAATCTTAGATTGGTAGTGTGAGCATGGCCTATATCAAAAGTATCAGAGTTGTATATGATGTTAGCTGTTGTGGTGCTTGCTGTTCCGAAAGCCTTCCCATTTTCAAAAAAAGAGGCTACTCCAGATGATTTATTTAAGGCTACGGCATAATTTGACATTTTTGACATAGCCATTGCAGAGCTTTCATACCAACCCCGTGCGGCCCCATCATAATAAGCTACCCCTATTTTTTTGGTTGATCCTTTGTACCCCCATTCTATCCCACCAGCCAAAATATTATCAGATTGACCCCCTATCATAGTGTTTAATGAATTTGTTTGGGAAAGATTAGCCCTAATAATCAATGTGCTGTCCTGTACCAATATTCTACCGATAGATCCAGCTAAAGGAGCCGATCCGTCAACAAATCTATAAAAATCAGATATCTTTGTAAGAGATGTACCCATTAGCGTACCGGCATAAAGGCGATTTTTACTATAATCAATGAAAGCATTGTCACTTAAATTCCAAAGAGGAGCGTATATTTCTATACTTGCAGGATCAATCCCTACCCTCTCAGCATTCTTGAATATGCTGGACTGAACATCCCCATCAGATCCATACTGCTCTGGTTTTTGTAAATAATTATGATTTAAGAATACAGCCATTATAAACCAATATTTAAAGTGTAAGCAGAATAAGAGTAAAAATCAGGACCGTCAGGATCACTGTTACCACTATATCTAATCCTGATCCTGCTAATCGATGTACAATTGATATCATAGGATCTTTGTAAAACAGCCTCTTGTGTTGGACTATCTATATCAACAATAATCGAAGCAGCAGCCGTTTGCTCGTTTGATAGCCCAGGCAATATGGTGATAGTGTCACCTGCATCACCAGAATTTGATACCTGATAAATTATCTCGCAGTTGGCAGCGGTTGTATTTTTGATAAATTTATATTTACCGTTATTGTCCATGTTGGCGGTTACTGGATTTGTACAGGCGATAACCGTTTCCCCAACTGGTTCTGTATCATTTAACGCAAGAACAATAGGCGTCCCAGATGGGCCGGTAATAAAAAGAAAAGGGGTCCAATCTTCAGAAGCAGGACTTGTTTTACCCGTAGTTTCAATTATAATCTTTGGCTGACCCGTACTTGCCACTGCTTCAGCCAGAGCGGCCTTAATATAAAGCGTACAAGAATAAGCTGTTGAAACATCGAGTTCAGCTCCAAGCCGTTCAGCAGCATTAGCAGTTAAAGCCCATTCATCCAGTGTTGTTTGAGATCCTTTGGTAAGTGCCATATTATTATACTCCTACATTTGCATTTAGACTGGTCACAACTGTGGCGAGACCAGCAGCATTTAAAATTAATTGTTCATCTTTATATTTTTGGATAGCCACTTTCATCCTCTTCCGAACGTTTGCATTGCATGATGCCCATTCAGTGACAGGTGCAGCCTGAGAATAGGAAAAATCTTGATCCAAAAGGACCGTTTCTCCGTCTTTATAAAGCAGATTGAAAACTATATTATAAAGGCTTGGCTGCGATTGTGAAACTGACTTAACTGTTATTAACGATGATAACGCCATATTTATCCTTTTTGTAAATCGTCTTTTTTAACCCAACTCTCTTTATATTTTTGGGAATACCACTGCACGAAAGCCAAACCAAATTCTATCATTTCCGTGGCGGTCATCTCGTGATTTATGTTGGCCTCATCTCGGTATTCAACTTTTGTTGCGGCATCGCCTTTTAATTGTAATGCCAAAGCTGCCACCCCCAGACCCGTGATATTGATAATATCCCGATCTGACTTAATATCCACAACGCCCTCAATCCCGTCCGGGAATTTATAAGACATCCCGGATTGGATTGTCCGCTCCCGTTGGGTATTGACTTCGGTGGCTTTCTGCTTTTGTGCAGCCAATACAGAAATCGAAACAGCTTGACTACCGAGATCGGTTCGAACCCATCCACTGGCAGAGGTATAGAAATAATGTCCACCCTGCCAGTCATCCGGAACGTTTTCAATTGTTTCGACAACATGATCCACCTGATTGCAGAAAGGCGCGGAAAATCCTGATCCAACCAGCTTACCATTAACCCAGGACAGCTCGTCTTCTGCGAATATCACTGTGTTGGTCTTTAC
>Ga0209417_1002244_pt1 | contig 30866 bp, 31 predicted proteins | sample RifGroF2_FD_184002 | JGI IMG/M metagenome (GOLD analysis project Ga0209417, IMG submission 184002) | Groundwater microbial communities from Rifle, Colorado, USA - Groundwater F2 (SPAdes) (version 2) | ecosystem: Environmental > Aquatic > Deep subsurface > Groundwater | place: Rifle, Colorado... | reverse complement strand
CTGATTTTCCCATCTTTCAACCTCCATATTACGCAAATACGTAATATATTTTATCAGAAAAAATCCCAAAATCAATACAAAAAAAGGAAAAATAGGAAAATATTACGTAATCCCAGCGGAGTTAGGGGTTAAAGTGTCTTTTTAGAGCATACGGGTTTATATCAACAGCCTTCCTTTGATCATCCCAACTAAGATATTCTCCAAAACTTTTAACACACTCCGTCCCCTGGCACAAACGAAGTTGAGCGAAGACAATAAAAGTGACTCCGTCACCATTCGAGAGAGGGGTCTTTGGTAAGTTCCAGTACCCTGCTTTCTATTATTTCGGAACGTTTTTGTTCGCGTTCTTCATATTTTTTCTTCAATTCCGCGAAACGTTTTTCGATGTTTTCCAGGGCTTTGCGGTTGGCTTCCATTTTCTGGTCAAACTGCTTTTCAGTAATTTCCCTGATTTGTTTGAGCACCTGTTGTTTTTCTTCGGGCAATGAGGCTTCCTGGTATTTTTTTGATAGTTCTTTGAGCTTTGAGCTTTCCTCATTTTTCTTCTGTTTCAGGGCTTGGATTTTCTGTTTGAGTTTTTCCCTGAAAGCTTCGGGATTTTCCTGCTGGAGTTTTTTCAGCTCGGCTTTTTCCTGCTCTGAAAGGGTGGCATAGAGTTCCCTGAACGGCGAATTGTCGCCGCCATGCATCCTTTTATCGAGAAAAACCTGCTGTTTTTTATCTCCTGTCTTTTTCGGGCGTTCACTGTCATTCTGCTGTGAAAACACCTGCGTAAAAACACAGAGCGCAAGCACGATAATGAATAATTTTAAATCTCTATCCTTTGAAAAAATCGGCATTCTGTCCTCCTTTTTCCATCAGGTAAGCAAATCCTGCGGCATTTCCATTTTTAAAACTTTGTTAAAGTCCTCAAATTCTCTTTTTACTGAACTCTGCTTAAGCAACATGAGGTTCAACTCTATTTCAGCGCTGAGCTCAAATATTTCATTTTTCATATCAATGTCGCTCCAGCATATTCCCGGCTTTCTGTAAAGGGGCTTTTCATTTGCCGTCCGGGCAGCGACTGTTATGCTGGCGCGTTCATCCATAGCGGATTTATTACCCTTCAAAAGCGAAAAACAGGCAAGGGCGAAAAGCACCACACATGCGGCGGCGGAGGCAAAGGAAAGCCATCTGAAAAAAGTTCTGTTGCCAGTGGCATGGTTAACCCTTTTTTCCTGAAATGCGGCCGCCTCTCTGCATATCACAAAATCAATGGAACGCGGAACTTCCCTGTTTCTAGTTTCCAGTGTCTTCAAAGCCAGCCATTCTTCGGTAATCTGCCTGCATTTTTTGCATTTGAGGATATGCTCCTTGAGCTCAGCACTGACGGCGTCGTCTGAAGATAATATCAGTTCTGTGGCTTTTTCACATTTCATTTCAAGTTACTCCTCTTATGCCAATCCTTTAAAAGTCCCTGTAAATTCTTCAACGCATACTGCATACGCCCGAGGGCAGTATTTATCGAACATTGTTGAATTTCAGCTATTTCTTTAAAAGATAAATCATCCTGTCTTAAAATAAAAACCTCTTTCAGTTCAGGCGTCAATTGCTCGAGCGCCCAATCCAGCGCTTTCTCAAGCGCTTCCCGGTCAATGTCTTTCCACGGTTCTCCGTAATCGTCGGAGAGCAGATCCTGTTTTTCATCAATCGGCACAGACATATCCGCGTACTTTGACCTTCGGAAATGATCTATCGCCAGATTATGGGATATTCTCATTATCCATGCCAGGAACCTTTCCTTGTTTTTATATTTCGGCAACTGGTTTATGATCTTTATCCAGGTCTGCTGAAATATGTCGTCAACAAGCGCTCCCTGCCCCGGCACCAAACGGTTCAAGTATGAATATAACTGTCTCTTATAACGCTCATAAAGTATGTTGAAATCCGAGCTTTCCCCTTCAAGAAAACCCTTTATCAAGCGTTCATCGGGAAATTCATTTCTTGTTCCTGATGCCATTATTACCCTATTAACGTTGTTTATTAGATATTTATTGTTTCCTAAGCGCTTTTTTTTCGGCATTAAGTCCGGCAGAGAGGATTTCGGCGAAAGGCCTGTCCGCAGGAAGCATATTATAATTCATTATATCTGAACAGCTTGCCCATGCCGCAGTTTGTCCTTCGCAGGGAAACGGCTGCTCCGAAGGATTTTTCTGTACACACCTGAAAAAAAACAATTTCACCTGTTTGTCCGGATAATCGTAGGATATTTCAAAGAGCCTGTCGAGAACTATTATATCCAGAGAGAGTTCCTCCATAATTTCCCTGCGGAGGCATTCGGCGGGGGATTCTCCATCTTTGAATTTTCCACCGGGAAATTCCCATAAGCCTTCCATGCTTTTGCCTGGCGGACGCGTTGAAAGAAGGACTTTTTCCCCTTTCGATATCACGGCAGCGCATACACGCAGTTTATTCATTTCCGGCCCTTTTAAAGTATTTAAGCAGTAATAGACAGGATTTTGTCATTATTATCAAGTAAAAATTTTGATTGTTGCGGGTATTAGAGTTATTCTTTTTATATAACCGCGGGTACTTGAATGACACAGAATGAGTTAAATGAGAGAGAGTGGAAAAATCCGCGCAACTGGAAATGGGGCATCTTTTATAGTTGCGACCGCGATACAAGGGTCTGGGTTCCAAAGAGGCTCCGGTGGATGGGCTGGACATTTAATTTCGCCCATAGAAAAAGCTGGTACTGGCTGGCTGTCGTTTTTTCATGGATTATAATTGTAATTTTCTTTGTTTTATTTAAAAGCGGAAAATAATTGAGGAGTAATTATTATGCCTATATATGAATATGTCTGCGGCAAATGCAAAACAAAATTTGAACGGATTGTGAAAAACGCGGAAGAAAAAGTCAGCTGCGAAAAATGCGGTACTAACAAAGTGGAGCGGGCGCTCTCGCGTTTTTCGGCAAAAGTCGCTTCCGCATCCTGTCCTTCGGAAGGCTCCTGTCCTTCCGCCGGTTCCTCCAGATCATGCATGCACGGAGGCGGCTGCGGACACAGGCATTGATTTACAGCAAATTAGATACTTACCTGCGGACTTAATTTATCGCTATAAATTGATTTCGATATCGATGGTAACAACAGTATAATGAAACCTATTATAATACGGCCAAGTCATTATTCTTTATTTTAATCTTCTTCAAATTGTATTTAATCAAATTCTGTTTGACGCTCCTTTTTATTGGTAGAAAGAGAAAAAACGTTAACAGATATGGAGTTTGAAATGCCTAATTTTTTTAAAGAGACAACGAATGAAATTAATGAATTTAAAAAAGAACAAGATAACACCAGTCCAGTTATTTGGAGTTGCGGTAATCAAGAATGTGAAAATCACTGCAATTATGCTTTCCAGATAGCAAAAAACTTAAATATCGACCTTAAATCATTAATATCAGCAGTAATTGAAAAATACATTGTCCCTACGTTTAGTTGCAGAAAAAACTATGGGCAAACTTCTCATGCGTGTAGCTTCGGTTACATTTCCATGTTTGATTTAACTCAAGCATATGAAGAAGCATATTCTGATCAAAAAGTAGTGGGAATAAAACACATTTCATGTAATAAAAAAACCAGTTGTGAGATTTGCAAGACATTTGATGGTAAGATTTACAAATGGCCTGAAGATAAATTACTCATTCCACGTTTACCTTTACATCCAAACTGTAAATGCAAACAAGAAGAAATTACTGATAAGAAAACACTATATGAACTGCTGGATAAACTGGAAAAAAAAGGAATATCAGTTACTGTCCGTATTGATGAATCTCCCGGTATAAGTGGAATACGGGCTTCAGGTATTGACGATATGCTGGATAAACTGGAAAAAGAACATCCTTCCGGCGGTATTAAAGAATTGATAATTTCAAACCATGGCGGTTTGGAAGGATCATTTCCTATGGGTAATGGAGATGATTTGAAATATATTTCTCAGAAACAAATAGACCAATTGAAAAAATTGTTAAATCCCAATGCGATTATAGACATTAGAATGTGCTATTCAGCCAAAGACAAAACAGGTAATGAGACAGCACAAAAATTGGCCAATAGGATAGCTCTAAGAATATTAAGTTATGAAGGACCTGTTTCACCATATGGTACACGACCGGGATTTATCAAAGTTGATAAGGATAGACTTGGAAATTATTTTCAACATTTTTTCCCAGACAAAAAACTAAAAATTTTTTATCCGGAATAATAAACCTTTACTGATATTTGAAAGAGCAAGATATAGATATAAGTTGTAATCACGGAGCAATTAAATTATGAAAGCAATTAAAATTATTAAATATCCGCTCATTATATGCGCGTTTATTTTTTTGCTGCTGATAATAGGTATTGTCGTTGCGCTAGTAAATGCTTACTTTACCTGCAGGGGTCTTTCAGAAATCAATATGGTCCGATTTGTAAAACAGGATATAGCACTCAGAATTCCTATTGAATATAAGCAGGTGAAAAAAACAGGAAATGAGAAATTCTTTCCTGTAAAAGCAAAAGATGGGAGAAATTATTTTGTACAGTGGGTACCGGCAAACGGGGACATTCATATATATCTTTTCAATTCCTGTCTTGGCGGGTTTGTGATGATGTCCTTTACGTATGAAATAAAAAGTGATGAAATAAAAAATAAGATTTCACATCTGATTGAAACACAAAAATGATTCGAAATCCGCCGGACGGGGATTTTACAGAAAGATTTGAATGAAAAAAAGTGATTTGGAAGGCATTTTAAGGGAAATAGATTTCCATCCCGGAAAACAGCTGGGACAGAATTTTCTGGTGGATGACAATCTGCTTGATTTTATTGCCCGCACGTCGGCCCCGCGCGAAAACGAGCTTGTACTTGAAGTCGGTCCCGGCTTCGGCGCCCTGACAAGCCGTTTGCTGGCGTCAGGCGCCAACGTTACGGCAATTGAATACGACAGGAGGGTCTGCGAATTTCTAAGGAAGCGTTTTACAAATTCCAGCTTTACCCTTGTTGAAGGGGACGCATGTAAAGTTGATTTCGGAAAGGTGATAGGAAATGGCCGGGAATTCCGCTGTATTGCCAACCTGCCTTACTCCATAAGCAGTGTTTTCATAGCGAAAATGCTTGAGCTTGAAGTTCCTCCGTACGACATGTTTTTCATGCTCCAGAAAGAAATGGGACAGCGCCTCGCCTCGGAACCGGATACCGGAAGTTACGGGTCACTTTCCGTCAGGACGCAAACTGTTTATGACGTGGAAATATTGCGCATTGTGCCCCCTCAGGTATTTTTTCCCCGTCCCAATGTCGATTCGGCTATACTGCATTTCACCAGAAAGGCGCAAATACCCGACCTGAAACGCAGAAAACAGCTTTCATGCGTCCTGAAACTTGCATTTGCCCACAGACGCAAAAAAATGTTCAAAGCAATTGCCGCGCTTTTCGGAAAAGAAAAAACAATAGATGCTTTTGCGTCTCAGGGTATCAGTCCCGACGCGCGCCCCGGCGTTGTCGGAGTAAATAAATTTCTGGAATTTGCGGATACTCTGTATCTGAATACAAATGAATAAGCCATTGGAAAAATATTTACGGAAAAATCCAGTTTCGCACGAACTGGAACCCATTATTTCCGGAAGGCTTTTCAGGCGGGCTATTGTAATCCCGGCATACGCGGAAGCGGAGTACCTTCCGGCAACCCTTGCCGGAATAGCACTGCATCCACCTGAAATGCTGTTCGACACACTTGTTCTGGCAGTCGTAAACAATCCGCCTGATGCCGAAGCGGAAAAAATCAATGACAATCAGGAACTCCTTTCATATTTAAGAACGGATTCCTTCGGATTTCAGAAAAAAATGAATCTTTTTCTGATAGACGCTTCTTCAAAGGGGCTTGAACTTTCTTCGGGGGGAGGCGTGGGAAGCGCCAGAAAACTTGGAATGGATATAGCGCTCAGATATCTTGATATGGAAGAAAATCCCTTGCTTTTCTGCCTCGACGCAGATACCCTTGTAAGCGCGGATTACATTGCGGCGGCACTGAAAAGTTTCAACGCTGAAAAAAACGCGCCGGGCGGGATTTTCAGTTTTGAGCATCAGCCGGGAGCTTCAGACGCCGAAAATTCCGCGATAATTGATTATGAGCTCTTCATGAGATATTATCTTGCCGGGCTCCGGTTCGCAGGATCACCTTATGCCTATCATGCCCTCGGTTCGGCCATGGTCTGCACTGCGGAAGCATATATAAAGGCAGGAGGAATGAGGGAAAAAAATGGAGGAGAAGATTTTTATTTTCTTCAGGCCCTGAGAAAGCTGGGGCCGCTGATTCAAATTTCCGGCGCATGTGTTTTCCCCTCTTCCAGACCGTCAAACAGGGTTTCTTTCGGCACCGGACCTAAAATCAGGGAGATTCTGGACGGGAAAAAAATAAAACTTTATAATCCTTTAATTTTCAATCTGATGAAGCAGACATTGCAGTTGGTTTCAGAAACGGGACTTGATGAATTTCCATTTCTTTATTCCATTTTTGAAAAATCTCTTCTCTCCGATTTTACGAAATTCCTGAATTCCCTCAACTTCCGTGAAGACTGGAAAAAAATATGCCGGAATACACCCCGTGATTTAAAAAAACTGCATGATTGAATAATTTCCTGGTTTGACGCTTTCAGAACTTTGAAATTCATTCATTTCTGTGAACGCGCCGAGCCGGAAAAATATCCCGCGCTGGAAATTATTCCGGCTTTCAGGGAATTATTCAGATCCAACGGCGTGAATCTGGATGAAGAGCATCTTTCCCAAAAAACTCTTCTGCTCAACTGGATGCGAAAAAATGATTTCTGAAAAGGCGCAGCTTTTTTTCCCGCTTGACTTGAATAGAATTTTATTTATATTCAGCAAACATAATTAACCGCACACAGAGGACAACAAGTGCGAGCTATAAAAAATGAAAAGAAAAAATTACTGAGTCTGGAAAACCTTGTCAGAAAGGCGGGACAATCGGAACTGGCTTCCATCGGTTCGGTAGTCAACAGAATAATGCAGCTGATAAGAAACCCTAATTCCAGCGCGCTTGAACTGAAAGCGCTTATAGAAATAGACCCCCCTCTCTGCGCAAAAATACTCCGCAGGGCGAATTCTGCTTATTACGGGCTCAAAAGAAGGGTTTCGGCAATACAGGAAGCCATCGTGATGATAGGCTTTAACAACATCCGCGAAATGACCCTGAGCCTGAAAGTGGGAAAACTCTTTGAAGATGAAAAGGAAATAGGAAGCTATTCGAGAAAAAAACTCTGGAAACACTCACTGGCGGTCGCGCTCTGCGGCAAGAATATTTACCGGAAGGAATTCAGGGAACATGGCGATGACATCTATTCCGCGGCACTTCTTCATGACATAGGCATAATGGCGGAGGAACAGTTCATGCCGGAATTTTTTCAGGAACTGATGCTTGAAACAGCCGAAAGCAAGTCGCTTTTCATCGAACGTGAAAAGGCGCTGGCCGGTTATGATCACACTGATGTGGGAAGAGACTTGACGCTTTCATGGAAGCTTCCAGAAGAAATGACCAAAGCCATAGCCTTTCACCACCGTCCTCTTGGAGTAAATCCTGATTTTGCAAAACTTACCATGACAATATCCATCGCCGAACACATCTGTAACATAAACGGGCTCGGCTTCGAAGGCTCTTCCGAAACACAAAGCGAAAACTATCTCAGCTGTCTCTCAAATCTTAAACTGGAACGCGACAATGTTGAAATAATTTTTGAAGACGTCCAGACGGAACTGGAAAGAATGGAAAACGCCGGGGAGCTGTATCCATGAGCGAAGGACAGGACATCAGCAGGGAGTATTCCAAACTCCAGATAAGATATAAGCAGATGCAGAACGAGCTTCAGCTGATGCGGAAGGAAAGCGAGGATAACTCGATAAGATATTCCGAACTGCTGAAAGAATTGAGTCAGAAAAATGAAGAACTCGAATCCCTGAAGAACAACTTGCAGAATATTGTTATTGCCAAAACCGCCGAACTCATTGATACAGCTGAAAACCTCCGTAAGAGGGATCGCCTTTTGGCTACTTCATCCGAAATAGCCATATCACTGCTGGCCTCTTCGGAAAACAGTTCCAGCGCTGTTTCAAAGGCGTTGAAAATCACCGGCGACACTTTCAAGGTTGACAGAGTATATATTTTTGAAACTCATGATGATGCTTCCGAAACCGGTGAACATCTGATGAGCCATCGTTACCAATGGTCAAGCGAAGCTGTTAAATCAGACATGGATATAAGTAAATTCCAAAATGTTTCCTGCGATAAATTGTTTCCGCGCTGGTACAAAGAAATATCCGCGGGTAACTCCATCAACGGCCTGCTCAAGGAATTTCCCCTTGAGGAACAGAAACTTTTCGGAGAACACAATATCATTTCACTCCTTATCGCTCCCATATTTCTCCACGGACGCTTCTGGGGCTTCATAGGAGTTGACGACTGCCATAATGAAAGGGCATGGAACAATAACGAGATATCAATACTTGCCGCGCTGGGAAGCGCCATAGCCGGCGCGCTTATCAGGGAAAAAACGCGAATAGAATTGGAAACAGCAAAAAAAGAAGCCGAGGACGCCGCCATGGAAGCCAGCGCCGCCACCGCCGCAAAATCCGATTTTCTCGCCAATATGAGCCATGAAATAAGAACTCCCCTTAACGGGGTCATCGGTATTATAGAGCTCCTCTCAAAAACAGATCTCAGCGACATTCAGAAAGAATATATAACAGACCTCAACTATTCGAGCGACATGCTCATGTCACTCGTAAATAACGTGCTGGACCTTTCCAAAATAGAAGCAGGCAAACTTGAGTTTGAATTCAAGCCGTTTCAACTGAAAAACATGCTCTCCGGCCTCTGTAATGTCATGAAATACAAAGCTAAAAACAAAGGTCTGGAACTGGACCTGCCGTACTCTGAAAACATCCCTGATTTCGTTGTCGGAGATATCTTCAGAGTACGGCAGGTGCTCATGAACCTCATCTCCAATTCCATAAAATTCACTCTCAAGGGAAAAATAGAACTCTCCCTTGAGCTCATCGAGGAGACCTCCGATACGAACCTGATTCTTTTCAACGTCAACGATACCGGAATAGGAATTCCGGAAGAAAAAATTCCACTCCTTTTTGAAAAGTTTTCACAGACCGACATTACCATTACCCGCAAATTCGGCGGCACGGGACTGGGCTTGGCTATATGTAAAATGCTTGTGGAACGGATGGGTGGAAAAATATATGTCAAAAGCAGAGAAGGTGGTCAGGGAATTACATTCTCTTTTACCCTCCTCTTGAAATACCTGAAAAAAATATGGTTGAGCATGAAAACGGCATTCTCAGCGCATGGAAAAGGCCCCCTGAAGTCCTTCTCGCCGAAGATAACCAGATAAACCGCAAAATCGCGGCAAATTTCCTCAATTCATTTGGATGCAATGTTGACTGCGCGGAAAACGGCCTTGAGGCATCAAATAAATTCAAAGATAAAAGCTATGATATAATATTTATGGATATGCAAATGCCAGTTATGGACGGCCTTGAAGCCGTGCGGGTCATACGCAAACTGGAAAAGAAAACCCGCGTCCCAATCATAACCCTTACCGCCAACGCCATGGATACTGGAAAAACCAAAAGCGAAGAAGCCGGCATGGACGATTTCCTGACAAAACCCATTGATAGAAAAGCCCTCTTCTCAATTCTTACAAAATATCTAGGGCACATTCTTGAAAAAGATGAAACGGAAGAAATCATACCGGAAACGGAAATTCTTTCATCCCCGGCGGATATCCTTGGAATTTTTGACAGAAAAAAAGCTTTTGCTTTTATGGATAACAGTGAATCTCTCCTGAAAGAGCTTCTGGAATATTTCCTAACCAGCACTCCTGAAATGATAAAAGAATTGACAGGAGAACTAGAAAAACAAGATCTCGTCTCCTCTGAACGCATAGCTCATACACTCAAAGGCTCCGGCAGAAACCTGGCAATGAAAAAATTCGCGGAGACAGCCTTTGAACTGGAAAAAAACTGCGAAGCCGGAGAATTGGAAAAAGCCCGCTCCATGCTTCATGCGCTTGAACATGATTTCAATGACGCCAGAAAAATAATCATTGATGATGAATTCATGAAGTAATTTTTGTTCCTTTATCTCTCAGATAATAACGTCTGCTTTTCTCAAAATGCGTTGAAAGAGCAGTTTCCGCTTTTCCGGCATCACCTGAAAGAACAGCCTTTATGATATGCTGCCGTTCTTTCAGAATAGATGAGGTATTCTCCGCTTCCGCGCAACGCAACACCCTGTACGGACGGCATAAAAGCTGAACCCGTTTAAGCTCTTTGGCAAGAAAGGAATTGTGACAGGACAATGTTATAAGTTCATGCAGTTCCTCATCTGCGGAAAGCAGAACGCCGCGCAATTCCTTTTCTCCCTTTTTTACGGCCTTATCCAGTTTAGCGTCCAGCGCGCGGCATTTTTCCCGGTCTATCAGATCAAAATATTCTCTCAGAACAAGGCACTCAAGCAGACAGCGGTATCTGAGAAGCTCTTCTATTTCTTCAGGCGGAAGCTTTCTCAGCACACATCCGCGCCTTGGTATCTGTTCGAGAACGCCCTCTCTGGCAAGACGGATAAGTGCCTCCCTTACAGGAGTGCGGCTGACGCCTAGTTCACGGCAGAGAATTTCTTCGCGGAGTCTGCTTCCCTCTGTGAAATTACCGTCAAGTATTTTTCTCATCAGGCGGCTGTAAACTTCTTCGCTCAGTGAGAGATGCTTTATTCCTGACATAATGAAACTTCCTCTATTTGCCGGACATAAGAGTATCCATCAGATTACTTATTTCAAGCCCGTTTTTCCAGAACTCCGGCTCGTCCGCGTCAGGTTTCAGATCAAAAAATTTGCATATATCTATTCCTACCACCATGTTCCCTTTGCTGTTCAGGTGAAAGCCGTCGCGCATGAGAGGCTTATAAAGTTCGGGATGCGCCTTGCGCAGAAGCTCCCAGCGCGCCAGATGATCTATGAGTCCGACATTCAGGGCCGAAGCCGTATTTCTTACGATGTCGGTATAACGGTAAAAATTTTTCAGCCTCACCGTCTCAATCAGGTCAGGATCAGGTGAATAGTAAGTCTGAAAAAATACCGCGGTACCCATATTGGCAAAACGGCGATAAAGTACCTGAAGATTCTTTACAAATTCTTCTTCCGATATATTTTTATCAGGATTGCAGTCGTTTCCGCCGATTGTTATAAGAACGATATGAGGCTTATAAAACGCCGCGTCATCCTCGAAACGTTCAAGCAGGTTCGCCGTGGTGTTCCCAGATATCCCCGTGTTTATGAAATGATGTATTCTTCCGTGGGTATTTCTTATGCCCATCTCGAATATGTCAAACCAGTGCATTCCCGTCTGAAAATGTTCTGTATTCGATGAGCCGAACGCAAGCACTCTTGTTTTCTGTAATGCCTTAAACCTTGCCTTCACCGCAAGCGTCAACGGATGCTCATTCATCTTAATCAAATTCCTTTCAGATAAATTTGTATATTGTATACAATTATATATAAATCTTTGAAATTAAGCAAGTATTATTTTAATTTTTACATAAAAAAAGCTTAAGGAAATATTTCATTCTTTACTGAATTTATCACACTTTTTTATGCCGTTTTTACTTGCTTTTCTTAATACAATACACTATCATATTTTAGATTATATTAACAAACGGGGCTTCGTCACCCTTTGACGCTTTTTCTTTTGTTAAATGCGCATGATGCGCATAACAAAAAGAAAGGTCTTTATTATGAATGGAAATGAATTGAATGTGGACGGTTTCATAGCGAAACTTTCAGCAGACAGCAAAAAACAGAAAATTGAAAGCGGCATCGCAAAGCTTTATCCCGGTGAACGTTGCGGTAAAGCGGAATGTATGGAAAAGAGCGCGGCTGTTTTCGAGGTAGCCTCTCAAATGGGAATGGATATCAAGGCTCTCATGCAGAATTGTCTGAAAAATGAAATCATGCCGGTTTGCGGCTGTATGCCTGTTCCCTTCAGGGATTACGAAAGACATCCGCTGAAAAAATGCCGCTTTGGTTTCTATTATGGCGAACACCCCGACAAAACGGATGAGCAGCTTGAGGCAGCTTCCCGCAGACGAAAAGAGGCAAGAAAGAAGGAAAAGGTAGAAGCCATGATGAAACATGGCATTATAAATAATATCAGTTATGGAGCTCCCGCTCCGAAAACATCTGCGTCGGGAAATTCTTCCATGAGAAAACAATACGACAATGTCCTTGCAAAAATCAGGAAAAATGAAGCCCTCATAAAAGATAAAAGCACGTCCCCGGAAAATGCCGCAAAATACAGAAGGGAAAATGAAGCACTGAAAAAACAGAAAACCGCGATTGAGACGCGCGTCGACAATGCCGCCCATGTGATTTATTCCGAAAGCGCGAGCCTGCGTCCGCAGAAGGGAAGGGATGGAAAACCCGATCCTGCCTCGGTAAAGGAGTTGCAAAAAGCCCGTGCCGCCATAGGGGAAATATCGGAACGCGGCGAAAAAACCTATAAAACCCAGCCAATTCCTGATGACCCTATTTCGAAGAAAGCATGGAAAGAAAGCCAGGATGCCGCCTGGAAAATGGGGAATTCGACAAGTGAAAAGGAAAAGCATTATTACTTTTACAATCCGGACAGAAAACCTATACCGCAACCGATAAATCCAGTGGGAACGGTGCCGGAAAGTGCTCAACCAACCAAAGTATTTGGTCCATTTATTAATACTTCCCCAAAAAGCGATTCGGGGAAAGGAAGCAGAATTCAAATAAAGATCTACAAAAAGGAAAATAAACCATGAGAGCAAAGCATTCTTTATTATTAGTTTTATTTATTTTACTGTCTGTAGTCGGGTATACAGAAGACTCGGTCAACAATGATATTAAAAATACAATCAAAATACTCATGACTAAAAGCGGATATCTTGACGAATTCATGGATGAAATGAAAATTCTGTATAAAAATCCCAAATTTGCCGTAGAATTATTAATTCAGGAATTGCATGTGGTAAATGATAAAAGATATGATGGAGGATCCATAGAAGAGCCCAAATCAAAACCGGACACTTATCATGTTATAGTCTGCATACGGAGCTTACGGCATCTGACCGGTAAAAATTTTTTCGCGCCGACAAAGAGAAAAATAACTGACGAACGGCGCAGAGGACATCTTTATCTTGATGATGAGACGGAGAGAGTAATACCGTTTTTCATGACGCATATGTCTACCTGTATGGTTTTCATAGCTCCGAAAGACGCGCAGCAGTCAATAATCAATCAGTGGAAGGAATGGTACAAGAAAGAAGGGCAGACTTATGACTACGAGAAGAACAGGATTGATATTACAGATGTTGGAAAATATCTGCGGTAACGCAAAGAGAAGATAATTTTACAGAGGTCTGTAAAACAGACTTTAGGGCGTTATATTAAGATCAAACAAAAGAGGTTTTTATAGATTAAAAACGGGTTTTAAAAATTTTTAGATTTTCTTGCCATTGGCAAAATGTTTCGATTCGAAAAGTAGCGTTTTCTGATAAAGGAAACATGTCTCTGGCACGCCAGAATTGGCGTGTCTCGTCGTATTCCTTTATCAGGTATGCTACTACCTCGAATCGAGTGCGATTGGGGCACGCCTTTTTTTATGGGGCGTTCTCCGGGAATGTTAACAACGAAATGAGGAGAACAGCAGGCATGAGCAAAGAAAAGAAATCACTTACGCTCCGGGATCATTGAGCACATTGAACAGGATTGAAGAAAGGTTTGAAAAACTTGAACACCGTATGGATGAACAGGGAGCGACCATCTCCATACACACGAAAATAATGGGCCTGCTTCAGGAAGCCGTATACCGGGATGAAAAGAAAAACATGCAAAACTATCTCTGCCGGAAATGCCCTTATAAAAAGTATCTGTAGAAATAGAATCTGACGCAGTGGCATCATTTATGGAATTCCTTTTCAGGTTTTTCATATGCGCACTTTGCGCCTTTGCGTTCACGTTCTTGTTTGAAAAAAAGTAAATCCATCTTAGATTCTCAGAGGGAGACAGGCAATGAAAAATCAGACAGTAATATATTTACTCATCGCGATAACGGCCTCGCTATACCTTTTGGTACAATGCTGTCTGCCCAAGGATGTTTTCTGGACAAGCGACGAGGGGAATAAATTCATACAGACGCAGAATATAAGCTCCTTCAATGAAATACGCATAAATTATCCGGCGGAAGATATTGACCCTGAATATAAATATTTCCCTTACTGCGGACATCATTTCAAAAAACTGGACAATGGCGTCTATTCGTTTTATCCTTTTTATTTGCCATACATATCCTCATTTTTTTACAAGGCGGCGGGGACTGCCGGAATATATTTCATACCGCTTATCTCGGCAATCGGGATTTTCATCCTGCTCTTCATGCTCACAAAAAAACTGGACATCGAAAAACTTTTCCTCTGCGGACTTGCGGCGGCGGCATTCTGCACTCCTCTTTTCTTTTATGCATTTACTTTCTGGGAACATACTTTAAGCGTTTTTCTCTGTACTGCCGGAATACTGCTTCTCCTGCGAGCTCAGAAAAAATATATTCTGTTTGCCGGTATTCTTACGGGGCTTTCGGCAGTGTTCAGGGAAGAGGCATACATAATGTTTTTCTCCATTGCCTGCGCGTATTTCATCTGCACCCGCAACAAGGAAAAAACATCCCTGTATGCCGCGGGCTGGCTGTTTGTGATGCTGCCGCTGTGGATGATACAGAAAGATATATACGGATATTTTATGGGCATTCATTCAGCCGTCTATATTTCAATGGAAGGCGGCGGGGCCCCTTTTATAGAATTTTTTCTGAACAAACTCAGTAATTTCTATGTTTATATTTTCCGTTTCAGTCCTGGCGGCGTCAATCCGTATATGGCACTGATTACGGCGTTGCCGTTCGCGCTGTGCTGTATCTCCGGCATGGCATTCAGGGACTTCAAGTCAGGGCTGAAAACAAAATCCCTGTTTCTTTCCCTGTCCTGCGCTGGAGGAACATTTCTGACAATATTTCTCTACAGGAGTTCCAATCCTGTCTTTGATACGCTGTTCACGCAATCCCTGATACCGTCAACGCCCTTTATTCTCATCGCCGCCGTTTCGGCGGGCGCGTTCCTGTACTCCGATAAAATGCCGCTTAAAATGCTTTCCATAATTTGCCTGTTTTTTTCTGTCATTACATGCCTTCTGGTGAATCAGAAAGACATAGGGATAATATGGGGGCCGAGGCATTTTCTTTTTCTCTATCCTCTGCTTATCCCGCTCTGCCTTTATGCGGCAAAAGAAACAGCGGCGTTTTTCATTGACAGAAGGGAGAGGGTGTTTTTCATATCCGTCTGTATCTGGCTTCTCATGTTGAGTTGTGCTGTACAATTTTGCGGAATACGCGATCTTTTCTACAAAAAGGATTGTTCGGAAAAAATACTCGCTTCTGTAAATTCTCTGGACAGCGAAGTAATAGTTACTGATGTTTTCTGGCTGCCGGAAGAGCTTTCTTCCATATTTTTCAGGAAGAAAATACTCATGGTGAATCCCGGAAAAAATCTTGAAGGGCTTGTGAAACTGCTGAAAGACAGAAAAGTGAAATCCTTCGCTCTGATACTTTCAAAAAATTACAGGGCAATCAGAAATGAAGACCTTATAAAAAGCCTTGATAAAGTAACTGTACTTTCCGAGAGGGCCGTTTCCTTTCCTAAAGCCAAATTTCTCGGTCTGAATATGCTTTTATGCCGAATACCGGAATAAATCAGTCACACAGCTTTTCTGTTTTCAATAATTTTACGCTCGTATTCGGCTTCCATTTCGGAGCAGACGCTTTCCGGCAACTTTCCTTTTTCAACCATTTCCTTCATGGTTTTAAGTTCGGTGTCGAAGCCGACTTGCCTCAGAACTCTGGTCTTGACCTGGTCGGCATATTCCGGATATGATTTCTCAATCTTTTCAATATGCGCTATGGATTTGTCGTGAACGTCCTTGTAGAAATCCCTGCATTCATTGAGCGCGACAGAGTGTTCCCTGTATAACCTGGAAACATCATCCAGCAGGGCATTGATGTCCTTTACCGCTATAACCAGCGCTATGGCTTCTTCAAGGTTTATAATCAGTGCTTTGGCATAATGCAGGCGAAGCAGTTTTCCCTCTGGAAAAACCAACTTCAGCAACTTTAATATAAACTTCTCAAACTTCACTTCCGGAGGGATAAGCTCAATGATGACTTTGGGAGGGATATTGTTTGCGGTAATGCTTTCCTGCTGTGAATTAAGGCTGTGTTCAAGTTCGCGGAAAACCGTTTCCTGAATAATGCCTCTGTCAAAAAGACCATGATATGTGTTGCGTTTGACGTTCAGGGTTTCGGACCATATTATCTGCCTTACAGTGGAGGCATTTTCAGGGTTATCCCTTAAGTCCTCAAGCTCCTTGAGGGAATCTAAAATTTCCGCGGCGTATTTATCGCGCACAACGCTGACGGTATCGTCTGAAAAATGCCCTGTCTTTTCAAGATTGGAAATAACTTCCATTACTTTGCGCTTTGACGAAATGACGGCTTGGAGACTCAGCATTTTTTCAAAAGTTCCCGGTTTGTCCAGCTTGAGCAGCCTTATCAGAAAATTCATGCTGGTTCCCTGTATAAGCAGAGTGAAAAGAACTATTCCGAGCGTAAGCCCTATCAGCATATCGCGGTTCGCGAATGAAACCGGAATGCTGAGGACAAGAGCAAGCGGCACTCCTCCACGGAGCCCTCCCCAGAAAAGTACTGTCTGGTACTGAATGCTTATCTTTTTCTGGTTTTTCATCATCCCTATCAGTGGACACAATCCGAAAACTACGACAATCCTGGAAACAAGCACCGCTATAATGGCAAAAAGTATATAAAGAAAAATCCCTTTGCTTTTTCCGATGTCGAAAAACATTACTTTTTCGGTCAGTCCCAGAAGCAGGAAAATAAAGGTGTTCGCGACAAATACGGCAAATTCCCAGAATTTTTTGAGATATTCCCTTACCTCGGCGGTAAAACGCGTTGTCCCGTACCAGCTGAAGACAATACCCGCGCCCATGGAAGACATGACACCGGAAACTCCAAAGCAACGGTCAGCGACTATAAATGATGTATAGGCCGCAATAACGGAAAACGCCAGTTCCAGCATAGGATCATCTTTGGTAAATTTCATTATCTGTATCATGATACATCCTATAAGCGCTCCGATGAAAACACCTCCCAGAAAGATAAGGGCAAAATCGCATGAGCCCTTGAAAAAAGTCCCCATGCTGAAAGCCGCCCCTGAAACTATCATGCCCATGACAATATTGAACATCACTATGGCGGTGGCATCATTGAAAAGGCTTTCGCCGTCAACCAGCATTGTCAGACGTTTAGGCGCGCCTACGTCTTTAAAAAGGGTTATCACGGCAACAGGGTCTGTCGCTGAAATAAGCGCGCCGAAAAGCATTGCGCCACCAAGCCCGAGCGGGGTCATGAATTTAACCATTATCCCCACTATGAACGTGGATATCACAAGGCCGGGGGCCGCGAGCATCAGAACAGGCACTATATTTTTGATGAGCAGGCGGCTGTCTATGTTAAGGGATGCTTCAAAAATCAATGTCGGCAGCAGAATATATAATATAAGCTGAGGGGTCAGGGTGAACTGTCGAAGAGGTTCAAAAAACTCAAAATTGTAAGCCAGCGCCGCTAGAATAATTCCTAAAATGACCAGCCCTATAGTATAAGGAAATTTAAAACGCTTGAATGCCATCGCCGCAACAGCCGCCGCGAAAAGAAGGGAAATTATAGCCGTAATAAGGGAAAGGAGGGATAAGCCAGCAGTCATATTCAACACCTCATGCATTTCATTTTCTCTGAATCTAGCCTGATATCGGCGCTTTTTCCATTCTTTAGAAAGGCTTTTTCAATTAAAACCCTGGCAATGCCATGCCGCAGGATATAGATTTTGCTATTCTAAAATGAATGGTTTAAAGATGAAGATAGCGGTATGCGTAAAACAGGTCCCGGACAGCGGCATAGTGTCGATAGATCCGGAAACACATACATTGCAGAGGAAAAGCGCCGGCGCCGTATTGAACCCTCTTGACGAATTTCCGATAGAAACGGCATTGCGTTTCAAAGACGGCAACGGGGCGCGTGTTACTGTCTTTTCGATGGGCCCGCCAAGGGCAGAAGAAATCCTGGCGAGGGCAATCGCGATGGGAGCAGATGAAGGCATCCTTCTATCTGACGTTTGCTTCGCGGGAAGCGACACATGGTCAACCTCTCTTATACTTTCGGAAGCTTTACGGAAGTACGGCCCCTTTGATATTGTTTTCTGCGGCAAACAGGCAATAGACGGTGACACGGCGCAAGTCGGTCCCGCGATAGCCGCGCATCTCGGATGGGCGCAGGCCGCCTCTGTTAATCACATCGAAATACCTTCCGAAAAAAATCCTTCCGAAATCAGACTTACCCGTCTTTTCGAAAACGGACACGATGAACTGAGAGTCCCTCTGCCTGCCGTTATAATGGTGCTTAAAGAAGCCTGCGAACCCAGATTCGGCACCTTGAAAGGCAGGATTAATTACTTCAGAAAAGGGATACAGAAGCACGGACAGCAGGACTTGGGCATGGACAAATCATCGGTCGGGCTCAAGGGCTCGCCTACCAGAGTGGTAAAAACATCCATACCCGAAATGACCCGTAAACTTAAAAAAATCGAGGGCAAACCCGAAGATCAGGCCCGTGAACTCGCCGAAATAATCAGCGCCAAAATACAGAAACTGAAAAACTGAATTTCTACTTTTCCCGGATTACCCCTATGTACGGGAGGTTCCGGAAGTATTCATCAAAATCAAGTCCATAGCCGACTACAAATTCATCGGGAATTTTGAAACCCCAATACCTGCACTTGACATCCACTGTTCTCTCAGAGGATTTGTCCAGCAGTACACACATTTCAACGCTTTCCGGCGAAAGGCCCATAATAAAATACCCGAGGGCCGAAAGCGTTTTTCCAGTGTCGAGAATGTCATCGACAATAATAATATGACGCCCCCTGATAAGTTCGTGAGCAGGATGAAAATTGATTTTGAAGTCTGAGCTTTTTTTTGTACCGCGATAGGAACTGGCTGAGATTATATCGAATTTAAGGGGGATGGAAATTTTTTTCAATAGCTCCACCGCGAAAACAAGAGCGCCTTTTGAAACTGCTATCAATGTCAGTTCACGGCCTTCATAATCTTCTGAGATTTTTCTGCCGAGGCTTCCGACCCTGCCGGAGATTTTCCTAGCGCTTATCAGCTGTTCCGGTTTGAGTTTTTTCATTTTTCAGGCCTTTCTCGCCGGGACTTGAGGCTATATCTGCTTTTTTCTTCGCGTTTTTAAGTTCGCCGGCCCTGAGCACCAGAAGTTCACTTTTCAGTTCCTCCACAAATCCGGAGGCGGCGACGGACATCGCGGCGGCAAAAACTTCAGCTGATATCTTATCGAACTTATGAGAGAATATACTGCTTTTCTGCAATAAAACTTTCTTGTCTTGAGTGCGCAGGATTTTATAGTCCACTCCCAACTTTGACTCGCTGGAATCCATATCAATCTCAAATACTGTGATTTTGCCGTCAAGAGTAAAACACAGTCCGCCGGAAATATCTGTTTTTATGTTTTCATTGAACGCGTTTTCCACAAAAACACTCAGCATGAGGGATGGCGACTGTATCCATTTATTGTAATCATCCACAAATATTCTACATTTCTCAGAACGGTAAAGCATCTTGCACATTGACGGAGCATCCATAACAAAGGGCTCTACTTTCAAGTCTATTCCTTCAAGCGACACCGGAACAGGCTTCCCTATATCGTAGTAATTTACGTTTCTGTACGGGGCCGAACTTAAAAGACATCCTGCCACTGAAAGCAACATCAACGCGGACAACACTGTCATAAAACATGTTTTAAGCATAAACAAAACCTCCTTTATTCGGAAGGCAACGGAGGAATACGCAATTTCTGACCCGGAATAAGCCTCGTTTCAGAAGGAAGTATATCCTCATTTGCCTTATATATAAGTTTATAATATTTGGAATTGCCGTAAATTACAGAGGCAATTCTCTGTAATGTATCACGTTCTTTTACTATGTAAAACTTCATATTGATTTTGCTTTTCGGCTGAACATCCATTGAAACAGTTTTCTCCTCTTTTGAGGGTTCAGGCGGCGGCGTGTCGGAAACGGCTTCAGACGTCTGCTCTTTCACGGGCGCGGACGCGACGGCTTTTTCCCGGCGATGTGTCGTGAAGTCTTCAACTTTACTGTTCTGATAAGACTCTTTAAGCTTGAGGTAATATTTTTTTTCCGCGGCTTTGAGCCATTTGCCGATTGTTTCGACTTCGGAACTTTCCGGCTCATATTTTAAGTACTGGCGATAGTGGTAAACCGCCATCAGAGGATCATCCATTTGATCATCGTAGAGGGTGGCCAACTCGCTGTGGGTACGTGCCGACTTCGGATTTATCAAGAGATATTCCTCGTAATATTTAACGGCATCCGCATAGTTGTCCTGATTGCGAAGATTTTGAGCTTTAACGAAAAGAGGATGGCTCCGTTCATTGACCTGCCCGTCACAGGAACACAATAACAGGAGAGCGGCAAATGACAGAAACACAGTTGCGATTATTCTAAACGGCATTTAATTCTCCTCTTGAAATGAAAATATAATATAAGTCCATTTTGCGAAGATTCACCCTTTAATTGCGGAAAGTAAAACGGCGGCCCCGCAGATCGCGGCTGTTTCTATGCGCAATGTCCATTGTCCTATTTTAATTGCGGTGAAAGAATTATCCTTCATGAGTTTTTCCTCCTCCTGCGTAAAGCCTCCTTCCGGGCCCACAATCCATGCTGTTTCATGTCCGCCGCTGATTTCATGGCAGGTCTCACGGACAGAACCGAAGTATGCCTTCATCCCCCGGGACACGATGAAGGAAACCGCTTCACGCAAAGGCAAAGGCATCCGCAATTCAGGGAGAAACGGATTGCCTGATTGCTTGCAGCCCTCGATGAGCAGGGTTTTCCATCTGTTTTCAATGGAATTCCTGTCAGGTTCCGAGACTGTTCTTTCCGCTATAATCGGATTTATGCTGCTGAAGCCAATTTCGGCACACTGTTTGAGCAGGTCATCCATCTTATTTTTGCGCGGCGGTGAAATAAAAAGATGTATCCCGGAGGCAGGCTTAGTGAAAACACGCCTCGAAAGCACTCTTAAAATAGTTCCTTCTTCAACGACCGCCTCCGCGGTAATGCCGAGACCGTCCATCAGGGCGATCTTCTCTCCGGGTTTCGCCCGCAGAGTTTTGAAGAGATGCTTGCGGTCTCGTTCTTCAAGCTCCGCTAAATTATTTTCCTCCGGTATCGTTCCGCAATAAAAACTGTGCATAATTAAGGCCCTCGAATATTAAAGCTTCAACTTTTTCTGAAAAGCCGCTTTGAATATTTTGACAAAACAAGCGCGGCGGCAACACATATAAAGGGAAGCGCCGGAAGATGGTAACGCGGCATCGTAACCGGGCCCGGCAGCAAAAGATAATATTCCACAAAAGCGAGAAAGAAAAATACCAGATACCATTTTCCCTTAATAAGCCACAAGAGAAATTCCCAGAGGCATCCGATGTAAGTGACAAGCACAATCAGGAGCGCCGGAGAAAGCAGGAACAGAAGCCATAACTGGCCTGAAAAATAATGTTTCACGGCGGCAATAATTCCTTGTCTGTTGAGTACGTCAAAAGTTCCCTGTCCTGTTTTAGTAAATCCGCAGAGCTCGCAGAAAGTGGCAAGGTCCGGGATCAGTATTGACGGCCTGAAATGCAGTCTCAGATAAAGCAGAGGATGTTTCAATATCAGCGCTTTCAGCTTTCCAAGCTTGTATTTTTCCTTGTCCGCCTCATTAGAATATTTTCCGGGGTTAGCCGCGAACTCCTCTTCGCTTTCCTTCATCATCTGTTGTCTTATTTCCTCGGGGGATTTATTTTCGGCTTTTCCCAGAAGTACAGCTCCGTTATGATAAAGCATATTCCCGGAATTCGTGTCTATGGCAAAACCCGCTCCGACACATTCGTTCCTGTACATCCACGGAAATATTATGCCAAGAAATATAAAGACGCAGACGGCTGACACCGCGAATTTGCTCCTGAACGAAATCCCTCCGTGAATCATTATAAGGAAAACACAGGGAACTATCCATAGAAGCCCCACTGGCCTTATCAATACCGCCGCCCCGGCGAAAAGTATTGAAATACACGGATATATTAAACAGGGCCTGAAATAAAACCTCGCGAAAAAATACAGCTGCATCGCCGAGAAAAAAGTAAAAAGCGTATCTGAAAGATAAAGCGGAGTAAGCGCTATACCTGTTATGTTGAGACCGAAAAGCAACGCCGCAAGAGAACCCGTCGCAAACCCCCCGAACAGTCTGCCAGTATAATAAACCGGAATAAGTATGGCAGCACCCAGAAAACAAAATATCAGCACGGGCAGTTTCAACCCGCAATCATTCAACGCGAAAATCGACGCGAGAAATATTGAAAAGCCCGGAGGCCTCAACGTCGCGGGTTCCTCAGATACCGGCGATTTGTTGTAATCGCCGTTCAGCGCAAGAGACATGGCCGGCAGAACATAAGATTCGGAGTCCGGCCTGACAAATGAGTTTTCAGGGTCTACCATGCCGGGTATAATTATGAGCAGTCTGACTGAGAGACAGAGAAAAACTATCAGAAGGAATGTCTGTCTTTCGACGGCCCTCAAGGAAATAAAAGTTTTTTCGGAAGGAAAAGCGTCAAGTTTCCTTTTTTCCTTTCTCATAGGCCTGAAGCGCCAGAGCAACGCTGTCCAGAGCGCTTTAATGCCGTCTTTCCAATTTATTTTTTTGCCCTCGTTTATTTTTCTGGGCTTGTAACTTATCGGTACTTCCCTGATTTCATAACCCAGTCTCAGAAGCTTTGAAGTTATTTCGGGTTCCCATTCAAAGCCGTTGCCTTTGAAAAGAAGCGCCCTTATCAGGTTGCCGTCAAAAGTCTTATAACATGTCGGCTCATCGCTGAGTTCCGAGCCATAGAGAAGATTCATGAAAGTACTGACCATCAGCCCGCCGAGAAAAAAGGAAAGATAGGAGTATTCGCGCCGCTCTTTCTGAAGCTCTCTTGAACCGTAAACAACCTTGCATTCGCCTTTCAATATCGGGTCCACGCAGGCCTGATAGTCTTCGGGATCATATTCGAGATCGGCATCCTGTATGATTACTATATCGCCGCTTGAATGCTTCAATCCTTCTTTTACCGCGGAACCTTTTCCTCCGTTTTCCTTTGAAAAAAATTTAAAATTGACTCTTTCGGTCGGCGGATGCTCCTCCAGCCATTTTCTGATTATCTCAGGAGAAGTATCTGTTGAACCGTCATTGACGATGATGACTTCCTTTTTGAGTGAAAGCCGCGCGTCCCTGACTTTCCGCAGCATTGTCAGGAGGGTTTTTTCCTCGTTGTAAACGGGAATGATTACCGATAAAGTCTTTTCAGTTTCACCGGGCATAAATTTTTTGCCGCTTTCATTTTTTCGGATGATAATATATGCTTCCGGGACAGAAAATACTCATGAATCTCGCGTAAAGCACCAGTATAATCATGATAATTCCAAGTCTGAAGGCCTTTAGGAAACTACCTGTAACCATACTCTCTCCGATGCGTTTGCGGTAATTTACGGGTATTTCGACAAAAGGTATTCCGCGCGTTATCACAAGCAGCATCAGGTGCGGACCGAAATGGCTTCCGCCTACCCGGAAATCATTCTTTATTTCCTCGTAAACCCGGCGTCTGAGCAGTCTCATGGTACATCCGACATCCGTCAATATCGTGGTGTTGAAAAGAAACTCCACCAACTTGCCTACCGCATAATTGCCCCATTTCAGGAAAAGCCCCATATTGGCGCCTTCCAGTATGAACGCGCTGCTGGTGCGGGTACCGAAAACAACATCCTTGTCCTCGGAATAAGCCAGCAGTTTTTTCACGTCTTTTCCGCAGAAAGTGCCGTCCGGCTCGGAAAGTATGATTATATCTCCCTTTGCCGCGGCCATGCCGCTGATGAGGGCATGACCGTAGCCTTGTTTTTTCTCAATCAGTTCAATTGCTTTAGTCTTCGCGATTTCTTCGCTGGTGCCGGATACCGCGTTGTTGTTTACCACTATTATCTCATCGATAATGCCGCTTGAGAAAAAATCCTCAATCGATTCCTTCATGGAATCTTTTTCGTTGTATGTCGGAAAAATCACCGATACTTTTTCACCGTTATACAATTTTCAGATGCCCTTTCTTTTATATATTACTATACACGGGGCAATTGTTTCAATATAGGGGGAAAGCATATTTTTTCTCTTTAAAGGCAGAAGCCCGAAGAGAGCGCGGGGCACATTCTCCATCCTTATAATGACTTCATAATCAGAGGATGGAGGCGGATTCTCGACAGTTCTCCCCGCAAAACGGTCCTGCCAATTTGAGTATTTCCATTCAAAAGACGAGTCAAAATAATAATCACATTTCAAGGCGTCTTTGTCAAAGTCGGAACTTTTGAGAATATAGCGTTCCGGGCTGACCATGGGTACTCTGTAGCCGACGGGATACTGGAGAGACGCGACACTTGCCCCCGCGGGAGCATGTTCATTGAACCAGCGCGCCGCGCTGAGCCTCACGTTTTCAGCCGCCGCAACCCTGCTGTATGCCAGGGAATAACTGAAGGTTACAACAGCAAGCGCTGCGAAAAGTCCGTATCTGAGATATTTATTTGAAATGCTTTCAAAAGCCTTTGCCCCTATAAGAGCAAGCGCCGGATACACAGGCAGCATATACGCGTCCGAACCCGGCCTGCCGCGGCACGCGAAAAACATAAAAGCCGCTATCGCCGGAAGCATTCCAGCGAATTCCGCAGACGGTTTTTTCAATATTACAAACAAACCGGCGACTATGGCTATTGAAGCGGCAGGGCCGATGTCAAAAAGAAAAGCGTCCTGAGTATAACACACCGCCGAATCCCATAAATTGTTCAGAAAGGAACCTTCGCGCAGTACCCCGGATATCCACTTCACATCCTGCATGAAAATACCATTATGTACAAGGAACGCCGGATTTGTAATAATAAAGCTCATTAATGAGGCAAGCCCCGCCGTAATCAGCATCAAATCTTCAGGACATATAATGCCTTTTTTCTCTTTCACGCGACGTATGATGTGATAGACGAGGATAAAGCTCCCGGCAAGGACGGCAGGGTATTTGCTCCCTGCGGCAAGCCCCGTGCATATGCCGCTGAGAATATAGTCGCTCCATTTTGCCCGTGATATCGCAGAAACAGCGAAGAACAGAGCGGCGACAGTCCAAAAAGCGGCCGGAGTGTCCGGCTTTATGAATTTCCCCGCCATGTTCATGAGGGGCATGAGCGCCAGGATGCCTGACGCGGTAACGGCAATCCGGAGACCGCCAATTTTCATGCCTGTCAGGTAGGTGACAATAAGCGTCATTATCCCGAAAAAGGCACATACCAGTCTGGCGTTAAGATATACCGGAGCAAATTCCGAAGGATGTTCCATGTAATAAAGCGCGTCCTGCCCGGACGGGATAAGCCCGAGAATTTTCCCCGCGCAAAGTCCCGCGCCGACCTGATAAAAAAAGAAAGGGCCATAGATATAGGAACCGGGATTTATATCCTTTTCCCTGACCATCCGGGCAATTACTTTCAGGATATACTGTTCATCGGGATGATAAGTCCTCAGCATGTCGAGATATGGAGAAAGCAGGGCCATCTGAGGCTTGTCTTCTTTCTGTATGAATTCCGATCGTTCGGCTATGCCGGAAGAAATGAGCTGACTGATTTTTTCTCTATTTTTCTCAACGCTGGATATGCCGCCGAGAGAAACATTGAGTCTTTCATCAGAGGGAAGGCCCGTTGAAATGCCATAGAGACAGAGAAAGGCGTAAACCGCGCAGATTATCAGAGGAAATAAAACAAACTTAAGAACTTTATTTTTATTTTCTGTAGTTGATATCGCGTCCGGCATTGGCAATTCTCAAATTAGATTAGAGGAAAAAAACCTTGCCCGCATTAAAAATAAGGCCGTATTTTCATACGGCCTTTAAATTTAAGGGTACCCGATTATTTCTTTTTATCCATCTCTTCAAGAGCGGCTTTTCTGCTGAGACGTATCTTGCCGGAATTGTCAATGTCAATGACCTTGACTGAGACGAAATCGCCTTCCTTGCATATATCTGTAACCTGAGCGACCCTGTAGTTCGCCATTTCGGAAATATGCAGGAGACCTTCCTGTCCGGGCATTATCTCGACGAAATCGCCTTCCTTGCATATATCTGTAACCTGAGCGACCCTGTAGTTCGCCATTTCGGAAATATGCAGGAGACCTTCCTGTCCGGGCATTATCTCGACGAAAGCGCCGAAATCCCTGACGTTGACAACCTTGCCGCGATAGACTTTGCCTATCTCAGCTTCAGCTGTTACGCCTTCTATTCTCTCTCTCGCGTAATCAAGGGCAGCCCTGTCCTTGGCGAATATCTTGACAGTACCGTCATCTTCAATGTCAATTGAAGCGCCGGTCGCCTCGGTAATTTCCTTTATCTTCTTCCCTCCGGGACCAATCAGCGCGCCTATCTTGGCCGGATTGATTTTCATAGTATCCATCTGAGGGGCGTTTTTGCTTATTTCAGGTCTCGGCGCGGGCATACAGGCTTCGATTATATCGAGAATCTGATTACGCGCTACAAGGTTCTGGTCCATAGCGGCGCAGAGCAGGTCTATTGGAATTCCGGGGAGTTTCAGATCAAGCTGAAATCCTGTAATTCCGGCACGTGTACCGCATACTTTGAAATCCATATCGCCGAAATGGTCTTCCGCTCCAAGTATGTCAGTAAGTATAACAGACTTGTTTTCATCAGTTACAAGCCCGCATGAAATCCCCGCGACAGGCGCTTTTATCGGAACGCCCGCGTCCATGAGGGACAGGATAGCTCCGCAAACGCTGGCCATGGAGGTTGAGCCATTGGAGGCAAGCACTTCTGAAACGCAACGGACGGTGTACGGGAAATCCTCCGGTATTACTTGGGCCACTGAACGTTCGGCCAAGTTTCCATGACCTATTTCACGCCTTCCGGGACCGGTTATTCTTCCTGCTTCACCAACGCTGAAATTAGGAAAGTTGTAATGCAGATAAAATTTCTTTTCGTTTTCTCCGCCTGTTATGGCATCGTTTTCCTGTGTGTCTTTAGGGCCGCCGAGGGTTGTCAGGACGAGGGCCTGAGTTTCTCCGCGTGAGAAGAGACCGCTTCCGTGCACAATCGGCAGGACAGCGACTTCAGCGCTTATCGGCCTCAAATCCTTTACCGAACGCCCATCAGGACGCAAGCCCTTGTTGAGTATCGCGTCCCTTACAGATTTTTTCACGAGGTCATCAAATGTTCTCTTTACATTTATCTCAAGTTCTTCCTGATTATCCTTGGGATTTTCATACGCCAGTATCTGTATCGCTTCCTTGCAGAGAGCGTCGAGAGCGGCATTTCTTTCTTCTTTGCCGTGTATGGAAGAAACTTTTTCAAGTTTATCCTTGGAGAAGTTAACGACAGCTGTTTTTATGTTTTCAGGAACAAGCTGCAAAGCAGGGGCTTTTTTCTGTTTCCCGGCCTTTGCCATCAGGTCCAACTGTACCGCAATCTGTTTCTTAATTATTTCATTTGCAAAAACCATAGCGTCTTTAAGAAGCTGATCCGGACATTCATGTGCTTCGCCCTCAATCATTATGACCTTGTCGGCGATACCCGCGTAAATCAGCTCTATTGAACTTTTTTTGATTTCCGAGTTTGTGGGGTTGGCCACGAACTTGCCGTCAATATAAGCGATTCTCACAGCACCGATAGGTCCCTGAAAGGGCAGATCTGAAAGGCAAAGCGCGACTGACGCGCCAAGCATACACAATACATCGGGCTCATTTTCGCCATCGGCACTCATAAGAAGCGCCTGTATAAGCACTTCGTCATAATATCCATCCGGAAAAAGAGGCCTTATCGGGCGGTCTGTAACTCTGCATGTGAGGATTTCCTTGTCATTCGGGCGACCTTCCCTCTTGATATATCCTCCGGGGAAACGGCCTACCGCGCTGTATCTTTCCCTGTAATCAACCTGAAGCGGGAAAAAGTCAGCCCCTTTCCTTGCAGGGCCGGAACAGGCAGCCGCCAGCACAATCGTGTCGCCCTGGCGTACCAGGCACGAACCGTTGGCAAGCTTTGCCATTTTTCCTGTTGAGATTTCAATACTGCGGCCATTGTCGATTTCGAAACTTATTTTTGTTTCTGACATTTTCATTCCTTTGTTAAAAAAAGTCATTTCGCGCGTTTTTCGTAATTAGAGAATACATCTTCGCGCATTGTTCACGGAATAATATGAATTTTGTATGGTAAAATCAAGCAGAAATTCTTACTTCGCGGAATAGCGGTATCAATCCCCGAACATTTTTTCAGATACTGATACCGACCGAATTCCACTGAAGCTCAAGTTTTCGCCTTCTTACCTCTAAATCCTGATATTATTTTATTATTTTATGAAAACCGCGACAAGCCGCGGTTTTCCTCTAAACCGATACTACTTACGTATATCAAGTTCCTGTGTAAGGGAAAGATAACGCTCGTGATTTGTTTTTTTCAGGTAACTGAGAAGACGGCGCCTGCGACTGACCATAGCAAGCAAACCATGTCTGGTGCTCTGGTCTTTTTTATTGGTCTGCAAGTGCGCTGTAAGTTCTGTAATCCTCTTAGTAAGCACAGCTATCTGTACTTCAGGCGAACCTGTGTCGCCTTCCTTGCGAGCGTATTTCTTTATTACTTCGCTTTTCTTTACTTTGTCCATAATCGTTTTAGTATTCCTTGTTTCTGTTAGAATATAAGCAAAATCAAAACAGCAAAAAGTAGTATATCCCTTTTCTGCCGCTTTGCAAATTTACCACCAAAAAAAATCCAAAGAAAAACTGAAACTGAACTCGGTTCAGCTTCTGAGACGGTCTATGCCTATTACCGAAAACTTATTCCCCGCACGGCGCAGGGTAAAAACAAAACGACCGTTTTCACCGGCGACACACTCCGCCTTTAAAATACTCTCATGTCCGGAAATAGACTTTACGTTCAGTACCACGGCAGTTCCGGGATTGGCGATATCCTGAAAAAGACTGTTCCATATCGCGGTTATCTGAGGGGATATTCCTGAAAGTTTCTCCGGACTGAATTTTTTACCTCCGGAAACATAGTCTTTCAAAGTCACTTCAATACAGGCTGAAATCTTTTTTATTTCAGTCTGGTCTTCAAGTGCCGTATAAACAGCGGGCGGACGCCTGTTCTCATCGTGGAAAACTTTATATGAGACAAAACCCATGCCGCTGAATACAGCCAGAAAAACAACTGTATTTACCACTGATTTCGAATAACGTTTTATCTGCCTGGTTTTTTCGCGCTTTCTCCGAAATTCCAGCTTTTTTTCCATAACCATTTCGCCTAAATTAACGAAAGTCTTTCTGAGATTCTGCATAAAAAGTCTCCTTTCTCAGCTTTCAGGTATATTGTCGTTCCACGGATCATAAAGCGAATTATCCTCAGGACCGAAATTCCCTATATTGACATTTTCGAGTTCCGCGATGGTGGAAATACCGGAAGTATGAGAAAAAGTCATTTTGCGGCTGTCGGCATGTCCGTCAACCCAGGAAATATTGGCTGAACGCCCGTGACGGAAATGTACAGTGGCAGTAGAATAACTGGAAGTAGGCTTTTTGGTCCTTAGCTTATCGGTCGTTGCCCCCCAAAGCGCAAAAGGGGCTTCAACGGAAGAATATTCTATTAAAACTCCCGAATTCAGGTATGCGGCATCCGCGAACATTACAGTTGATGCGGGGTTTTCGATTTTTTCGGGTTTCATGCCTGTTACCAGAGAATAATCAGGCCATGAAAAGCCTATGAGGTATTTTGTTGAACCAACGCCTGCCTCGTTATAGCCGTATCCCCCGCATCCGGCTTCAAAACCGCTGGCAAAATCCTGCATCCCGGGACAGGCTTTAACCTTGCCGCTTTCCCCAAGATAGGAAACAAGAGGGCCTTTTGAAGGGTCAAAATCAGAACCGCTGTCCTTTCTTACCCCATGCCATCTGGCGTCATTGCCACCGACAGGGCCGGGGTTGTATGAGACATAAGTGCTGAAATCATTTGAGTACTGAGTATTCGCCAAGGCCAGCTGTTTGAGGTTTGACATACAACTGGCGCTTTTCCCTTTGTCTTTGGACTTTACCAGTGCCGGCAGCAGAATTCCTGCCAGTATCACTATTATGCCTATCACAACCAGGAGCTCGACAATCGTAAAAAACATAACTCTGAAAATACTTCCTGCCTTTTTCCTTGAAAACATTATCAATCCCTTCTTTTAACTAGTTTATTCTGAATTCCTGAAAATTGGAGTCGGAACCATTTTTCAATACGGAATCTCTTATAGTCGAAATAATCATTTTAGCGAGCATTTCGCCAAAAATCACATGTTTTCCGCAATACTTCACATTCCGGCCTTCCCCTGTTATCACAGCTATGCTGTCTGTGCCGGTGCCTGTGGCAATTTTTCCGCTGGAATAACTTTTGACATCCAGCTCCTGCATGGCGGCAGTCTTGGCTTCGGTGATAATCATTACAGCCTCGGTCATGGCGG
>Ga0209417_1002240_pt1 | contig 30924 bp, 22 predicted proteins | sample RifGroF2_FD_184002 | JGI IMG/M metagenome (GOLD analysis project Ga0209417, IMG submission 184002) | Groundwater microbial communities from Rifle, Colorado, USA - Groundwater F2 (SPAdes) (version 2) | ecosystem: Environmental > Aquatic > Deep subsurface > Groundwater | place: Rifle, Colorado... | reverse complement strand
CAATATAGAATTTTTATCGACCCAAATAAAATAGCATGGAATACTGCTGAACCAAACGGCCCGTATAACGATGGTGTTGATGCAGAAGCAAATCCGAGTGCGACCATAGATGTTGCGCTTGGAACATCTGCACCTTATGGTTATGTGGAATGGGATGTCACCAAAGATACAGATGACTGGTGCGGAGGCATCGCCAATAACTACGGGTGGCTTATAAAGGGCGACGAAGGAATATATTCGGGATATGGCCGTGAGTGGATAGCATATAGCTGCAACGCTGATAATAATACACCGAAACTTACAGTTGATTATTCTCCTGTGGTTAAACAGGTTGTAATTTCCGGGTCTGCTAAAACACAAACTACTTTTCTTCGAGAAAATGTTGCAGGCAACTGGGGTTTGGCTGACGAAATGGATATAGGTGTCTGGTCCACCGCCTATCCGGAAATTAACCGGTCGTTGATAAAGTTCGATCTTTCTGATGTTCCAGCAGGTTATAAAATAGAGTCGGCCAAATTGAGACTGTATAGATATCTGGATGTACTTGCCGGGAATTATATTTCTTCAGGTATCAACACTACATCCCTCTACCGAATGAAAGTAGATTGGGTTCCCGGGGATGGCACAAGCGATGTTCCGTCGTGGCAATATAGAATTTTTATCGACCCAAATAAAATAGCATGGAATACTGCTGAACCAAACGGCCCGTATAACGATGGTGTTGATGCAGAAGCAAATCCGAGTGCAACCGTAGATGTTGCGCTTGGAACATCTGCACCTTATGGTTATGTGGAATGGGATGTCACCGCAGATGTAAATGCCTTTTATAAAGGTGTTGCCAGCAACTATGGATGGCTTATAAAGGGTGATGAAAGTACATATTCAGGATATGGCCGTGAGTGGATAGCATATAGCTGCCATGCTTCAAATAATACTCCGAAGCTAATCGTTACTTATTCCCTGGATTGGAGTTTACAGGCTAGTGTCCCAAGTCCTGCCACCACTGCAACAGGGGCGAGCATCAATATAGTGATGAGCTGGACGGCAGCAAGCGGCGCTACTTCGCATAATGTTTATTTCGGCACTGATTCAACTCCGGATGAAACTGAATATAAGGGCAACCAGGCTGGTACAACCTATGACCCCGGCGTTCTCACTGCAAATACAACGTACTACTGGCGAATCGATGAGGTTGGGCCGGGCGGCACAACAACCGGTGCTGTCTGGAACTTTACAACAGCTCCCGCACCCGGCAAAGCAACCAGTCCAACCCCGTCCGATACCGCTACAGGTATCAGTATAACCACTGATTTGAGCTGGACGGCTGATGCTAACGCAACCTCGCATGATGTTTATTTCGGCACTGATTCTACTCCGGACGAAACTGAATATAAGGGTAATCAGGCCGGTACAACTTATGACGTCAATACGCTGGATGCAAACACAACGTATTACTGGCGAATTGACGAAGTTGGTGATGGCGGCACAACAACAGGCGATGTCTGGAGCTTCACCACGGCTAAAGCTGTGCCAACATTCGTCGTAGCCGGGAGCGTCACGTCCAGCACAGGAACGATAACACCAGCACTTCCTGCGGGCATAACCACAGACGACATTTTGCTGCTGTTTCTTGAGACTTCCAATCAGGCAATCTCGATTTCTAATCAGAACGGCGGAACGTGGACTCAAGTTACCAACTCGCCACAGTACTGTGGAACAGCGGCCGGTACCACCGGTGCCAGACTTACGGTCTTCTGGTCGAGGTATAACGGGACACAGGGCGCTCCAACCACATCTGATTCAGGTGACCATCAGCTTGGCAGGATGATAGCTATTCGTGGTGCTGCTGCATCCGGCAACCCATGGGATGTTACAGCAGGCGGTGTTGAGGCTGTATCAGACACCAGCGGTTCGATTCTTGGAGCAACTACAACAGTCGCTAATACTCTTGTCGTAACAGCTATTGCCACCAGTCTCCCTGACCTGAGCAGCACGACAAGGTTCTCGGTATGGACAAACGCCAACCTGACAAGTGTTACCGAGCGCATTGACAATTCCGTAACCGCAGGCAACGGAGGCGGCATCGGTGTAGCCACGGGTGTCAGGGCGGCAACCGGGGCTTACGGCAACACTGCTGTTACACTTGTGAATGCGGCGTACAAGGGTATGATGAGCATTGCGATCAAGCCTTAACAGTTGAGAATTTGTGGATAGATATAGATGATGTATTAAAGCTTATTAAATTGGCTGCGTGGCAGCAAATGTTATGTTGCCACGCAGCTTTAATGTGCGTAAGAACTCGAGAATTAAGCAACTTGTTTAGTGTCAGAAAAAGTGTTATGTTTATCAGGTATAGCGACCGATTATTGCGGTCGCTATACCTTGTGATGGATATTTTGATTTTTGCAGCGGCCTTTAGCAGCCCTTTGCGAATATATTAAATGCGAGCGGTATTTTCTCTAATTTCCGCCTTAAATTTGAAGATGCTTTAATAGATTCCGGCGAAAACCTCTGGATAGACGATGTGTCGGTAGTTGTACAGTATTAATCTGCTAAAATCAGGTAATACTGTTAATCATAGGATGAAAATGATCTAAAATAAAAGAAAGGATATCAGAATGAAGATATTAACTGTTGTTGCCTTTTGCCTTTTTGGCTTTTCTTTCGTTTCTCAAGCGGATTTGATCAAACTCGAAAATGCTAAGCTTCTTGTCGAGTTTGATCAAAGTGCTTCGGAGATGTGGCTGAGCCGGATTATCGACAAAGCTGACGATTTCAATGTTCTCGATAAAGCTGCCAAGACCCCTTTATGGGAAATAGAATTCAGCAAAAAAGATGCTGAGATTAAAACCAAATTTCGGGGTGGATCGGCCGGCGAGCCTATAGATTTTATTACACGAGATGGGGACATTATAACCATTGATTCACTATCCTGCAAGGCGGAGATATCCCATTCTTATTTGAAATCAGACCACAGCGCTATGGAGCTTACCTGGAAAAACATCGAGCTGCCGGACAAATCTCCTGCTGAAGTCAAAGTAACTGTGGAACTTAAAGATAACCTGTCTTTTTGGCAGATAACAATTGATTCCAAGTCAGAGACATATTCCTTGTGGAAAATTCGTTTTGTCCAAGTGAAAGGATTTACGCGAGAAAATAAAAACGAAGATGAATTCTATATTCTGTCTTCCGGTACCGGTCAGCGATATCATACACCCCAGTCAGGCACAATAGAATGGAATTATCCTTCGTCCTGCATGGGGATTCAGATGTCTTCTTATATAATGGCAGAAAAACAAAAGGGAGTATTTCTTGCCTGCTATGATAAAGATGCAAATATAAAGAAATTTCATCTTTCGGAACAATCCGGGATTTTGAGCCATTATTGGGAGCATTATCCGGAAAACATGGGTAGTATTTCAGGTAAATATCGTATCCCGTATCCCGTCGTATTGGGAGTTTTTGATGGAGACTGGTTTGAAGCTGCGCAAATATACAAGGCATGGGCTACAAAGCAGGCTTGGTGTGTTCGTGGGAAGATGTCAACGAATGATATTCCCAAATGGTATAAAGAAACTCATATGTGCTAAACTCCAGATGGCGACCCAGATAAGGTGGCTAAAAACATGCTGGAGTTTAGAGAGTGGTTCCAGAGGCCATTTGCAATGCATTGGTATACTTGGAATGTGCCTGGGTTTGACAGTTTATATCCCGATTTTTTTCCACCGAGACCTGGATTTGCAAAGGCTGTGTCGGAAATGGAAAAGGACGGGATAAGAGTGTTCCCATATATCAACGGATCGCTTTGTGATCCGAAGAGTGAAACATGGAAAGAGGGCGCAGAAAAATGGGTTGCCAAAACTATAGAGGGGAAACTATATCCCTACCCGGTGGAAACTAATTTCTGGTCATATCACATGTGTCCAGCTACAAAGTTTTGGCAGGAAAAAATTCGTAATGTTTGCAAAAAACTGGATGAAGAAGCACAGACATCTGGAATATATTTTGACTGTGTAGGAGGAATGGATACCAAATTATGTTTTGATAAAAGCCATGGGCACCCACTTGGCGGAGGGCATTACTGGCATACCGGTTTCAGAGATATGATGAAGAAGATAAGAGAAGATTTCAAACATAAAAACAGGGATGTAGCTTTTACTACAGAATTAATGGCCGAACCTCTTATTCCCAGCTTTGACGGCGTGTTGATGTGTACAATCGATTCCGATATTCTGATTCCGCTATTTAATGCAGTCTATGGAGAATATATATTGACATTTGGTCGTGAAGAACGTTGGGAGGACTGGGAACAGGACGGATGTTTCGAGAACCGTGAGTCAGAAGCTTTTTGTTTCGGATTTCAACTGGGCAGGTATCCTGGCGCACGCGGTTCGTCTGAAAATTTTGAACTCGAACCAAACTATATCGAACGAACAGGATTTTTTAAAGAATTGGTGAAGGCAAGAATTGCTGGAGCCAAATACATAGTGTATGGAATGATGATGAAGCCGCTCAACCTGGATAATATACCAACAGTAAGTTTGGAAGGTTCATATAAAGTTTTTGGCGGCAAGGCCGCTGTAAAACCAGTGGTTTATAATTCGGTATGGAAGGATGAAACGGGAAAAATAGGATTGGTTTTTGTAAATTCAAGTAAAGAGGATGTCAATGTTTCATATAAGATTGATCCAAATGACTATGGGTTGAATCGAGCCAAAGCGTTTACCATTAGCAAATTTTATCCGAGTGAAAGCAATTTACGCGAAACTTATGAATATAAATCGACAGTTCGGTCTGATGTTGTAAAAGCTAAAAGTGTGCTGATTCTTGAAATCAATCAATAAAGATGGAAATTAAAAATGATATGCAACCATTTCAGGACTGGTAATTTTTAGGGCAAAAGGCAGGTAAGCAGATGATTTATCGTCCTGTTGAAACAAGGCGTTTATGGGATACATGGCTGTTTCCGTGGAACAATCAGTTTCATCTTTTCTTTCTTGAAACACAGGATACCAACTGCGACCACATTGGCCGAGCCGTCAGTGATGACCTCGTTCATTGGAAAGCATTGCCATCCATCCGCACCAAAGGTAAGCCGGGTCAGTGGAATGCATGGGGAACTAATACAGGGACTGTTGTACGTCATGATGGTCGGTTCTATCTGTTCTTTGGCTCGATTCCAAACGAGCAGCAGGTTGATGGTGTTTACATCTCTGACGATCTGGAGCATTGGCAACCATATCCGGACAATCCGGTGCTTAAACCTGCGGGACCGTATTATCTAACTGACCGCAGGCAAGCTCCGTATTGGCCTGTGGATTGGCGTGATCCCGATATTGTATGGCGGGAAGAAGATAAGCATTACCATGCGGTATTATGTGCGCGTCTGCCAAAATGGGGGCATGAAGATACCGGTGCTGCGGTTGCCCATGTACGCTCCATGGATCTAATTCATTGGGAACACCTACCGCCGGTAGCTACACCAGGAAAGCACTTCTTTCATACGGAACTGCCAAATATATTTCCAGTTAATGGCAGATACTATCTCGTATTTAATACAGTCAGCCTGGGCGGTATCAGGATAGATACTCCGAGCAGAGAGTATGCGAATGGCAGTTTTTACATGGTAGGTGACCGTTATGAAGGTCCCTATACATTGCCGGAAGATTCACTTCTTATTGGTTCGGGATATGGAAAGAGAGATGCCTGTTGCGCGCGAACGATTGAATATCACGGTCAGAGACTACTGTGTTATCACATCGACGCAAAAAGGCCGACATGGGGTGCGCCCAAGATAATACGTGCGAGAGATGATGGCGGACTATGGCTTCAGTACTTTCCACTATTGGAAAAACTTGAGACCGGCGTTATATATAGTTCATTAAATGATATTCCCACTGACGGGCCACCAGACAGGGGTGTCTGGAAATGTAACAACGGTGTGCTTACAGGTAAAGCCTATGTGGTTGGAACAGCATATCAAGTGGCTAAAGATGTTTCTGATTTACATTTTCAGTTTCGCATTTCTATGTCTTCCTCTGGAGGACGTGCAGGGGTTATACTCCGGGGCGTGCGAACAGGTAGGGGAGCGGCGATTATACTGGATTTCACAAAACAAAGACTGCTAATATGTCCTGCAACTGGTGAAACCTTTGAGATGAAGGCATACGATTTGAATTTCGGCTGGACAACAATGACTCGAGACTCAACCCCATGTCAGCTTGAGCGGGGCAGGAGTTATCATTTGCGTTGTTTCGCCCGCGACGAACATTTTGAGGTGTATCTGGATGACCGCTGGATTTTTACAACAGTTATTGCAGATGCACCTAAAAGAGGGACTGTTGAATTTTGCGTAGAACGAGGAGAAGCAGAATTTACAGACTTGAGGCTGGCGGAAATTGAATCACTTGCTTAAATGGACTTGGTGGATGTGTGTAATACCTCTTTTGTATTGATGGATGGGCTAATATAAAATGAAAGTGAATTATGAGTGAATCCGTAAATCATAGCTTAATCGAGAACTCTCCACAATTAAAAGCATATTATGATAATAAACGTTTATTTAAATGGAATGTTTTTTGGTTATTATTCGGCAATGCGGCGGCGATATTTGGACAGCAGACCGCAGGGAGTCTTATGCCGTTGCATATGGCAGGTGTCAGGCTTGATGCCCAGCAGATTTCAGTAATACTGGGTATTGGGTCAGTTTTGGCAATTCCATCATTATTGTATGTGTCACATTTGACTGACCACTGGCAAAGCAAATGGGGAAGACGACTGCCTTTTGTGGCAATATCATTTCCATTCAAAGTAATTGCACTACTATTGTTTCCATATGCCATGACGATGTTGCCATGTGCCGCACTATATCTGTCATACTACATGTTTAATAGCATTCTATACACGGCGTATCCGTACCTCTTCAATGATATATCTAAACAACAATACTGGGGACGTATAGCTGGGTTTTCAAATTTGACAAGTTTCTTTGCAGTATGGCTCGGCCAAGTGGTATTAATGCCAATGGTCGTGACGCATGGCGAGAAGACCGTTTTTGTTATTAGTGCAATTTTTGTTGGCGTTGCGTCGTTGCTGACAGTTCTATTTGTTAGAGAGCCGCCGATGCGTTCTGAAACCCCACCGCAATTTAATCCGATTCCTGCTATAGCGTCAGTAATAAAGTTTGGTTTTTCGGACATCAGACGGATATTAATCTGTCTTGCATTCGGGTGTGTTGCATGTGGTATTAATCTGATTATTGTTTATGTTCCTCTTCAGGCTAAGGTTAATATAGGATTAACCGAGGCCGAAATAGGCAGATATATACTGCAATTTGGCACCATTACAAACGCCTTGCTTGCAGTTGCAGCTGGTTGGGTAATTGACAAGATGGGTATTTTCAAGTCAATGATGATAGGTCTTCTGTTTTTATTTTTTGCATCGGTAATAGGATTCAATCCAACCTGGTTTTCTCAAATGTTTGCCAATATAGCTGGAATAAAACTGTCTCCATCAGTCTTTCTCGCGGCGGCATATACCGCTGGCTTTATGGCCAATCCGTTTATCTATTTGGCTTCCAATGTATATATAATGAAAAGTGTGCAACGCAATAATTTTGCAACCTTTTGTGCCTGTACCGGTTCTACAAATCTTATGATGCAATCAATTATAATGGTTTTGACAGGCACTCTTATTAAGTACGTAAGTGGCAATTATGGTATTGCGTTTGCGATTTCGATTGTCTTAGTAGCAATCGGTGTCATAATATTTAAATGTACCATGTCTGTATCATCTAAAGAAGTGAATATTGATAACGTACAGACAAATCTTATAGAAAAATAATTGAACAATAATCAACATTGCCTGAACATAAAATATGTTTTTTCTGGAGTTAAGTAGATGAGTTTTACGGAACAAAATAAGTTAGAGTATGGACACTTTACCAAAATATTAGAATTCAAATTGACAGACCCTAATACTCCTCGGCCATGGTTACATCTTCTTTCAAATAACGAGTACTTTCTTACTATCAGTCAATTTGGTTCTGGTTATTCATGCTATAAAAATAGATTCGGTAATCAGGTTACAAGAAATGTTGAACCTGATCGAAAAGATTCAGGCAGGTTTTTTTATATTAGGAATAAAAACTCTGGCGAGTTTTTTTCTCCGATGATTTTCCCATGCCAGAGTGGGCTGGAAAACTATTCAGATTATGAGTGCATTTATGGGCCAGGTCATCTTACGTGGAATGTTCGGCATAAAGAAATTCAATCACATTTGAAGACGTTAGTTTGTATAGATGAAAATGTTGAATTATATCTTCTTGCACTTGAAAATAATGGGAAAGAGCGAATAGAGTTGGATTGTTTTCTGTTTTTGGAATGGGATTTTGGTGGAGCGCCAACTGAAGATGGCGGAACTATAAATACCTATTTTGATAAGTCATTAAATGCAAATGTGGCAAATCTTAATATTCCGCAACAGTATCGCTTTCACCAAACTGGTTTTATAACATCTACTGAGCCTGTGGTTGATTATGACAGCAGATATTTAGCATTTGTGGGTCCCATGGGCACCATTTCCAATCCAATTGCTGTGATAAGCGGCAAATGTTCAAATTCTGGAGAGCCGGTAATTGGGACTACATGTGGAGCAGTGCGTGTGTCTGTTGCCATTGATCCGAATGAAAGTAAGCAAATTATGTTTGCGGTTGGAATTACCTCTGATACTGGAAAACTAACTGATCTTATTCCCAGATTCCATTTGAAAGATACATTCAATACAGAACTTGAGAAAGTCAATTGTTTTTGGCAAGATATATTTTCAAAACAGAAATTTCAGGAACCATCAGGAATTCTATCCGATTTTAGTAATACATGGCTGAAATATCAGGTTGTACAAAATGTACGATGGACGCGTTGGGGCGCTGATAAAGGGTTCAGGGATGTTTTGAATGATGCAGCAGGGCTGTCACTTCTGGATATATCTCAGACAAAGTCAATGATAATAGATGCCTTGCAGCATCAAAGAAGCGATGGTCACGCCCCTCGTCAGTGGAGTAATGTCCCATGGCGGCAATGTGATTGGCGTGATTATCGAGACAGCTGTCTTTGGCTGATATACGCCATAGAGGCTTACTTGAGAGAATCAGGTGATCTGGATTTTCTTAACGAAAAAATTTCTTTCTGTGATAATAAAAACTGTGAATCTGTATGGGAACACATGAATAAAGCTTTAGATTTTTCATATAGCCATCGAGGAACACATGGTTTGTGTCTTATGGGGCAAGGAGATTGGCTGGACAGTCTGAATCAAGCAGGTGTTAAAGGCAAGGGAGAATCTGTTTGGTTATCGCAGCTGCTCGCTTGGACACTCAAAAAAATGGGTGAAATAGCGGTTGTCAGCGGTCGAACAGATTATAAAGACAAGTATGAACGTCAATATAGTTCTATGTATGATGCGATAAATGAGCACGGCTGGGATGGCAATTGGTATTTGCAAGGATATACTGATGATGGCGAGCCGATAGGATCGTGCCGATGTAACAATGGCGGCAAAATATTTTTAAATCCCCAATCGTGGGCAGTGATTTCAGGAACGGCGCCAGCAGACCGCATTAAATTTAGTTTTGATGCTGTTGAAAAATATTTGTATACAGAGTGGGGACCACTGCTATATTCGCCACGATACTCCCAGTACAACAAGAGTATCGGGAGGTTGTCGATAGGTTCATCTGAGGCAGATGCTGTATATGTTCATGCTGTTACATTTAAAATATTGGCAGAGCTGATGCTTGGCAATAGTGAGAAAGCATGGAGCTTGATCGAGGATATTGTTCCTGCAATCAGGCGTTTACCAGCAAGTCAATCTGGCGCAGAACCATTTTGTTGTGTGAATGCTTTTGCTGGTAAAGGATGGTCACGGCCTGGGTGGAGCTATGTCGGATGGTGGTCGGCAACATGTGATTGGTTGCTACAACTTATGGTGGAATGGGTTTATGGTGCTAGAGCTACCTATGAGGGAATTAAAATCGATCCATGTTTGCCTCGAACATGTAATAACGCGAGAATTATAAGAAATTTTAGAGGTGCATCTTATGATATCGAGTTTAAAAAAATACAAAACAGTCATGGTAACAAAATGCTTATTGAAGCTGATGGTAAAGCGATTGAGAATGGAATGTTGCCCATCTTTGCTAATGGGACGAGTCATTCTATAAAATGTTCAATATATGATTTTTGAGAACTGTTATCAAATATTATTGTGAAAAGTCATCAAAAGTCTTTAAATAACATGCAGTTCCTAACGGTGTGAAATAAAGTGGATAGAAAGGACAAAAATGTGTATTGAATCTGAACAGCAAACAGAATATTGTGATGCTGAAAATAGACAGAGTAAGTTAATGAACCTCACGGCACCTATTCATCGGTGGGACGAGGCTATTCCACTCGGCAATGGTTTGATAGGGGCATTATTGTGGGGAAGCGATAACGATTTGAGATTCTCCCTGGACAGAGGCGATTTGTGGGATTGTAGAACTGTCCAGTATAGTCAAACAGAATTTACCTGGGCCAATCTGAAGAAATTGGTTGATGCTAAAGATGTTGACCAGATCAATAAGATATTTTTTAAGCCTCATACGCAACATCCTTATCCAACCAAATTGCCAGCTGGTCGCCTGCAAATGACTCTGGATAAATCGGTTTCTGTGCAAAATTTTCAGTTGGATATGACCAACGCGGTTGGACGGGCTGAGATGGCGAATGTTTCAGTTGAGTCGTTTTGTGATGCAAATAGCCCTGTTTTACTGATTCGTATCAAAGGTGATAAGCCTCGCATAGAACTAATTGCTCCTGCATATACTAAAAAAAGTTCTGATTTGGCTGTTTCTGATATGACGGTATTGTCGGTATTAGGATATAAAGAGGCCAAATATGACCAAGAGGGCACAATAAAGTGGTATATGCAAAACACTGCCAATGATTTCTCCTATGTTGTAATGGTGGGTTGGCGTGAAAAAGACGATGGCCTTGATTTAGCACTAACTATATCAACTAGCAATGATTCAAAAGATGCGGTTGACTATGCGAGAAAGGTCATAATAAGTTCCTTGGATACAGGTTATGATGAATTATTCAAACGGCATATTCAGTGGTGGAAGTCATTCTGGGCAAAATCTGACATAGCTATTCCAAACCTGAAGCTGGAACAGCATTACAATTTAGCTCAATATTTGTATGGGTCTGGTTCGCGGCGAGGTTTTGCGCCACTGCCTCTTCAGGGATTGTGGACTGCGGACGAGGGACATATTCCGCCGTGGAGAGGTGATTATCACAATGACTTAAATACACAATTTACTTATTATACCTATCTGGCGGCAAATCATCGGGATGAAGGTTTATGTTTCCTTGAATTTCTTTCGAAACTCTTGCCGGCATTTCGAAATTTCGCAAAACAATTTTATAATACATCTGGTGCATGTGTTCCCGGTGTAATGGCGATTGATGGTCAGTCTATTGGTGGTTGGCCGCAGTATTCGTTCTCTCCAACTAATTCGGTATGGCTGGGGCACATTTTCTATTTGCACTGGCGTTACACTATGGATAGAACATTCCTGTGCGATGTTGCATACCTGTTCTGTGAGCAAATCGGTATATGTGTTGCCTCGCTTCTCAAATCTGATGAGAATGGGAAATTGAAGCTACCGCTTTCCACTTCTCCGGAATATCATAATGCCTCGCTTAAGGCGTGGCTCGCTCCAAATAGTAATTATGATCTTTCGTTGATGAGATGGCTTTTTGCTGCTCTTTCAGAAATGGCACAAGAGTTGGGTAATAAAGAAGCAGCGGGAAAATGGAATCACATTTTCAGTCAATTAGATTCTTTGGCATTGTCCACGGAAGCGAATCATATATGTGATATTGATGATAGCCCTATTCTTGATGCTTTAATGTTATCACCTGACGAACCACAGCTTAGATCGCATCATCACTTTTCCCCGCTGATGGCAATATATCCGCTTGGAACTCTTAATATTGATGGTACAGACAAGGACAGGAGAGTAATTGGCCAATCGATTTATAGTATGGATAGTCTTGGGCAACAGGGGTGGGGCGGATACCAGCATGCGTGGATGTCATGTATAGCCGCTCGAACAGGTAGGGCTGATCGAGCTTTACTGTTACTCGATATTTATTTAAAAGCATTTATTTCGAGAAATGGTTTCATGCTGAATCGTGATTTCAAGGATATTGGAGCCTCAGCCTTCAAGGGCCGGTATTTTACTATCGAAGGCAATATGATGGCAGCCCTTGCGGTACAGGAAATGCTTCTTCAGAGCTGGGAAGGTATCATACGCATTTTTCCTGCTGTGCCAAGCGAATGGGATGATATCACTATTACGGATATGCGAGCAGAAGGAGCTTTCCTGGTTTCAGCAAAGAGAATTGACGGCAAAGTAACTCAAATTGAAATCAAAAGTGAAAAAGGTACACTATTAAATCTCAAAAATCCGTGGCAGCAAAATGTCGTCGTATACTGTAATGATAAGCGTGTTCCAATTTCAATCAGGAATGACATTATCAGTTGGCAAACTGCAGCAAACTACACTTACAGGGTTGAATGTAATGAATGATATTCCAACACATAAAGAACGTATGATATTGCGTGATTTAGCTAAGCGAGTTGCGGAAGTTGCATCATTGCCGGAACAGGCAAAGCGTATCCGTCTGTGGAAACAATTTAACTCGCTTAAACCTGAGAGACCAATGGTTTTAGCATATCCCGAGGGTGGTTGGCGAGACCTGTTGCCTGAATCTGTTCTGCAATGCTTCAATCCATTGTTCCGCTCATGGGAGATGACGCTTCGTAAAACAATTTATCAGTTCGAAAAAATTCACGATGACCAGCCTGTGACGTCTAATTTTAATATTTCGTGGGTTATGAATTATGGAGATTACGGTTTTCTGGAAACGCGTATACGCACAGACGTATTAGGTTCATTTACATGGAAAGCTCCTGTTAAAACAATAGCGGATTTGGATAAACTGCACATGCGTCGTATTTCTGTGGACAGAGAGGAGACTCAAAAACTAAAAAACATGGCTAAAAATATTCTGGGTGATATACTTAATGTACGAGTATATGGTCCATTGTGGTGGTCATTGGGTCTGACTGAGACTTTGATAAAACTGAGGGGCCTTGAGCAAGTAATGATTGATATGTATGAGAATCCATCGTTACTGCATATGCTAATGTCATTGTTACGAGATGATATATTGAATATGCTGGATTACTGCGAACGTGAGGGGCTTTTGTCGCTTAATTCTGGGGGCGATGATTTTGTTGGTTCAGCAGGAATCGGAGCAACTGATGAGCTGCCTCAGTCCGATTTTATCGGGGGAGTTCGGACATGTGATATGTGGGTATTAGGCGAAAGCCAGGAATTTGTAGGCGTAGGCCCTGATCAGTTTTATGAGTTTGCACTTAAGTACCAGTTACCAATTTTGAACAAATTTGGGATCGTGTGCTATGGTTGTTGTGAACCACTTGATAAAAAATTTGATCTTCTGATTCAGCACATTCCGAAGTTGAGACGTGTATCAGTTTCTCCGTGGTGTAACAAAAAAATAGCTGCTGAAAAACTCAATGATCATTTTATATATTCATGGAAGCCCAATCCAGCGACTATCTGCGGACCTGAAGTTGATTACAAATTTCTTGAACATGATATACGTGAGACACTTGAGATAGCAAAAGGTTGTTGTGTCGAATTGATAATGAAGGATACTCATACTTTCCATGGCGATAAAGAACGCATAACGAAATGGACCAATATGGCTCAAAAGATTGCCAATGAGTATGCAGGAGGTTAACCCTGCCATTTTTCACTTTGATTGATTTATGAATTGCGTAGGTATCAAGTAGTACTTACAATTATTACTTTGGTATGAACATGTTGGCAAGAAAAAAAGGATAATTATTGATGAATATTGAGAAAAAAATTAATTCAGCCTTGATTCCGACTCGACAAGTCGACCAGGAACCTTGGTGGTCGGGGCGACACAAGAGTATTCTTGAACAGATAAAGGAAAAAGCTATTGATCTTGTTTTTATTGGTGACTCTTTGACCCATGCTTGGGAGATGGAGGGCAAAGCTGTCTGGCTGCAGTTTCATAGTCGCCGTAGAGCAATTAATTTAGGGTTCAGTGGTGATAAAACTGAAAATGTATTGTGGCGTATTGAGAATGGTGAATTGAATGGAATCTTACCAAAACTTGTTGTTGTATTGATCGGTACAAACAATCAACTCAATACGGCAGAGGAAGTTGCAGTGGGTATTATTGCAATTTGTAATAAAATATGTGAGAAACTACCAGACTCTAAAATTTTGGTGATGGGCATCTTACCTCGTGGGCAACAGCATTCTCCACTTCGCGATAAGAATGAAAAGACGAATCATATCCTTTCTTGTGTGAATGATGGACAGACAGTGTTTTATGCAGATATCGGACAGGAATTTATGTGTAGCGATGGTTCCATTTCTAATGAAGTGATGCATGATTTTCTGCATTTAACATCTAAAGGATATTCTATATTAGCCAATACCATGGAGGCTTCGATAAGGGCGTTTTTGAATGAATGATTAGATTTAGTATTTCTTAAAATAATGAAATAATAAATTATAAAATCAGTATTAGTTTCCTTTAGGCCAGCCATTCAAAAGAAACCAATTCTGAAAAAAAACACTGGAATGAACACAATGAAACGTAATCTGTCAATGATTGAGTATTTTAATATTAAAGCTGGGCAGCTTGAACCAAAACTGCGTTTTAATGGCAACAATAAGCAGGATTTTGATGCATGGAGTCAGAAATTGCGTGCCGAGATTCAAAAGCTCCTCGGTCTAATTCCTGCCAAAGTACCGTTGAATCCTGAAATAGTCTGGGGGATTGAGGAAGACGGCCTTATCAAGCGGAAAGTCCTACTTGACACAGAAGAATATATGTCTGTTGCGGCGCTGATATATATTCCAGTTGCTGCCCGCAAAAAGCCATGTCCCGCTATCCTCTGCAACCACGGACACGCGTTTAGCCCTTTTGGTAAAGATTTGATAATGGGTGCGTGGAATGACAGTTGCCCTGAATTTGCATCTGACATCGAACAATTTAACTGTGACTATGGCCTTCAAATGGCCAAACGCGGTTATGTTACAATGGCTATCGATTATCGCGGTTTCGGTGAGCGAGGCGATGGTGGAAATCCATATCCAGGCCGTGATAAGTGCAATGTGTATTTTATCCGCGGCAATCTCATGGGTTATAATCTTCTTGCCCTTAATATCTGGGATGCTCAGCGGTGCCTTGATTACCTCTGCTCTCTCGAATGCGTTGATAAAAATCGTATAGGCACAATGGGCCTTAGTTTCGGCGGAACCATGACAACATGGATATCTTTACTTGATGAGCGCATCAAAGCAGCCGATATTATATGTTACAGCGCACGGTTCAAAAACTTTGCTATTGCGGATGCTAATTTTTGTGGCTCGCAATTTTTACCAGGTCTATTTCAGTTATGCGATGTTCCCGACCTCCACGGCCTTATCGCTCCGCGTCCTTTGCTCGCAGAAATCGGCATCCATGACAAATGCTTTTTCAAATATGATGCTCAAAGTTGTGCCGAAGAAGTAAAAAAGATATACGCTGCTGCTGGTGTGCCGCAAAACTACGAAATAGACCTTTTTGATGGCGGCCATAAATTTGCTGGCAATAAGGCCTTTGATTTTTTTGATAAACATTTGAAAGGATAATTGTGGCCCCTGTAAATGTTGCGATAATTGGTGCAGGTGCTCGGACAATAGCATTTTGCAAATTCTTGGCTGACAATCCAGATAGTGCAAAACTGGTTGCTATTTGTGATCTTAATACTGAAAAAGCAACAGCTCTTAATACTATGTTCAAACTCAATGCTTGCGTCGTTAATGATTACAATTTGATTATTGGCCAAAAGAATATTGATGCGGTAATGATTTCTACGCCAGATTACGCCCATGTTGAACCTGCCGTAGCGGCATTAAAAGCCAATAAACATGTCTATCTCGAAAAACCGCTTGCCACAACACTGGAAGATTGTGATACGATCATCAATGCTGGTAACGATTCACATTCAATCTGTTATCTCGGTTTCAATATGAGGCATAGCCCTGTTCATGAAAAAATATATCATCTTGTTCGTGATGGTATATTGGGTAAAATTACCACTATCGAAGCCAATGAATGGTATTATGGCGGCAGGACGTATTTTCGCAGATGGAACCGCTTGCGAAAGTTTGGGGGCGGGCTGTGGCTTACCAAAGCCTGCCATGATTTTGATCTGATTACATGGATCGCAGACGGTAATCCCGCTTCAATATACGCCACATCCAGCCTCTCGCATTATAAACCCATCAAAGGCGCTGGCCCAAGATGTCGTGACTGCGCATTAAATAATACTTGCCATGACTATTACGACATAAATAAACCGCTCGACAACTGGTTTGAAGAAGCATGGCGGCAGATACAATTAAAAATGGATCAGACCGGCTCCCTTGCCCCAGACATCTGCCTCTACAACTCGGATAAGGATACATTTGATAATGGCATAGCAATTATAAACTATGAAAATGATATTCGTGCAACATATACCGTGAACATGCTCGCTGCACGTACTACGCGGCAAATGCATATTATTGGTACTGATGCTATGGCGGAAACCGACATGGAAACTGGCACTATAGAGCTCACGTATCGCCATACAAACAAGCATGCTACGTTTGACGTAACTTCTTACACCGGCGGCACACACGGCGGCGCAGATTACAAAATACTCAGTGATTTTTTTAATGTATGTTTAACTGGCAGTAAACCACGTTCCGGCCTTACTGATGGGCGTAGGGCTGTGCAGTTAGCCATGGCTGCCACACAGGCTGACGATACTGGAAAGATTATTTATATATAATATAACGTAAGCAAGCCGATATCGTTCGTGCTTTAGAATATTGAAAGATGCTTTTTTAATTGAAGTTACAATCTTGATTTAGGGAAATATTGTATGAAAGTAGATGCTTGGCAGATAATCTGTAATTCATTCACTCCTGATCCGATCGATGGTTCACCATTGGGGAATGGCAACATAGGTGCTATGTTCTGGTCGACGCAGCAGTGTCTTAATTTTTCTTTATCAAAAAGTAATCTTTGGGATACAAGGTTAAAAGGTGCAGCCAAACAAAAAACATTCTTTCCTGCTCGGGATTTCCAAACCATCGAAAAGCTGGTGGAGGCTAAAAAATACGACGAAATACATAAAATGTTTCACAAAGAATGTGCTAAAAATCAATCCCACTGGACAATGATTCCAGCAGGGTTGTTTCAAATATTACCAAAAGAAGCTGAGATTGAATTGGCATATTGGCATCAAATCCTGGATATGCGAGATGGTATTGCTCGACTCAATTACAAAACACGTCAAAGAAAAGCGGAATATATTTCGTTGATCAGCAATGATTACGATGTATTGGCCACCAATATTTTATGTCAGACCAAGCAAGTGCCATATATTGTAGATATGCGAATATGCCCAAACGGCAGAACTGAGGATTATAAGAATTCCTACAAATTTGATCAGAAAAAAAAATCTATATTTTGCCGTGTGCGTGGCTACGAAAATCTGGATTATTACATTGGTTTGAAGGTTTCTGGTTCTGGACTTAAAATTAGTGTTGATGACAATACTGGGCGTATAAGCATCAGTTCAAAAAAAACTCAAAATAAATTTGCGGTATTTGTAACCATCGCAAGCAATCTTGACGGCAAGCGGCCTCTTGAGATTGTAAGGGCAAAACTTGAAACGGCAGCAGAGGCTGGCTTTGGCAAGATTTATAAAAGGCATATTCAAAGATGGCGGACATTTTGGAAAAGCGGTAGTGTAAATATTCCTGATGCCGAGATTTTGCGTCAGCATAATCTCGGACTGTATCTTCTGGGCAGTTGTTCAAAACCAAATTGCCAGGCACCGGGTTTGCAAGGATTGTGGGCAACAAATCCAAACGGCAGCGGATGGAATGACTATACCAATAATTTTAACAGTCAAGCCTATTTTTGGCCAGCATTTACGGCCAACAAACTTCAGTTGATTGATTCTTATTATAGCACATTCAAGCAGATGTTGCCACAGATATGTGCCGATACGCGACAATATTACAAAATGCGAGGAGCAGCGTATCCGTTGTGTTCGTCTCCGGAGGGTGATGCTGCCGGTGGGTATGTTACGCACTACCATTGTGCCGGTCTTAGTGCATTCATAGCCCAAAATTATTGGTGGGGATATCTTTATAGCAGGAATAAAGATTTTCTTCGAAACATTGCATATCCTGTTATGAAAGAATGCGGTTTATTTTATCTGGATCGGGTCAAGATTGATAAGAAGAGCCATAAAGCGATAATTACTAATAGTTGTAGCCCAGAACAGGGTGAAGGCTCTTACGAAGCTTGGGGTAGCAATCCCACTATGGATATTGCACTTATAAAAGAATTATTGACCGGCCTTGTACAATCCTGCGATGTATTGCAATGCGATCCTGAATTGAGAATTGAGTGGCAGAAATTGCTTTGCTGTATGCCGGAATATCCTGTGGCAAATGGACATTTGATCGAATTGCAGAACCATGAGTTCAAAGATAGCCATCGTCATGGTTCTGTACTTGCACCGATTTTTCCATGTGGCGAAATGACAAGCCTAAGTTCGCCAGCTATCAGAAAGCTCGCAATAGCTTCGCTTAAGAATTTCATTGGACGTGGCCCGTCATTATGGGAAGGTTATACATATCCATGGATCGCACTTGTGGCCTCACGGCTTAGTTTTGGACAAATGGCGGCTGATTTTTTAAAGGAATTTATTGGAGTTGGATGCCTTCATCGAGGCGGTTTGCATTTGAATGATGATTTTTCAGGATCAGGAAAATCGGCAGGAGGTAGAAAGAATTTTACGCTTGAGGGTAATACGATGTACTCTGCTGCGGTGTTGGAAATGTTGCTGCAGAGTCATAATGGCGTTATTCAGGTGTTCCCGGCTGTTCCGGATTCATGGAAGGAGGTATCATTTGAATCGCTATGCGCTGAAGGCGCTTTTTTAGTCTGGGCAAGTCGAAAAGACGGAATAACTAAAAACATCACCATAAAAAGCATCGTCGGTGGTACTTGTAAAATTGTGAATCCATATAGTATTGGTAATATCAAAGTTATTACAGGCGGTTTGTGTAAATACTCAATTACCAGCAGAATCATAACTCTTGAAACAAAACCAAATCAGACATATAATATTAAAATATCGTGACGATACATAATTCAAACGGATTTTCATATATCTAAAGTTTTTTCTAATTAAAGATGGAGGGTGCAAATTGAAATCAAAAGAACGCATGCTCAGAGCTTTACGCGGGGGAAAACCTGATCACTTGCCGGTTACAGTACATCAATGGCAGCAATATCATCTTGACCACTACATGGGTGGTGTAGATGCGTTGACTGCATTCAAGGCTACTGGTATGGATGCCGCTATTCAGTATTTTGAAGCAATGGGACAATTCTGGATTCCAAATGCAGAAAAGTATGTTGTAAACACTCCGCAATGGCGGGAAGACATTCAGGTAATTAAAAATGATCCAGAAGATAAAATATTAAATCATACTATTTATACACCTGAAGGAATATTGACATATAAAACCGGTGGTAATTCAACAACAACATGGATACTTGAATATCTCATCAAAAAGCATGACGATATCAACCTTATTGAAAAGTACATGCCCGTAGCTAAGCTCAATAAGGACAACATCATCAAAGTATATGATGAGATCGGCGATGCCGGAATTTTACGCGGTTTTGTATGGGGCGATCAGGCTGGTTGTTGGCAACACGCCTGCTGTTTAATGAACGCTCAAGATTTGATCATGGAGGCGATGGACCATCCAAAATGGGTTCACCAATTGCTTGGCATCTTGTTGCAAAAGAAGCTCAAATTCATTGAAGAGTCACTCAACGGTGCTAAATTAGACCTTATTGAGACTGGTGGTGGTGCTTCAAGCGATACATTGATATCACCATCTATGCACAAGGAGTTTTGCCTGCCGTATGATCGCAAAATACATGAAGCACTGCACGTTGTTGGGCATATTAGCACTTATCACACCTGTGGCGGCATGATGAATATCCTTGATCTTATAGTAGCCAATGGTACCGACGTGTCTGAAACACTCTCTCCGTGTGGAACCGGTGGCAATATCACAGAGCCGAAGAAAGTGCGAAAAGTCTTCGGCGGGAAAGTGGCGATGATCGGTGGCATGGATCAATTTAATGTTCTCACAACAGGTGATGCCAACCAAATCAAAGCGGAAGTACACCGATTATTTGAAGGGTTTGGTATAAATGGAGGCTATATTATGTCGACATCGGACCATTTTTTTGAGACACCAGTGGAAAACCTTCAAATTTACGCACGGGCTGCAAAAGAGTGCAACTATTAAAGATGGTAGTTTACGATTGAAATGAAGTAGTTTTGAAAAGAGTTTGAAAAATGGTCAAATTAGACCAAAAACAATTGGCTAAACAATGTGGTGTTTCACAAATGACAATTTCACGGGTACTTAACAATCAGCCCGGAGTAGGCAGGAAACTTAAAGCTAAAATTCAGGATGCGATTAAAAAATATGGTTATATTCCCGACCATGTTGCTTCCGGTTTGAGATCAAAATCCACGCGGGCCATTGGTTTGATTATTCCCGATGTCAGCAGCAGTTTTTTTCCGGAGATAACCAAGGAAATAGAAAAGAGGGCAAAGAAATTGGGTTATAGTGTAATTTTAGCGCATAGTTATGAGTCGTATGAGGCCGAATGTGAAGCAATAAATCTTTTGCGAGGTTTTCGCGTTCGAGGTTTTATTATAGCGCCTGCCGGCAGTCAAAATGACATTGATATTTATGAGAGACTTCAAAAAGCTGAAATTCCATTTGTTTTTATTGATCGTATAAAGACGCAAATAGAATGCAGCTATGTTATTACCGATACACAATCCGGGGCTGCGAGCGTAGGCAGATATCTTGCCGAAAAAGGTTATCGAAAATGGGGATACCTGCGAGGGCCGCGTGAAATTTCCAGCAGCGATGAGCATTATGCTGGTATTCGAAAGAGTCTCAAAGAATGTGGGTTGAGTAATGACACTATGATATCGGTTAAAGCCGGGTTTGATGAGTCTGATGGTTATAGCGCTGCCCAAAAGCTTTTGAAAAATAAAAAACCAGATGTAATTATCGCGGTCAATGATCCGGTGGCTATCGGTGTGTATCGTTTTCTGAAAGAGAACAAAATTCGTGTTCCTCATGACATCGCGTTAGTGGGATTTAGCGACCTTAAAGGTTCCGATCTTATGGAAGTGCAGCTAACAACGGTTCACGAACAGACTATGCGAATAGGACAGGAAGCTTTTGATATTCTATTGGGCATGATGAATGGTAATGGAGAAACGCGAAAAATTCGTCTGGAAACCGAATTGATAATCAGAAGTTCGACATAGGTCGTAAGTTCTAAAACAGGATGAGATAATTCAAAAAGAGTATTTGACAGGCGAATAAGGGTTTGGTAAAATTCCTATAGTTTACGTAAACGTAAGGCAGGTTGATGAATATAGGTTTTTCTAAAATTGATATTACGCCGCCAGTAGGTACGGCAATGGCAGGGCAACTCCTGAATTACAAAGCCAGGGGTATAGAAAGCGAATTGTTTGCTGCGGCTATGTATTTGTATAATGGCGGAACAAAGATTATTTTTGTAAGTTGCGATGTGCTTATCATTTCCAACGAAACAGCAAATGAAGTCTGTGCAGAAATCGAAAAGGCAACGGGTGTTCCCGCTGAAAATGTTATTGTCTGTACCACGCATACGCACAGCGGCCCGATTACGCAGGATATTTTTGGCATGGATGCTGATACGGCATACATTGCCAAGATGAAAGCCGGGATTATTGAGGCTGCCCGTTTGGCATACGACAATTGCCGTCCGGGAAAGCTTTTAACAGCTAAAGGCGAACTTGAAGGATACGCATTTAACCGGCGATTTATAATGTCGGATGGGACAATCGAGACGCATCCCTTAAAAGGCGACCCTCATATTATATGTGCAGAAGGTCTCGATTCAAAAGACCTGCATGTTTTTTATGCATTAGATTCAGCATCCAAACCGATGGGCGCTATGGTTGTATTCGGTTGCCATGCGACCGTGATGGAGCGGGAAAATCAACTGATAAGTTCTGATTATGCCGGCATGGTTTCGGGTTTTATAAGTGAAAAACTTGGCGGTGTGCCGGTATTGTTTTTACAGGGGGCATCCGGCAATATTTGCCAGGTGAATCCGCGAAATACATCTAATAGGGAAGTCGGTCAGGCCTGGGCGAAAAAGATGGGCGTAGCAATTGGACAAAAGGCGATGGAATTACTGGGCGATATGCCAATGGAAACCAGAGGAGCGGTGCGTATTATTACAGAGACTTTGGAAATTCCAAGAAGGATAATTGACAATGATTTGGTTCAGTGGGCAAAGCATCATAAGGAAATACCTGCCCCAACACCGGCTCTAAGCGATTATGGCGTTGAAAGCTATGGAAAGATTGCATCTCCGAAGGTTTCTCTTGAAGAGCTTTTTAAAACTCCGTTCTGGGCTAACTTTTATGCCAATGAGATACTCACACGAGAACGTGACAGAATGAAGCAGCCGCGAATACCGTTTAAAATTAAGGTGATTGTTCAGGATAACTGGGCGATGGTTGCCTTGCCATGCGAACTATTTGTGGAATGGAGCGACGAAATTTGCAGGCAATCTCCTTTTGCGTTTACTTCGGTTGTGGAACTTGCCAACGGCTGGAATGGTTACATTCCAACAAAACAGGCGTTCGAACGAAAAGGCGGTTATGAAACCAAGGAAGTAACATCAACAATGCTGATACCCGAAGCAGGGGAGATGATACTTGAAACAGTGATAAAAATGCTTAATACCGCAAAAATGTAAATGCGGGAAATGAATTAAAATTTCAATTAGAATAAGGAAATTACAAATGTACACAAAACTTGCTATTAATGGTGCGGTGCCGACAGTTGACAAAAAGATGGCTAAATCCTGGCCGCCGATTACACAGGAGGATATTGATGCTGTGGTTGCGGTGTTAAAGACAGGTGTTTTATGGGGGCCGATGGAGGAGCAGGTTACTGGTCTTCAAAATGATTTTGCCAAGTATGTCGGCGCAAAACACGCATTAGTTGTAAATTCCGGAACAGCCGCTCTTCACGCTGCGGTAGTAGCTGCGGGTGTTGGGTCTGGTGATGAGGTTATTACCCCTGCATATAGTTTCTGGGCAACCTCACAGGCAGTTTTGGCTCATAATGGAATACCTGTTTTTGTGGATATAGATGCAGACTCCATGAATATGAATCCAAAGCTCATCGAAGCAAAAATAACTGAAAAAACAAAAGCGCTGCTTCCTGTCCATGTGCATGGTTTAACTGCCGATATGGATGCGATAAATGCAATCGCTAAAAAATATAAACTGAAAGTCATCGAAGATGCCGCCCAGGCAGCCGGTGCCAAATATAAGGGCAAATCAGCTGGCGTTCTTGGTGATATTGCAGGTTTTAGTCTCAATGGCAGCAAGAATTTACCTGCCGGCGAGGGTGGTATCGTTACTACCAATGACGATGCTATGATGGATCGTGCTCGCAAAATGGCTATGTTCGGCGAGAAAGTGGTTCCCAAGGGGCTGATACGACTCTATGATGCTCAAATCATGGGATTTAATTATCGCAATAATGAAATGGCCGATGCGCTTTGTCGTTCATTACTTTATAGATATGACACGCTCCAGAGTGGTAGAGCAACTAACTGTGAGTATCTTAACAAGGAACTTGCCAAGATTAAAGGTGTCAGGCCACCAGAAGAACCGGAAGGATACATTCACGCATGGCATCTTTATAAAGTAAGACTTTATCCTGAGCAGCTTGGCATAAATGATATTCATCCCAAACGATTCCGCTGGGCGGTACAGAAGGCTCTTCAGGCCGAAGGGGTTGATTTGTTTGAATGGCACAATATGCCGGTGCCTGCTCAAACGATATTCATGAACAAAGAGGCGTATGGCAAAGGCTGTCCGTGGAATTGCGGCCATGCCAGTGAAAAGGCGCGGAATATGGTATATGATCCGTTTGATTATCCGGTATGCGTGGATATGTTTGACAGGTCATTCTGCATAAAACCGATATATCCACCGAATGATTTGACATTGATGAAAAGTATCGTGGAAGCGTTCCAAAAAGTATTTGCTAATCTTGACCAGGTTCTGGAATTCAGCAAAAAGATTGAGTTCCCAACTATGCCTGGTGAAAACAGAAAAATTTAAGAGGTGAAACTATGTCAGCATATAAAGATTTGGCAAAAATCGTATTGAAAGAACACGAAAAAGTATTGCTTGATGTCAAAGATGAAGAAGTAGAAAAATTACTGGATGCGATTGCCAAGGCTAAGTGTATTCAGGTTTTCGGTATGGGGCGTATGAAATGCGCTGTAAGGGCATTTGTGATGCGTCTGATGCATATGGGGCTTGATGCTCACGTTGTATATGATACTACCTGTCCCAATATTGGGCCGGGAGATTTGCTTATCGCAAACGCGGCATGCACAACAATTTGTTATACGGTGATGAGTTTTGCCAAAAAAGCCGGCGCAAAAGTTGTTGCTGTCACCGCAAATCCAAACAGCAAAGCTGCTAAACTTTGCGATTTCACTGTAAATCTAAAGGGACAGGTGCATGGCGGCAGGCCTTATGAAATTCCATCGGTTCAGCCTATGGCGGCATTATTTGAGCAGACGATATTTGTTTTTGAGGATATCATTATCCAGCTGCTTATGAAAAAACTCAATATTACTGCCGAGCAAATGGCCAAACGACATACAAACTTAGATGGATATATGGACTTTAATATTGAAGATGAATAAAAGAAAGGTATTTTCATGGCGATAAAAAAAGCACGAGCGAATCTGCTTGACAGACCTAAGGGAAATTTTGTTATCGGTGAATTTCCGCTTCCGACTCCCGCTCCCGGTGCTGTTTTAATGAAAATTGAATTGTGCGGAGTTTGCGGTACCGATGTTCACACATGGCACGCATCGGCGGAGGCAGTCGGCTGCGAGTATCCCATTAGTCTCGGCCATGAGATTTCCGGGACTGTTGCTGCATTGGGTAAAGGCGTTACAACCGATTATATCGGAAGACCGCTTAAAGAAGGCGACCGTATCGGTATCATTCCGGCAATTCATTGCCATAGATGTTATTTTTGCACAATTGCAAAAACACCTGAAAAGTGCACCAAATGGAAAACGTATGGCACTTGGCCCAAAGCAGACCAAGAACCGCATTTTACCGGAGGCTATGGCGATTACCTATATATCAATGATCCTAACTCTGTATTCCTGAAATCTGACACCTCTGCTGAACGTACAGCCTTTATAGAGCCGATGGCGGTCGTGGTACATTCTTTACTGCATGCCAAAATTAAGCCAGGCGATACAGTTGTTGTGCAGGGATCTGGGCCAATTGGATTATTGACAACTGCCTGCTGCAAACTGGCGGGGGCCTCACGTGTTATCGCTACCGGCCGCCGCAATCCTAAACGGATGGAGCTTGCACGAGAAATGGGCGCAGATTTAACCATCTGTCATACCGAAATGCCGGACGAAAAGAAACGGAAAGAATTTGTCTTTGACAATTCGCTAAATCTTGTCGGCGCAGATGTGGTGATTAATACCGTAGGAACCGGCGAAGCTTTCAAAGAATGTTTAAATTTTGTTCGCAACAGCGGCACAGTAGTGGAAGTTGGCAATTTTGTCGAATCCGGAACAATAGCATTTAGTCCGTGCAGCGACTTACTTGCCAAAGGAATTAAAATCATCGGCAGTTTTGATAATGAGGCCGAACATTTTGTACGCTCGCTGCCCCTTATTGCCGATACGCGTATTCCGCTTGAAAAGCTGATTACTCATCATGTTCCGCTCGGCGATGTCCAGCGGTCGCTTGATGCTATCTCGAAAAATGCGATGCTGGATAGCAAAGAGATTGTGAAAATAATGATGGACCCGACGTTACCGGAGAGGATATAAAATGCAAAAGATAGTAGTCGCTTGTATAATGGTTGTTCTGGCGTGCAGTTGTTGCCCCGGTGCGTTGGCAGTCGCCGATGTTAACACTGTGGGGAAAAACATGGCGATACTCTTTATTGGCGACAGCATTTCGGTTGGAGTGGGAGCTTCGGTTCCTGAAAACAGATATACCACTCTGGTTACAAACGCTCTCAGCCAGCGGCACAAAGGATATGAATACAAAGAACTTAATTTTGCCGTATCGGGGTCTACTTTAGTTGACCAGTTGTGGCCTGAACCCAATTCGTCGGCATATCCGTATATTTTGGAAAAAGCTATTCGCAACAGGCCGGATATTGTTGTAATACAGCATGGTACAAATGATAATGGCGTTGGCAGTTCAATTGGTCAGTTCCTGTGGTCATATCGGCAGGTAGTGCGAACTATAAAAGAGAAGTTGCCCCGGACAAGAATTGTGTGTATGACAATTTGCCCGTCATGGGGAATAGCCAGTTCAACTAATGAATGGCGAACCCAGGCTAATGTAGGTATTCAGGAAATCGCGGCAATGGAAAATACCCTGCTGGCGCACACGAATTTTAAGCTAAAAAATCGTAGAGAGCTCTTTCCTGACGGCATTCATCCTAATGATGAGGGGCAAAGGATAATGGCCGAGTCCATTATAGAGGCGTTGGATGCGAATGAAATTCGCTCAAAAGACAGATTTGATTTTGTTTGTGATGGTTTTGGTCAATACAGAATATGTGGTTACGTGTTTGAGATAAAACCAGAAAATAGTCAAGACCACGATAGCCGGGTTTGCTTTTATGATGTAAGTAAAAAAGGATTTACTTATGTTTCTGATTGCAATGTGGACTTCGCAAGCCCGTGGAAGTTTTATAACAGAGATTTTATTATGAAGCTGACATCTGAAGATGCCAATACGCCTAAAGCTCAAAGTCATAGCAATAACTACACGGGTCAGGGCACGTTTTCATTATCCCAGACCAATGGCAGGAAAATTAAAGTTATAATAGAATAGATAAATTGTCATACATGTTACGGTCTATCTTGAAAAATTATCTAAAAAGGAAATATAATTATGCTTAGAAACATACCTGCTTGTATATCACCTGATTTGATGCACGCACTAATGAGTATGGGGCATGGCGATGAAGTTGTTTTGGCGGATGCCGATTTTCCCGGCGCAACCCATTGCCGCAGATTGATTAGGGCTGACGGAGTTGATATAGCCGCCTTGATTGAGGCCATTCTGCCATTTTTTCCATTGGATACCTTTGTCGAGAAACCTATAATTACGATGGATTGTTCGCAGTGGGGACCAGAACCTGAATCCTATGAACGATTTAGAAAAATCATTCGCAGAAATTTTGACAAATTCACAGATTTTGAACTTCTCGGGCGATTCGAAATGTATGAGCGTGCGGAAAAGGCGTATGCAGTGGTCATCACCAGCGAACGGGATGGCAACGTCATTCTTAAAAAAGGCCCGGTAATGGTGTGAGACGACAAACAAATGACGGACATTTAGCAGACTTGACATGCTCAGGAAGGGTAGGCCATGCGGCGACGATTTGAGATAATTCTGGGTCTTGAAATTTTCTCGGCGCATCGAGTGCGCCGGAATTTGCGCCGCCACCTGTCAAAAACGCGGTTTTTGATAGCGCCAGTGGGGTATGTTCGAGCCCTGGCAAGTGGTGCGGCCAGGTTCTTATTCTTTAGCGAGCAATCATACATGGTTGCAAATTCTTGTGCTCTGTGGAATGAGAAAGTTTCACTCTTTCTGAGTGAACTATAGTACAAAGGCGCACAGTAATTTGCTGCATCGAATTTTACGTCTGGCAGCGTGTGAAGCCTTTATTCGCAACGAGTAAAGAAAACCAGGAATTCCCTTGGTGTTAGCACTTTTACATTTCCACATGCTTTTTGCGGGAAATGTTTACCATTGCCTGTTATGAGTATCCGGCATTGTGAGTCGCTTGCCGCCTCTACAAACATTTCATCTGCCTGGTCGGGTAGATGTATCTTAAGAGGACTTCCTGTGGAACACAGCCCTATTTCTTTAATCAAATCCATTAGTATGGCAACAAGCGAAGGATTAAATTCAAATTTTTCGCGTCGCAGCACCTGATCATATTCTAATAATATTCTGGCATCATAGCATATCTGAATTTTACCATCAGCAACCATGCGGATAATTTCTCCGCTCGGAGAAAATGGTTTTAGCAGTCCGGATACTATGACATTGGTATCGATAACAACTTTCAATTTCGGCTGCTCCGCACTTTTTTAATCTCTGCTCCAATTTCTTTTTCCGATATGGCGTTTCGTCCTGACTTTACTGAAGACTGTTGCAGAGAAGTAACTGCGTCCATAGCACGCGCGCGTCGAATTGCCCGCAATGAATGTTCAAACTCTTTATCACTGGTGGCGGTCATAATGGCCACAGGTTTACCGTTCAATGTTATGATCATCTCCTGTTCTCGCGGCAGATCGACCCATATTGACGATGTATTCATTCTTAAATCTTTTGCAGTGACAAATTTCATATAAACCCTTTCAAATAGCGAACAACTGCTATTATACTAATATAGCCTTAAAGAGTATACAAAAAAGTCTCTAAAAATGCAATAAAATCCACTGTTTATAAATCATAAATATATGGGTCTTATTCAGTTCTTTGATGCGGCGGGGGACTACCTATTCTTCTGACAGCCATAAACAGCTCTGCCCGAACATATCAATCAATAGACTCCTGGCATAACCTCTTTGTCTGACCGATCAGGTAAAGAGGCAACGACATCAACTTAAAATCAACCGGTTCAATTCCCGCAACACTCGTTTTTATAATGTTAATTAGCGGTAAACCGGTATAAAAACGCAAGGCAAATTTGCAATGTTTTTCACTAACAAAGACATGCAGTGATTTCAATGTGCCGCTTTTGCCGGCCTTGACTTCTATCGGTATAATATGTGTACCTTGTGTAAATAAATAATCGACCTCAGCACTGGCGTTTCCGGTTTGACGAAGCCAGCAGAACAATTGTGGTTCTTCGTAGTATTTTCCAGAATATAATAAATGTTGCGCAACAAACTGTTCGCTAATAGCTCCTGAATTAATTGTCATAAGTTCTTCAGAAGTTTGTACGCCTTCCATAGTTAATCCGCATCCACGGCATAACATGCCCACATCAATAAAAACAACCTTAAAATAACGTTCATTTACCTCTGATCCCAAAGGCAATCCATTTGCATCACTGTGTAATACTCTATAAACAACACGGGCACATTCAAGCAAATGCAGAGCATGCTTTATATCCCGGCTTTTTTCCTCACGATCGATCTGTGAGTACCTGAATTTATTGCCGACCAGATTGGGCACTTTGGAAAACACTTTTTCAATTCGCTGATTATTTACACGACGTCCATATTTATTAAAATCATTACGATACGTTGATAAAATACTGCTTAGAACTCTTTGGCTTTCCAGATAAGATTTCGTTTTTGAATATTCTTTAACGGCTTCCGGCATTCCACCAATCACAAAAAAGTCTTTGACATATCTAATCAATTCATTGTGTATGGTATCTGGGATTTCTGTCTGAAATGAATAGTTTTGAATAAACTCCATTAACTTTGATTTGCCCATAGCCAATAGAAATTCTTCAAATGTCATTGGGCCAAGATGCATATACTCAATTCGTCCTACCGGCATGGAAAACTGATGATCTTCAAGGACAAATTCCAGCAGAGATCCTGCGGCAATAACGTGTAATTGAGGAATCTGCTCATAGAAATATCTTAACGAGGCGAAAACCTCCGGTGCTGCTTGAATTTCATCAAGGAATAATAATGTTTTACCGGGAACAATTGACAAGCCAAGCTTCAATTCAAGAAGAGGAATAATTCTTTCGGGTTGTTTTGATTTGAACAGTTCGGCCACATCAGGCATCTGCTCAAAATTTATTTCCGCTAATGTTTCAAAAACTTCGTTAGCTAGCATTCGAACAAGAAAGGATTTGCCTACCTGCCTGGCACCCCTCAGAATAAGCGGTTTATGGACATCTCTTTTGGCCCATTCCTTTAAGTTTTCCAATGTGAATCTATACATAGCATCCTATTTAAATAACCATGACGACCACAATATAACCCGTGATAATGACCAAGTAAAGGTTTTTTTTGTTTTTTAATCAATAAGCAGCATTAAAAGTCAATCTGAATCTACAATTCACATACCATATATTTGTGTTATTTCTGCTCATTGGCCACTGATTCTTGAATTTTATCGAACGTATTTTTGCTGGCGGCGAGTTTGAAATGTCCATCCGTCACCTGCAAATAATGTTTTGCCGCTACGAGCTGACTATTTCCCATCCACGCACAAACAACATGCAGCGGGAATTTTTGCGTCAGCTCTGTTTCCCGGCTGCTCTGCTCCGTAAATTCTGAAACAGCTTTGGCCAAGGTTTTAGATGTGCTTTACAAATAATACGCTCAAAGGATGTGCGAAGATTAGAATTTTTCTTGCGATACCGCGTAATCAAATATTCCGTTCCCACCGCCGCATGATCAAATGCTTCCTGCAGGTGCGGCAATAGTTCAGGGTAGACCGGCACAGTGCGTATATCTTTACTCTGGTGGTGTTTAGTTTTCGGGCTGTGGACAACCATTCTGGAACACGCCCAATCAATATCTG
>Ga0209417_1002238_pt1 | contig 30930 bp, 28 predicted proteins | sample RifGroF2_FD_184002 | JGI IMG/M metagenome (GOLD analysis project Ga0209417, IMG submission 184002) | Groundwater microbial communities from Rifle, Colorado, USA - Groundwater F2 (SPAdes) (version 2) | ecosystem: Environmental > Aquatic > Deep subsurface > Groundwater | place: Rifle, Colorado... | reverse complement strand
ATTTACAAATTTTTATCAATATATAAATATAAATTACAACAATTAAATCTTGATATATACAAATTATTTCAATATATTAAGATTTGTAAATTTTGACATAAATTTAAAATATTTATCTCATTAAATTAAATACAAAAAACTAACCGCCTGGTTAGTTTTTTGTATAAATGAAAATATTAATTCAGATAAGCTAAGAGTAAATTTTCTTTATCACAAAGAGAACGAATCTTTTTAATTGCCCTTAATTCTGTCTGTCTAATGCATTCCTTCGTTACACCGAACATTTTCCCTATTTCTTCAAGCGTTTTGGGCTTAAGACAAGATGAATCAATCCCGTATCTCATTTTTATGACATTTTTTTCCCGATCTTTTAACCTGCATAAAATATTTTTTACATCTTTTTTTAAATGATTAAACTCTGTGTTTCTGTCAGAACAGGAATTTTCATCTTCCAGAAAGTCTGATAACCTTACGGTTCTTCCATCTCCTGCCTGATATTCAGTATCAAGAGATACGGCTTTGTTAAAAGCTTCGAGATAATTATCAATTTTGGATTCAGGTATATTTAATTTTTTTGAAATTTCTTTTGCAGAAATACTTTTAGCTGTATTTTTTTCCATTTCCCGCTTAACTTTTGTATATTTAGAAATAATTTCCTGTACATAAACAGGGATTTTCATGCTGTATGACTGCTCTGAAATTGCTTTGTAAATTGATTGTTTTATCCACCAGGTTGCATAAGTGCTAAATTTGTACCCTAACCGGTAATCATATTTTCCTGCTGCAATCATAAGCCCCATATTGCCTTCCTGAATCAAATCCTGAAAGGAAAGTCCATAATTAAGATATTTTTTTGCAATGCTTACAACCAGTCTTAAATTTGATTGAATCAGTTTTTTTCTGGCATTTTCATCGCCCAGTTTGATTTTTTTACCTATTTCAAGCTCTTCTTTGGCGGACAAAAGCTTCTGAGAAGAAATTCTTCTCAAATAATTTCCGTAAATGTCATCAATACTTTTTCTTTGCTCGCAAACAGAAAGGGGTTCAGTTTTTACAGATTGGCAAAATTGGTCTTCGGTCGTTTCGTTTCTGCTTTGCAGATCAAAACGCCTGTTTTCAAACATGGCATTTTTCATAAATTAATAATCTCCTGCAATCCTATCCCTAGATTTCTCTCTCTAATAAGTGAAAAAACTTTTTGAAATGTCGAAGTAAATTTAAAGAAGTTTAGGCGAGTAATAAATGGCTAATCTAAATGAATATAGAATAAACTATAAAAAAACTGCTCGATATACTCTTTATATACTTCTTATATTATCAAACCATGTGATGTTAGTCAATTCTAATATTAAGAAATGTAATGATAAATTTATAAAAATGATTTTATTTTTAATAATTCTTAATACTTTGATTTTAGTTTTATTTAAAAAACTTTTTTAGTAAAATTATTTTGTAAGTAAAAAATATAATTAATGATTAATAAATTGTGAAAGAAAAAATTCATATAATAACAACTGAATTTAAGAAACAATTAAGCCAGATTTATCAAAATAGGCTTTCTTCTGTTATTTTATTTGGATCACAGGCACGGGGAGATGCTGAAGAGTTTTCTGACATTGATATTCTTGTGATTTTAAAAGGAAATGTTGATTTTTTCAAAGAATTAAAAAATTGCAGCGATATAATTTGCGAATTATCATTAAAATTCGATACAGTTATAGCATGTATTTTTGAGCAGGAAGAAAAATTTCAAACAGAAGACACTCCTTTGTACAGAAGCATAAGGCGAGAAGGTGTGATTTTATGAATTTGATTCAAGAAGGTTTTATTAAAAGAGCGAAAGAAAGCTTAAAAGCAGCAGAATTACTGTTAAAAGAAGAACTTTTTGAAATTTCTGCATCGAGAGCATATTATACTATGTTTTATATAGCGGAAGCTTATTTGTTTGAGGAAGATTTAACTTTTTCTAAACATTCTGCAGTTATTTCAGCTTTTGGCAATAAATATGCAAAAACAGAAAAAGTTCCAGTGAAATTTCATAGATATTTAATTCAAGCTTTTGGTATACGAGGAGCGGGCGATTATAAACTTGACTCCGGTATTGGTTATGATGAGGCTTTTGAACAAATTAGCAAAGCGAAAGAATTTTTAAAATTTGCAGAAAAAAATTTATAATTATTTTAAAAAACTTTTTTAGTAAAATTATTTAATAGATTAATAATGAAATGAGCAAAATTGATGAATGATCTGAAATACAAAAGAATCCTGCTTAAAATAAGTGGAGAAGCGCTTATGGCTGACCAGGGATTTGGTATAGACCCTGAAACAATTAACAAAGTCGCTGTTCAAATAAAAAAACTTAAAGAATTAGGCGTAGAAATAGCAATAGTAGTAGGTGGAGGAAATATTTTCAGGGGGGTGCAAAACAGTACCAAGCTTGGAATGGATCAGGCTTCTGCAGATTATGTAGGAATGCTTGCTACAACTATGAATGCTCTTGTTTTGCAAGGTGTGTTTAAAAAAATAGATGTTCCGACAAGGGTTTTAAATGCTATTGCTATGAATCAAATAGCAGAACCGTACATAAGACTTAGAGCTATAAGGCATTTGGAAAAAGGACGTGTAGTAATTTTTGCAGGCGGAACAGGAAATCCATTCTTTACGACGGATACAGCAGCAGCTTTAAGAGCTTCCGAGATTGATGCCGATGCAATGCTTATGGCTAAAAACAAAGTCAATGGCGTATATAGCAAAGACCCTAGAAAACATAGCGATGCTGAAAAATTTGATTATATTTCTTATGATGATATGATTGTTAAGGATTTAAAAGTAATTGATACTGCCGCCATTGCTTTATGCAAAAACAGCAATATTCCTATAATAGTTTTTGATTTTGCAAATACGGAAAGTATGGAAAAAATTGTAAAAGGTGAAAAAGAAGGAACATTAGTAGGAGGATTAAATAATCATGCCTGTTAATCAATTATACGAACAGTGCGAAGAAAAAATGAGCAAAACTATCGCCGGAACAAAAAAAGAATTTTCAAGTATAAGAACCGGAAGAGCAAATCCGATGGTTCTTGATAAAATTAGTGTAGAATATTATGGAACACCGACACCGTTAAGACAAATTGCGACTGTAAACGTGCATGACGGTCAAACTCTGGTAATAACTCCTTATGATAAAACCATTATAAATTTGATCGAAAAATCTATTATGAAGTCTGATTTGGGTGTGACACCAAACAGTGACGGTATTTGTATAAGATTAACTTTTCCTCAGCCTACAGAAGAAAGAAGAAAAGAACTTGTTAAAACAGTGAAAAAACTTGGCGAAGAAGGAAAAGTTGCAATAAGAAACATAAGAAGAGATTTGACTGATACTCTTAAAAAATTAGAAAAATCCGAAAATATTCCTGAAGATGAAGTAAAAAAAGCTCAGGATAAAATCCAAAAAATAACTGACAAATACACCAGAGAAATGGATGATGTAGTTGCAGAAAAAGAAAAAGAAGTTCTATCAATATAGAAGTATTAATAATTAAAGAAATAAAGGTGTCCGGGTGGGATTAATAAAATTTTTTAGTAAAACAAGGGTTTATGTTGCGACAATATTCCTGTCGATTTGTCTTGCTTCACTGATATATGGCGGTTTTCCTCTGGCTATATTTCTTTCAGTGTTGATATATTTTGGTCAGGCTGAACTTGTTAATATGATGAAAGCAAAAGGGATGAACCCTCCTTTAGGGTTGATTCTTTTTATTGATGCCGTTCTGATACTTTGTGCCACCTTAAAACAATATAATTACATTGTTCCTGCTTTAGCAATTTCTACAATTGTTATATTTCTTGTAATTCTTTTCAGGGGGGCAAAAGCTACTATAAATGACATTGGTGCTTCGTTTCTGGCTATTTTATACGGCGGTTTTTTGCCGATGCACATTATATTCTTAAGAGATATTAAAGGTACTGATATTTTGTTATACGGCAAACATATTGATCCGGGTATCGGGTATATTGTTTTAATGTTTGTTGTAATTTCAGTATGCGATATTGCAGCGTTTTATGTAGGAACCAAGCTTGGAAAAACACCATTGTGGCCTGAAGTTAGTCCTAAAAAGACAGTTGAAGGTGCTGTTGGTGGAACAATTGCAAGTATTTTAGGCGCTGTTATTGTCGGACATTTTATTGATTTATCTCTTGTGCATTCTATAATTTCCGGATTTATACTCTCATTAGCAGCACAATTTGGTGATTTGGCGGAATCAATGATAAAAAGAGATGCGGGATTTAAGGATTCCGGTGATTTATTGCCGGGACATGGCGGAATGCTTGACAGAGCAGACAGTTATGTATTTACCGGAGCTGTAGCATATTATTATTTCAGTATTTTTGTTAATAATGGCACTTTGCTATCAATGTTTCCGTTCTAAAGCATCGATATCAGGTATAATTTAAAATTATGAACGAAAAGTTAATTTTTGAAAAAATCAAATATTATACTGAAATTGTAAAAGTTTTCTTTACGATAGCAATAGTTGTTGCTGGCGGTATTGCTACAATACTTTTTAATCTTGATAGTTTACTGAAATTAATAGTGTTATTAATTGGTTTATTTTTTGAAATAATTGTTATAATAATCGTTAAAGATTTAAATTTAAAAATTTCTTATTTATTCCAAAAAATGGAGAAAAATAAATGACAGTTTACCAAATAATAGGATTAATAGCAGTTATTATTGCTTTTGGCGGTTTAGCTTATGCAATGAAAACAAGTTTGCTCCAAGAACAAAAATAACGTGTTAACTGATAAAAGAAAAATCGAGCTCGACGAGTTGCTAAAAAACATTAATTTAAGCATAGATGACTATTCTTTGCTTGATGTAGCGTTGACTCACAGTTCTTATAATTTTGAAAACAAGCTTGAAGACATCGAAGACAATGAGAGGCTGGAGTTTCTCGGCGATGCAGTGCTTAAACTATTAGCAAGCAGGTATTTATATAACAGGTTTCCTGAATATTCCGAAGGAGATCTCACGAAAATACGGGCAATTCTTGTAAGTGACAGTACTCTTGCAAGTGTGGCGGCTAAAATTAACCTTGATAAATATATTAAAATGGGTTATCACGAAGCAAAACTTGGTGGAAGAACAAGATTGTCTACTCTTGCGTGTGCATTTGAAGCTGTATTGGGTGCGTTTTATCTTAATGGGGAAATTAAAAAGCTTTATGATTTTCTGGTTAAGCTTTTTGAAGATGAAGTTACGGAGATTGATCAATCGGCGTCTAAATATAATTACAAGGCGATGCTTCAGGAATACGCGCAAGCTAACGGGATGCTAGTTCCTGATTATATTGTTGTTAAAGAAGAAGGACCTGCTCATAATAAGAATTTCATAATCGAAGTTTGGGTTAACGGGGATAAGCTTGGATATGGCGAAGGCAAGTCAAAAAAAGAAGCTCATCAGAATGCGGCGAGAATGGCTGCGGTTGCTTTAGGTTTATTGGAAGGGCATGAGAAATAAAGATATGGGAATAATGAAAAATATAATTGTTGCGCCGTCTATTTTATCTGCCGACTTTGCTAACCTTGAAAGAGACATAAAAAAAATTGAACAAGCAGGAGCTGATTGGGTTCATGTTGATGTAATGGACGGAAGATTTGTTCCGAACATCACAATAGGCGCACCTGTCGTTAAATCAATCAGAAAAACCACAAAAATGCCTTTTGATGTCCATTTAATGATTGTTGAACCGATAAAATACGTTGAAGACTTCGCTAAAGCAGGTTCTGACTTTATAACAATTCACGCGGAAGCCTGTGAAGATAATCTTGAAGAAACCATAGACCTGATAAAAAGTTTTGGAATTAAGGCAGGGATTTCTGTAAAGCCTAAAACTCCTATTGAGGTAATAAAAAAAGTGCTTCATAAAGTTGATTTAGTTTTGATTATGACGGTAGAGCCGGGGTTTGGAGGGCAAAGTTTTATTATGGATTGCCTGCCCAAGATTTCTGAAGTACGAGAGCTTATAGAAAAAGAGAATTTAGGACATATTTATATTGAGGTTGACGGCGGAATTAATGCAGAGACCGCAAAGCTTGCAACTTCCGCAGGGGCAAACGCGCTTGTCGCAGGGAATTATGTTTATAACGCGGATGATATGCCGAAGGCTATCGAGGCTTTGAAGGAAAAAAATTAACATTAACAGATTCTTCGGGCTTCCTCAGAATGACAAAAAGGAGTCTTAAAACTTCTTAAGAACGCCCGATTCGGCTTCTATGGCGCGGTTGCCTAATTCGTTGAACATTACGGAGTACATAGGGACTTCTCCAACGTAAACAATTTGTTTTATCTCGCCAATTCCGAATTTGGGATGCAAAACACGCGTCTTAACTTCAAAAAGCTCTACAGGTTTTTTCTTCACAGGCTTAGATGCAGGCTTGTCTGCTTTTTTTAAAACAGCTTTTTCTATAGGAGTATCAATATTTTTTGCGGAGGGAACTTCTTTATTCTTTCTCAATGAGTCAGGAAGTCGGAAATTTTTCCCAAATCCGCCACTATTTTTTACAGGAGAATCATAAGATGGCTTGGTATAGCTGTTCGTATTATATCCCGTGCTTTTTGAAGCTGTAGTTTCATAGATAGAAGCTCTTTTTTCAACGGGTTTATAGCCTGCTACTTTCATAAGATGCGGAGGAACTTCGTTCAAAAATCTGCTCGGTGTAAAATACCTATAATCTCCATAAATCAGGCGTCGCTTTGCATAAGTAAAGTAAAGATGTTCCTCGGCTCTTGTAACGCCAACATACATAAGCCGTCTTTCTTCTTCCATCTCGGCATTGTTGTTCAATGAACGAGAATGCGGGAACATTCCTTCTTCAAGCCCTGCCATAAATACAACAGGATATTCAAGACCTTTTGCAGCGTGAAGTGTCATCATTGTTACAGCGTCATTTGTTTCTGATAACGAGTCTATATCGCTGATTAAAGACATACGTGTCAAGAATTCGCCAAGCTCTGTATCAAGCCCCATATCTTCCTGCGCGCGGGCTACGCTTATAAATTCCTGAATGTTTTCAATCCTGCTGTCCGCTTCCTGAGTTACTTCCGCCCTCAATTCTTCAATATAGCCCACATCATCAATTAAAACAGACAAAAACTCGCTTAAAACAGCCTCGTTGACTTTTTCTCTTGATTTATTGATGAGTTTCACAAACTCTTTTAGTTTATTCGCGACTTTACCCGAAAATTCGGAGAACTCGTCTATTCTTTCCAGTATCGCAAACAATGATGTATACTGTTTTTGGGCAACTTCTTCGATTTTTTTGACTGTGGTCGCTCCTATTGCTCTTTTCGGCACGTTTATAATTCTTTTTAAGCTTTGGGAATCGCTCGGGTTATAAATAAGCTTTAAATACGCAATAATATCTTTGATTTCTTTTCTTTCATAAAATTTTTGTCCGCCTACCATAGCGTAAGGGACTTTTCTTGACATGAAAGCTTCTTCTAGCGCCCGACTCTGAGCGTTTGTTCTATACAAAACAACACATTCGCTAAGTGTTCTTTTACCCGGCGCTGTATGCTCTCTAATTCTATCCACGATGAAATGAGCTTCTTCGGACTCGTCCTGTGTTTCGTTACAAATAATCGGCTCGCCCTGACCTTTGTTAGAGAAGAGATTTTTGGAAATTCTGTCGCGATTGTGTTTTATGATATGATTTGCGGCTTCCAGAATTGTTCCTGTTGACCTGTAATTCTGCTCAAGCTTAATGAGTTCCGCGCCGGGGAACTCTTTCTGGAAGTTCAGAAGGATTTTATAGTCTGCGCCTCTCCAACTGTAGATTGATTGGTCTATATCGCCGACAACACAAAGACTTCTGTTGCTTGTCATTCTCAGCGAAGGCGAAGCCGTAACGTGAGAATCTGCCACATTAATATTTTTAAGATCCTCACGTTCACTTCGTTCACTGAGGATGACAGTCTGATCCTGCTCTGCGCCTTTGTATAAAAGGCTTATCAATCTGTATTGCGGCTGGTTTGTATCCTGAAATTCGTCTACAAGTAAGTGATTGAATCTTGATTTATACTTATTAAGTATTTCTTCGTTAGCTTCCAGCATTTTTACAGTAACCAGAAGCAGATCATCAAAGTCTAAAGCGTTATTTGTTTTGAGGGCTTCTTCGTAAGAATGAAAAACTTTTGCTATATTTTTCTCGCGATTATCTCTGGCAAGGTATTCAAACCTGTCAGCATCAATCATTTTGTTTTTCGCCATACTTATTGCAGACTTTACCATTCTTGCCGCGTAAAGTTTTTCATCAAGGTTTTCAGCCTTAACTACCTGTTTAATTATGCTCAGGCTGTCGCTTTCATCGTAAATTACAAAATTCGAGTTTCTGAAAATTTCGCCTTTAACAAGATAATTTTCAACTTCCTGCCTTAAAATCCTGCTGCAAATACTGTGAAATGTTCCTATCCAGAGATGTCCGGCTGTTTTTTCTCCTAAAATATTATCAAGTCTTATTTTCATTTCTTTGGCGGCTTTGTTTGTAAAAGTTACAGACAAAATTTCCCATGGTTTTGCGCCATTTTCAATCAAATAAGCTATTCGATGAGTCAATACTTTTGTTTTTCCGCTGCCTGCTCCCGCAAGTACGAGCAAACATCCTGTTGCTTGTCTGACAGCAGTTTTTTGCGGCGAATTTAATTCTGATAAAATTTCATTCATTATAAAAGTTTCTTTTTTAATTACCATTCCATTACATTTATAGGCCACCTATAATTATAACTGATTATTTTGAAAAATAAAATTTTGTTTTTCCTCAATCGGGGCAAAGGAATATTAGCTAAAATTCTTCTGTTGTCATTCTCAGCGACTGAGATAAAACGAAGGAAATTAAGAATCTGTCCGACATGACTATTGTTATAAACGAAAAATCAAGGTTTTTGATTTATAACAATCAGCAAAAGACTGTTAGATCCTCACGCTTCGCTGAGGATGACAATAAAGAGGCTTCGCTCACTGAGGATGACAATGAAGTACCCCGGATGCAGAGCATACGGGGTATCTACAAAAACGTCATTCCGAACTTGTTTCGGAATCGCAAGATTAATGAGACCCTGAAACAAGTTCAGGGTGACGACCCAGAGGGTCGGGGTATTCTTATAATAAAGAGGCTTCGCTCACTGAGGATGACATGCTTTGCTTTATGTCTATTTTCCCTCAATCTTATGGTTCAGGGTGACGAAGAGGGAAAGATGCTGAAACTCCAGGTAGGGGCATAAAACTACGGCTCTTATGTTCGCCTTGTTTTGCAACCAGTTCAGAATGACGGGTTGAAAGTTCGGTGTAGCAAAAAGTTTAAATATTTTCTTGTTGCTGAGGGGGATATTTTTTTGCAAATTCAACTTCGACTTCAAGCTTATAAACACGTTCTTTGAGTAAATCAATTTCAGTTTTGTTTTTGTCTTTGTATTCCCCAAATTGGCTGTCAAATCTTGCGCCAAGCCCATTAATCTGTTGAGCCACAGTATTTTTCAGTTTGAAATAAAAAATTATTCCCAAAATAATAAAAAACACCGATTGCGCAGGATTAAATAATTCTATTAATTTTAAAACAATATTTTCCATAAAATATTTCCTTCTATATTTATGTATAATTATAACCGATTATTTTGAAAAATAAAATTTGTTTACTTAAAAACTCATCCCTAACATAAACTCGTCATCCCGAACCATGTGCTGAACTTGTTTCAGTATTGTTTCGGGATCTGTAAAGTATTGATTAGATGCTGAATTTATTTCAGCATGACGACTCTCTAGTACAAGGGGGCAAAAAACGCTATTCAGGCACGCCGTCTTTTGCAAGACCTACAATCCAGTAATTAGACCCATCGGTCGTTTTTCTTATTAAAACATCGTCCATTGTCCAGTTTGCTCCCATTGGGACGCCTGTCCCGCCTGTCGTCTGCGTTGCCCCTGTAGTCCACGGAGAATCAAATGCAACTGTGGGAGTTTTTATAGCCGCACCATTTGCTGTCCAAAGAGCCCCTATAGTAACGTCTGCTGTCCATCCTGCCGCCAACGCTACTCCGTCTGCTGTCCATCCTGCTCCCATAGGCACGCTATCTGCTGTCCAATCTGCTCCCATATTGCTTGTTTGATCTGTAGAGAGTTTCATTACAAATATATCTTCGCTTCCTGCAGAAGAATCAGACACTTCATTACCCGTAACATAAAGATAATCTCCTGATACAGCTATTGACCAGGCATACTCCTCATTTGCACCTCCATAATGCCTTGTCCATATAGAACTTCCGTCAGAAGTATTAAGCTTCATTACCAATGCATCGTATGTTCCTGCAACATCAGATAGTTCATAACCTGTAATATAAAGATAATCTCCTGATACAGCTATTGAATAACCCATATCAAATAATGTCCCCCCGTAACGTTTTTTCCATACAGAGGTTCCGTCAGAAGTATTAAGCTTCATTACATAAATATCCGCATCTCCTGCAGTATCAGAAGTTTCATAACCTGTAACATAAACATAATCGCCTGATACAGCTATTGAATAACCCAAATCTTCTCCTGCGCCGCCGTAACGTTTTTTCCATACAGAGATTCCGTCAGAAGTATTAAGCTTCATTACATAAATATCCGCATTTCCTGCAGTAACAGATGATTCATGACCCGTAACATAAATATAACCTCCTGATACTACAAGAGAACAGGCATACTCTATACTACCGCCACCGTAACGTTTTTTCCATACTACTGTTCCGTTAGAGGCATCCAGTTTCATTACACATGCATCATAGAATCCCGCAGTATCAGATAATTCATGACCTGATACATAAATATAGCCTCCTGATATAACTATTGATTCACCATAATCCGACTTTATGCCGCCGTAATGTTTTTTCCATACTGCTGTTCCGGTAGATTCATCAAGCCTCATTACTAATATGTCGTAGCCACCCACGGAATCAGACCATTCATGACCTGCAACATAAATATAACCTCCTGATACTGCTATTGAATAACCTTGATCGTCTATAATACCCCCGTAATATTTTTTCCATACAGAGGTTCCGTCAGATTTATTAAGTTTCATTACAAATATCTTATTCGCCCCCCCTAATATATTATCGGAGGATTCTATACCTGTAATATATATATAATTCCCTGATATAGCTATTGAATAACCACTGTCCCAATTTGCGCCGCCGTAGTGTCTTATCCATGGGCATTCTGTTTGTCCTTTGATAGCGCACGCCATATTTATAAGAGGACAGCAGCAGTTATCCACAGCGGTTGTTATGTTTGTATTATTAGAGTCATAAAGAGCTTTCGCCTGGTCATAAATCAAAAACTTTGAAAAATCGTTGGTCTCAGGCATTAATTCAAGATAAGACCTTAAGTCATAAAGTCCTCCTGTATCACACAGCGTAGAGTCTTTCTGACAGGAAGACACAAAATACTCACAGGCTTTATTTCCGCCGTTATCGCAAGCTTCTTTTAATATAGTACTTGCCGCTGTTTTTTCAGCCGCGCTGGTTCCGTTATTTACAAGGAAAGAAAGTGTGTTTATTGCTTTTTCCTGCCCGTATTGAGCTTTACTTACTGCTGCTACACACGCAGCAGAGTTTAAATCGGCAGCAAGTTGTGTTCTGGCGCAGGTTAAAGAGCTGACTTCAAAATCTTTCATTTTCTTTTTCATAGTAAACATAGGAATTGTTGCTGCTGTGACTATGCCTAATATCACCATTACTACAAGCATTTCGCTTAAAGTGAATCCTCTTTTCGCCATTCTCAATTCCTTTATCTTATTATTCCAAACTATACTGTCACCCTGAACTTGTTTAGTATGACATATTATAAATCTTTTAATAATATATAACTACCCATTTTTTTAAATATTTAAGCAGGTTATTTTATATTGTTACATTTTTTTGCAGTGGTATTTTATTAAGTGATATAAAAACGTCATTCCGAACCGGCTGCAAAACAAGGCGAATCTGAGAGCCATAGTTTTATGCCCCTACTTGGCTTTCGGAATCTATTAAATAATAAACAGATGCTGAAACGAGTTCAGCATGACGATTTAAGAATTTACAGGGTAACGATTTAAGAATTTATCAGTAATATTTTAGCCATTACCCCTGAACTTATTTGTGTAAGATTTTGTTTTTTGGTATCTTTTACTATAGAGGTGAAATATGCGTATATTGTTTATGCACAGAAATTTTCCGGCTCAATTTTTAAATCTGGTCTCTTATTTGGCTGAAAATCCGGAGAATGAAATATTTTTTATAACTGCCCGAGAAGAAAATAACATAAAAAATGTAAATAAAATTGTTTATAAAATAAATAATAAAGCGGACAGCAATACTCATTATTATTTAAAAGAATATGAAGATTGGATACTTCACGGTCAAGCCGCCGTAGAATGCGCAATAAATTTAAAGAAGCAGGGTTTTATACCGGATATAATATATGGACATCATTGGGGCGAAGATCTTTTTATTAAGGATGTTTATCCTGAAACACCATATTTATGTTACTTAGAGTGGTTTACGAACGCATACAATTCTGATCTTGATTTTGATAAAGAAAAAAAGTTATCGTTTGACAATTTATGTCAGATTAGAATAAAAAATTCGCCTAAACTTGTAAATTTAATAGCTTGCGACCATGGAATTACCCCAACTTATTGGCAATTAAAACAATATCCTGAAATATTTCATCAGAAAATTTCTGTCATTCATGACGGGGTTTGCGCCAATTTTTTTCATCCTGATCCCGAAGCTAAACTTGTTATTCCGGAAATTAATCTGGACTTATCTCAAGCAAAAGAAATTGTTACTTATGCAACTACAGGAATGGAACCATACAGGGGCTTTCCTCAGTTTATGGAAGCGGCTTCCATTATCCAAAAACGCAGACCCGATTGTCATATAGTTGTTGGCGGATATGACAGTTCTTTTTACAGCGGAATACGTCCTGATGGCAAAACTTATAAAGAATACATGCTTGAAAATCTTCAATTGGATTTGTCAAAAATACATTTTACAGGTTTTCTCTCATATAAAAATTATTTAAAATTACTGCAAGCCTCACACGTTCATATATACTTAACTTACCCGTATATTCTTTCCTGGTCTCTTTTAGAAGCAATGGCAACAGGGTGTTTAGTGATAGGTTCTGATACTGAGCCTGTCAGAGAGGTTATTCAAGATGGAGAAAACGGTTTATTGGCTGATTTCTTTTCGCCACAACAAATTGCTGACAGAGTTGATGAAGTTTTTGCTCAACCTGAAAAAATGAAAATTATAAGAGAAAAGGCAAGAAAGACCATTCAGAAAAAATATAATATTCAAAATCTTTTAGCTGAACAACTTGATCTTATAAATCGTATGATAAAAAAAGAAAAAATAGAGCCAAAACGTACTTGAATTTATATTTAATTATGCCAGGAATTATTCATATAAAGGCTCATAAGCTCTGAATTGTTTTTTACATCACTTACACTGGTTAATGCAATACTATGTTCTGTCGCATAAGCTGTCATATTTTGAATAATTGTGTTTATTTCAGTATTTGTCAAGTATGTACTGTCGTCAAGCCGAATTTTTTCTATTTGGTTGCCTGTTGTACTCCAGCTATTTACTGTTATTTTATCAACACCTGTGGAATTACCGTAATCAACGGAGAAATTGCCTGATGAATCTGTGAAGAATGCAATTTTGTTTTTATTTACTAAATTTCCAAGTTTAATGAGATCAGTTCCGGATGAATCAGTTATAGAATCAACATTATCTCCAACATTAAACATATATGTATCATTGCCAAGTCCGCCAACAAGTATATCAGAGCCGCCCCCGCCATTAAGAATGTTGTTTAAGCTGTTGCCGGTAATGGTGTTTGCTAATGAGTTACCTGTACCATTTATTGCAGTGATTCCTGTTAATGTCAGGTTTTCAACGTTAGCGTCTAATGTATAAGAGATACTTGCCTGAACAAGGTCTGTTCCCTGGGCTGTTGCTTCGGTAACGGTTACACCTGTATTGCCGATGACATATGTATCGTTGCCAAGTCCGCCAATAAGGATATCAGCGCCGCCTCCGCCACTAAGAATGTTATCTAAGCTGTTGCCGGTAATGGTGTTTGCTAATGAGTTACCTGTACCATTTATTGCAGAATTTCCTGTTAATGTCAGGTTTTCAACGTTAGCTCTTAATGTATAAGAAACACTTGCCTGAACAAGATCTGTTCCTATGGCTACAGCTTCGGTAACAGTTACACCGGTATTTCCTATGACATATGTATCGTTGCCAAGTCCTCCAATAAGGATATCAGCACCGCCTACACCACTAAGAATGTTGTCTAAGCTGTTACCTCTGATAGTGTTTGCTAATGAGTTACCTGTACCATTTATTGCAGAATTTCCTGTTAATGTCAGGTTTTCAATATCAGTACCTAATGTATAAGAAATACTTGCCTGAACAAGGTCTGTTCCCTGAGTTGCAGCTTCGGTAACGGTTATGCCGGTGTTATCTATGACATATGTATCGTTGCCAAGTCCTCCAACAAGGATATCAGAGCCGCCCCCACCATTAAGAACGTTATTCAAGCTGTTGCCTGTAATGGTATTAACTAATGAGTTACCTGTGCCATTTATTGCAGCGGTTCCTGTTAATGTTAAGTTTTCAACGTTAGCGTCTAATGTATAAGAGATACTTGCCTGAACAAGGTCTGTTCCCTGAGTTGCCGCTTCGGTAACAATTACGCCTGTATTGCCTATGACATATGTATCGTTGCCAAGTCCGCCAATAAGGATATCAGTGCCGCCACCGCCACTAAGAACGTTGTTTAAGCTGTTGCCGGTAATGGTGTTTGTTAATAAGTTACCTGTGCCATTTATTGCAGAGGTTCCTGTTAATGTTAAGTTTTCAACGTTAGCAGTTAATGTATAGGAAACACTTGCCTGAACAAGGTCTGTTCCCTTGGCTGCAGCTTCGGTAACAGTTACGCCTGTATTGCCTATGACATATGTATCGTTGCCAAGTCCTCCAATAAGGATATCAGCACCGCCTACACCATTAAGAATGTTGTCTAAGCTGTTACCTTTAATAGTGTTTGCTAATGAGTTACCTGTACCATTTATTACAGCGGTTCCTGTTAATGTTAAGTTTTCAATATCATTGCCTAATATATAAGAGATACTTGCCTGAACAAGGTCTGTTCCCTGAGTTGCAGCTTCTGTAACAGTTACGCCTGTATTGCCTATGACATATGTATCGTTGCCAAGTCCGCCAATAAGGATATCAGCGCCGCCTACACCACTAAGAATGTTATTTGAGCTGTTGCCGGTAATTGTGTTAACTAATGAGTTACCTGTGCCATTTATTGCAGAATTTCCTGTTAATGTTAAGTTTTCAACGTTAGCAGTTAATGAATAAGAAACACTTGCCTGAACAAGGTCTGTTCCCTGAGTTGCCGCTTCGGTAACAGTTACGCCTATATTGCCTATAACATATGTATCGTTGCCAAGTCCGCCAACAAGGATATCAGTGCCGCCCCCACCATTAAGAATGTTATTTAAGCTGTTGCCGGTAATAGTGTTTCTTAATAATTTACCTGTGCCATTTATTGCTGAGGTTCCTGTTAATGTCAGGTTTTCAACGTTAGAACTTAATGAATAAGAAACACTTGCCTGAACAAAGTCTATTCCCTTGGCTGCAGCTTCGGTAACAATTACGCCTGTATTGCCTATGATATATGTATCGTTGCCAAGTCCACCAATAAGGATATCGGCGCCGCCTATACCATTAAGAATGTTATTCAAGTTGTTACCTCTGATAGTGTTTGCTAATGAGTTACCTGTACCATTTATTGCAGCGGTTCCTGTTAATGTTAAGTTTTCAATATCATTGCCTAATGTATAAGAGATACTTGCCTGAACAAGGTCTGTTCCCTGGGCTGTCGCTTCGGTAACAGTTACGCCTGTATTGCCTATGATATATGTATCGTTGCCAAGTCCGCCAACAAGTATATCAGAGCCGCCTCCGCCATTAAGAATGTTGTTTGAGCTGTTGCCTGTAATTGTGTTAACTAATGAGTTACCTGTGCCATTTATTACTGAGGTTCCTGTTAATGTTAAGTTTTCAACGTTAGCAGTTAATGAATAAGAAACACTTGCCTGAACAAGGTCTGTTCCCTGTGATGTCGCTTCTGTAACAGTTACGCCTGTATTGCCTATAACATATGTATCGTTGCCAAGTCCGCCAATAAGGATATCAGTGCCGCCCCCACCATTAAGAACGTTATTTGAGCTGTTGCCTCTGATAGTATTTGCTAATGAGTTACCTGTACCATTTATTGCAGCGGTTCCTGTTAATGTCAGGTTTTCAACGTTAGCAGTTAATGAATAAGAAACACTTGCCTGAACAAGGTCTGTTCCATGCGCTGCCGCTTCGGTAACAGTTACACCGGTGTTGCCTATGACATATGTATCGTTGCCAAGTCCTCCAATAAGTATATCGGCGCCGCCCCCGCCATTAAGAATGTTATTTGAGCAGTTGCCGGTAATGATGTTTGCTAATGAGTTACCTGTACCATTTATTGCAGCGGTTCCTGTTAATGTCAGGTTTTCAACGTTAGCGCCTAATATATAGGTTTGATCAGTACTGATATTGATTGTCATACTAAAGACTCCATTCTTTTTTTAAATTAAAAACGGAAATTATTTTTTAAATAATTTAATAGTTATAAAAATTTAGTTTTATTATTAAAAACATTTTTTGATTTTAAATAAGAAAATTAATTCATATTATGATATATCGACGATTTTTAAAAAGCCTTTATTTTTTTTTTAATAAATTTATGAAATATTAAGTTTTAATTGTAAGACAAATGGGGTAAGATTAAGGTAAAATGGTTATTTCAGTATTTTTTCTTGAAATATTATTTTCTGCAAAATACTCATCATAAAAATCTTCAATTAAATAAGAATCAAAATTAAAAATTTTTCTATACCTCTTTTTTAAGAAATTTGAAATTGTTTGATAAAGTCGCTGAATGCGGTTTCATTTCTTATTGAAGAATTGCTAATAAAGGTTGGTTGTGGTGTTTTATGGATATTTGCATTAGCAATATTAATATTTTCTTTTTCTTTTAGCTGTTTTTGCCTTGCTTTATTGGTCATGGAGTTGTTAAGAAGAGGCATTCCTATTCCCAAAGAAAACATTGACCATGCGAGTCCTCCTAAAATTGTCGCGGTATGAATTGCCATATTTTTTGCCCCTACGGCAGGAGGAAGGGTCTTATTCATTGACCTCATTTCACGATGAGTTTTTAATGATACATTACCAAGCCAGTTAGAAACGGTTTTAAAAGCCGCTTTAATTGAATTTTTGCTTGTATCTGCTAAAGAACCGGTTATATTAACAAAAGAACAGCCTTTTCGGTCTGCAAAATGCGCAATCCCTTTGGCAACAAAGCCTCCTAATACAAGCCAATTCAGGAAACCGCAAGAATCTCTAAGAGTAGTATTTTTTACTTCCTGCTCATCTCTTGAAGAAATTACCCTTGACATAAGACTTGTACCGTAAATCAGCTTTATGAGATCCATATGAGCACTTTTGCCTTTTAATTCAATTGTATTCATAAAGTTTTTAAGTCCACCTTTTTGAAAAAACCCTCCTTTTTTGCTGAAAGCTCCCATTGTAGTCAACATAATCGATCCTATTATTGCGACTCCAATTCCTTTTGCTGTCCAAAGTCCTGTTTTGTCTGTTTTTTCGTTAGAATTATTTTTAACATCACTCTGTTGTTTTCCAAAATCGTGATAGGCAGAGTAACCGCTGCTTCCGGTTCTTAACTTTGTAATAGTATTATTAATGGCAGGAAGCGTAATGATACCTGCAATAGATAATCCTGTTGCCCATAGAGTCTTTTTTTTGGAAAATTTAACAACATCATCAACAGTACCTTCAAGCTTATCCGGTAATGTTTTAATAAATATCTTTTTGCCAACGGAAATAACATCCTCGACTAAAGTATGTATATCTGTGGAAAAATTATGTCCTGACTTTATTTTTACTGTAAGAATACTGTCTGCGCCTGTTTTTTGTGTATATTTTTCCGCAAATTTTTCAATTAGCTTTGATGTTAGTTTTGTATCTTTTTTATTATCTTTATTTCTTAAAATCACACGTGCAATTCTATCGAAAAGAACTTCGCTATCTTTTTCTTTAAGTTTTGCAAAAGTATTTTTTTCTATATTTCCGACAACGCCGTTTGTATTTTCAAGAACATTACGAACATACTTTTTAACAATTTGAAGCTTCTCTTTTTTAGATAAATTTTCCGGATGGAAATTTTCTCCACCTGCTGTTTTCCATGCTTCATGAAGACTTATAATAGTGTCTTTTCCTGCATTTACGCCATTATAACCTTTTTGATTCATCATTATAGCTGCAATTATTCCGGGACCAAAAGGATTGAATATAACAGGAGCAATTTCTCTAAAAAGAGTTTCGGTTCCATAAAGAGGGTTTTGTTTATAATCAATCGCAGTTCTGGGAGCTATCATGGTGGTTGCATCCAAAAATGCCACTTCTGCTACAGGATTTTGCTTTAAGTATTCCAGTCCTCCCGTAAGAGCTTTTGAAGAAAGCGCATTAATAAGTGTTCCATTTACAAAACCGAATGAAACAGGTTTTTTGTTTTTTTCATATGAAACATAATTTTTTTGCGATACTGAGATCATTAAATATATTACCCTTCCCGATTGTGCTGTGTTTTTTGAATTTGACTGTTTTTCCGTTTACATATAATAAAATTTTAGCCTGATAAAGTGTATTTTTTACAATTCTTATGTAATTTAAAATTAGCTTATACAAACAAAGTTTGTCAATTATAAAAGTTGCGCAAAACAAGCTGAAAATCTAAATAAATTAAAGTTAGTCCGTAAAAATTTTTTTTAAAAAAACAACATTTATTAAAAAATTTTTTCAAAAAATCGAATTTAACCAAGTCTTTCTCAAAAAATAATATTTTCTTAAGTGATAATTTAAATAAATTGCCTGAATTTTGTAATTTAATTAAACTTGAATTTATTAAAAACTTCATAAAGAATGTTAATTTTTATTAATTTTAATTGCTTTTTGTTACGCCAATAGAATAATAGAAATAATCAAAAATTAATTACAATTTTTTTAGTAAATTAGCTCTAATCCATAATTCTTCATAATCTGTATTAACTTTTATTAATTTTGTTTACTTTTTGTTATGCCGGTAGAATAATAGAAAAGTGTCAAGAGTTAGTTGTTTATAAAGAATAAATATGATTAATTTTTCATTAAATTTAAAAACCCGCATACATTTTGGTAAAGGTGCTATTTCGAATTTAATATCCGAATTAATGCCATACAAAAGAATATTGCTTGTTACTGGATCAGGAAGTGTTAAAAAATACGGTATTTATGATACTGTGATGACTGAGCTGTCAACAGCAGAAAAAGAAGTGTTTGAACTTTCAGGAATAAAGCCAAATCCGTCAATTGATTCAGTTTATGCCGGAATTAAAATATGCAGAGAAAATAATATAGAGTTTATTCTTGCATTGGGTGGCGGCTCAGTTATTGATGCGGCAAAAGCGATTGCCGCAGGAATGGTTTATAAAGGCGATGTATGGGAACTTTTTCTTGATGACAGCAAATTTAACGGAGCATTAAAAACAGGCTGCATTCTTACCATTGCTGCAACAGGTTCAGAGTCTAATAAAAATTCAGTAATTACAAATGAAAAAACAAAAGAAAAGCTTGGACTTCGAAATGAAGCCTTAAGACCGGAATTTGCTATACTTGATCCAACTTATACATATACGCTTTCTTCTGTTCAAACATCTGCAAGTATTGCAGATATAATGTCACACGTTTTCGAACAGTATTTTTCTCCTACAAAAGATGCCTATATGACAGATAGGCTATCTGAAAGCGTTTTAAAAACTTGTATAAAGTTTGCGCCTGTACTGTTAAAAGACCCCGAAAATTATGAAGCAAGAGCAGAAATTATGTGGGCATCCACTATTGCTTTAAACGGACTGCTTTCCTTCGGGAAAATAACAGACTGGGCTTCTCATATGATAGAACATGAGCTTTCAGCTTATTATGATTTAAATCATGGAATCGGACTTGCAATACTTTTTCCAAACTGGATGAAAAGAGTTGCAGATGAATCAAGACTATGGAAATTCAGGGATTTTGCGATTAATGTCTGGGGTTTTTCGCCAACTCTTGGCGATAGAGACCTTGCGGATGTTTCTATTCAAAAAACAAGAGAATTTTTTAACGGCCTTAATCTTCCTTCAAAGCTCAGCGAGGTTAATATCGATGATAAATATTTTGAAATAATGTCGGAAAATGTAATAAGAAGAAAAATGAATGGAACTTTTAAGGTTTTGGATAAAGAGGATATAATGGAAATTTACAGGCTTTCTTTATAAAACAACTATTAATAAGCAGTTAATTTACATATAAAAGAGGAGATTCATGTCAGAAATTGTATTACGTATAGTAGGAAATCCGGGTGACGGTGTTATAAGCTCCGGTGATATATTCACTCTTGCTTCAGCCAGAAGCGGAAGATATGTCAGTACATATAGAGCATTCCCAACAGAAGTGCGAGGCGTTGATCAGAGCCTGTTTCAACTTAGAATTAGCTCTAAAAAAATCCTTACGCCTTCTGATAATGAAGATATTTTGATAGCTTTTAACGAAAAAACCTTACGAGAGAATATTACAAGTCTTAAACCCGGAGGAATTCTCCTCTTTGATTCTTCTGAAACTGATAATACCTTTGAAGAATATACGGGAATCGTTAAATATTTTGTTCCAATTTCAAATCTGGCTTTAGAATTTGGCTCATTAAAAACCAAAAATATGGTTGCTTTAGGTATTTTATCAGGATTAATCCCGAATCTTGAAATTAAAGAGCTGCTAAAAGACGATATAAAAAGACGATACGAAACAAAGGGCGAGGAAATAATCAAATTAAACTTTAAAGCTCTTGATATGGCTTATGATTATGCGCGACAAAATCTTGATAAGTCGACAATTTTAGAAACCCTGAATATAGAAAAATCGGGCAAAAAACTTATTATGAGTGGCTGCGAAGCAATGGCTTACGGAGCATTAGTCGCAGGTTGCAGATTTTATTCAGGATATCCCATTACACCTGCTACAGAAATTATGGAATTTCTTGCAAAAGAAATGCCGCGTCTTGGCGGAAGCGTAATTCAGTGTGAAGATGAAATAGCAGCAATTACTGCCGCTATCGGCGCATCATTTTCAGGGGTTAAGTCTATGACTGCCACGAGCGGTCCGGGGCTTTCCCTTATGTCAGAAGCTCTGGGACTTGCGTCTATGGCAGAAATTCCTGTTGTTATTGTTGACGTACAAAGAGGAGGTCCAAGTACGGGACTTCCTACAAAAACGGAACAATCAGATTTGAATCTTGCTATTTATGGAACACATGGAGATACCCCAAAGATTGTCCTTGCTCCAATTAACGTTGAGGACAGCTTCTATCAAACAATTAAAGCATTTAATTATGCGGAAAAATATCAAGTTCCGGTGCTTATTCTTTCTGATGTTTCTCTTGGAGAAAGAAGAGAGTGCATAGATATGATAAATATCGATGAAATAGAGGTTATAGACAGATTAAAGCCTGACAAAACAAATAAAAATCAATCTTATTCAAGATACAAAATAACAGAATCCGGCATATCACCAATGGCAACACCTGGAGAAGAAGGCGGAACTTATATTGCAACGGGACTTGAACATGCTGAAAACTCCGCGCCTTCAAGCAAACCGGAAATTCATGCGGCAATGACAGAAAAAAGATTTAAAAAGCTTGATACAGCTATCCATGACTTTTTAGCAGCAAAAAAATATGGAGATGATGATGCGAGATTCGGTATAATCAGTTGGGGAAGTACATCAGGAGCAGTTTTAGAAGCGATAGATCAGGCTGATAAGTTGGGTTATAAAATACAAGCGCTTTATCCAAGGACAGTATATCCTTTCCCGTCAGAATGGATAAATGATTTTCTCCGCAATAAAGACATAGTTCTTATTGTAGAAAGAAATTATACTGCTCAATTCGCTAACACTATAGTTTATAGGTGTACATGTCTTAATAAAAACCTGCAAATACATAATTTAATGAAATACAACGGGGAACCGTTTACAACTAACGAAATTTTATCAAAAATTGACCAGATAATTAAAGGTCAGTACCTGAAATTCACAACACATCAGCCCGGATTAAAATTTTAATATAAGGAGATATAAAATTGGCTACAAAAACGCCGGATCAATATAGAACAGCTACAAATCCCACATGGTGCAAAGATTGTGGAGATTATAAAGTGCTGGATGCATTAACTTCAGCATTAGCGGAAGTTGGAGTAGAATCACATGATATAGCAACAACAGCCGGAGTTGGCTGCGCAAGCCGATTGCCTTTTTATCTTAATACATATGGGTTTCATACAGTACACGGAAGATCTTTACCTGCTGCAATAGGAATTAAAGTGGCAAACAGAGAAAGAACCGTTATATCAGTCGGTGGTGACGGTGATGCCTTTAGCATTGGCGGGAATCATTTCATCCATACTTCACGAAAAAATCCTGATATTACTTATATAGTAATGGATAACGAAATTTACGGACTTACGAAAGGGCAAAATTCTCCGACTTCTCACGAGGACTTATTAACTAAAATTAATCCTTACCAGGTAGTTGAAGACAGGATTAACCCTGTTTTAATGGCGCTTTCTTTTAATACGTCTTTTATTGCGCGCGCGTTTTGTGATGAAACAGAACAATTAAAAGATATAATTGCAAGGGCAATAAGGCACAAAGGTTTTTCTTTTGTGCATGTGCTTTCGCCATGCACTCAATATAATGAAAAAGTTACTTATGATTCCCTCAAAAAAAGAATCCAGGCTCTTCCTGAAAATCATGACAGATTGGACAGGCTTTTGGGCATGAAATATGCGTTTACTCAAGAGCCGCTTTACACAGGGATTTTTTACGAGAAGGAAAGACCTACTTTACTTGACAAACTTGACCATATAAAAGAGATGTCTATGGCAGAAATAGGAAATCCGAAGAAATACAACCTTCTGGATATTATGAAACAATTTGAATAATAAACATCTCTTTTTAAATCGTTCGATTTGTCAGTTTAAGTATTAACAGGACTTAAGCAAAGTTAGAAGCCCTCTGGTTAAAACCCTGCTATTGTCATTGCGAGGAGCTTGCGACGAAGCAATCTCATAATTAGTTTAATCTTGCGATTGCCGCGCTCCCGTTGGTCGCTCGCAATGACAAATAATTTTAACCAGAGGGCTTCTAAAAATTTCTCATGAAAAACAAAACAAAAAATCATAAACTTGTATTAAATTAAGTTTTGTTTTATCCCATTTTAATTCCTGATAAATTCTATTTTTGCCATATTCTCCCATTTGTTCTCTTAATTCTTTATTATCAAGTAAAAACAGGATTTTTTCTGCCAAATCTATAGAATTATTGTTTTGCGCATATAAAGATGCTTCTTGCGCCGAATATCTTCCTTCTTTTAAGTCAAATTGAACTATGGGCTTGCCTAAGGCCATATATTCGAGGATTTTGTTCATTGTAGATTTATCGTTCATTTCGTTGTATTCATCGGGGTTTACGCAAATATCAGCAGTGTTTAAATATTCGAGCATTTTTTCATCAGAAACCCTGCCTGTAAATTCAAAAATTTCGTCTAATCCGTAGTCCTTACATTTTCTTTTTGCCTCTTCCAGATAAGGACCGCCGCCTACTATTCCAAAAAATATATCATTTCTGGCTTTTACTTCTTTAATATATTTTGCGGCTTCCAAAAGATAGTCAATGCCTTCCTGTTTGCCAATAACTCCTACATAACCCACCATATATTTTTTATTTCTTTTTATGGTTTTATTTGGAGGCTGTATTTTCAGCCTGTTAAGATCAGGTCCGCTTCTCACGACAAAAACTTTATCAGGCGGCATTTTGCCCCTGTTAACGGCTATTTCTTTATAAGATTCATTTGTTGCAATGGAAACATCCGCAAATTTAAATGTAAGTTTCTCAAAAAGCAGCAACAATTTATAAAAAAAGTCTTTTTTATTAAATTTTGCAATATATAACTCGGGGTTAATATCGTGATGATCAAAAACAAATTTTTTTCCGAAAAGTTTATAAAAAGCTCCTATTAACACAATATTATCAGGGGGATTACAGGCATGAATAACATCAAAACCTTCTTTAAAAAATATTTTTAAGGAAAGTAAAAATTCCCAAAATAATGCCGCAGAATACTCAATTAAATAGCCTAAAGTCCTATTTCCTTCTTTTGGCAACGAATGTCTGTAAATTGTAATATTGTTCAATAGCTCAAACTTTTTTTCATAGCCCTTGCCTGTAGGACAAATTATACTTATTTTATAACCTGCTTCTGTAAGAGCTGTTGCTTCTTGCCACACTCTGGTATCAAACGGGACAGGCAAATTTTCCACTATTATTAGAACATGTTTCCGCTTACCAGCATATACCATTGTATTTACCTTCAAAATTCACTTCTTTTGCAATTCTTACTAAATCATATGCTATTTTATTTTTTAACTCGATTTCTTTAACCATATCAGTTAATTCAAAAAAATCTGTTTTTTCAACACATGTAAAGAGTTTTTTATACTCTTTATCGTTATTGGCAATTATAATTACTTCTGAATTTTCAATCACATCCTGCAAATCAGTCAACAAAGACGACAAATGCGGTAGTTTGTTTTCGATATAGCTTTTATTTGCACCTACCAATCTTGATAAATGCACGTTATTATCATAAATCTTTACCTGATAGCCTTTACCTATAAGCCTTTCGGTAACATCGACAATGGGGCTTTCCCTTAAATCATCAGTTCCCGCCTTAAAGCTTAGTCCCAATATCCCTATTTTTTTCTTGCCAAATTTTAGAATATTTTTGAGGACAATTTCTTTTTGAAGTTCGTTGCTTCTTTCAATGTTGCTAATAACAGGACTTTCCAGATTAAAGTTTTTTGATAAATTTACCAGCGCCCTTAAGTCTTTTGGAAGGCATGAACCTCCGTAAGCAAAGCCGGGTTTAAAATAATAAGGAGAAATATTTAATTTTGTATCTTTGCAAAATAATTCCATGACTTCATGGCTGTCTATATTTAATCCCTTGCAGATATTGCCTATCTCATTTGCAAAGGTAATTTTAAGTGCGTGATAAGTGTTATTTACGTATTTTATTATCTCTGCTACGGCAAATTCTGTTTTATAGATTGGAGCCTCAATATTTTCGTAAATTTTTTCCATAATATTCAATGCTTTTTCATTATTTGAGCCTAAAAGTGTGTAAGGAGGATTATAATAATCGTGAATAGCCGTTCCTTCTCTTAGGAATTCAGGATTAGAAATCATTGCAAAATCTTCATCTCTTATTTTTCCGCTTTCAGCTTCAATGATTTCAGCTACTTTCAGATTAGTTCCTGGGGGAACTGTACTTCTGAGTGCTATAACATGAAAATCGTTCTTTGTTTTTAAAGCCTGTCCGATTTGAGAAGCAACCCTGAAAACATGATTTAAATTTAAACTGCCGTCTTCCTGATTTGGCGTTCCAACACAAATAATAGAAACATCAGAATTGTTTATCGCAAAATTTATATCAACAGTAGCTTCTAATAAAATAGAATTTTTACTTTCTTTAATTAATTCTTCAATATCTTTTTCAATAATAGTTGGCTTGCCTTCATTTATTAAATCGACTTTATTTTTATCAACATCCACACCTATTACATAATGTCCATTTTTTGACAGACAGGCAGCACTCACGCAGCCAACATAGCCTAAGCCAAATATACTTATTTTCATTATTCAAAATACTCTAAATTATATTATTTATTCTGATCTATATTAAAATAATTAGATAAATTATATAGGTAAAATTTTTCAAATGCAAAAAATTTAACTTATTTTTTGCAAGATTTTAAAGGCATTTCAAATCCTAACACTTCTTTCACAAAAAGACGAATCAGGATATTTGTTTTTATATGAAATTTTTACTTTGCGTAAGTCATGTTACAGATTTTCAATTTGTAGTAATTTTGTAGTAAAAATATACTATACAAATGTTTGTTTAATCTAAAATGCCTCTGATTCAATTATATTTCCAAAAAAAATATGCCGAGACACAGAATTGAACTGTGGACACAGGGATTTTCAGTCCCTTGCTCTACCAACTGAGCTATCTCGGCATATCTTTTATTAAGTTTATTTATTTTAAATCAATTTAGAAAAGCTAATTTGTTTTTACACAAGCATTGACGGCTCTTCCGATTAAAATAATACTACAACAAAGGTTTAAGTCAACATAGAAATTTTATAATCAACTTAATTACTTTTTTGATGAAGCTTTAGCTTGTGTATTTAATTTTTTAATTACTTCATCAGTAATATCACTGCCTCCATCAATAACAACCTGTTTATTTAAAACCAGATCAAACTTTTTAGAAGCTGCAACTTCTTTAATTGATTTGACGACTGTATCTTCAATCACGCCCCATTTTTGTGACTGATCTTTTGCATAAGCGTTTCTTTTAATATTAAACTGTTCGCCCAGTTTTTCTTCAAGATTTTTCTTTTCCAAAGGTGTTTTAGCTTCTTGAATTTGTTTTTGGGCATCCTGTACAAACTTTTGGAGTTCTGTTTCTTTAATTCTTAAATCAGCTGACAATTCCTGAGATACAGTATAATTTTCCCGAATTTTATCCAGATCAACAACAGCTGTTCCAACGGCATAAGATTTTGCTGAATATCCAAGCATTACAGACATAACAGCTAATAAGACAATTGCTCTTTTAAACATTTTCATAATATTCACTCCATAAACTGTAAAAACAATATCATAACAATTATACACTAATATCTTTCACCAACTGCAAAAGTAAAGTTTCCTCTTTTATTGCCGCCGCCAACGTTGGTTATAGGATAGCCATAATCAAATCTTATCGGACCTAACATCGGGATTGGTACTATTAACCCGCTGCCTACAGAAATTCCATAACCCGGTCTATCGTAAAGATCAGTTGTGAAAGTTTTGTGAAATAAAGTCCCGGCATCCGCAAAGAAAGCAGCTCGTATATCCCTTAAGAATTTGTATTTAACTCTGTTCATAAAAGGAATCGGGGTTCTAAATTCGGTAGTTGCCATCATAAAACCTTGACCATTACCGATATCACCTTCTCTAAAACCTCTGACTGAATAAGGTCCGCCAAGCCTGAAAGCTGCAAATTCCGGCAAATCTCCAACTAATCTCGAAGCGATTTTTCCGCCTACCAGAAAAGTTGATTTTTCACCTACAGGATAATATTTTTTAACGGCGCCGCTGATTTTTCCAAAAGTGCCCGCATCACCTGATACCATAAAAGATTCTTTAAATGAAGCTGATGCGCACCAGCCTTCAGTCGGATTTATAATACTGTTTCTTGTATCATAAACCACCCCCGGCCCTAAAGTAAGATAGGTTCCGCCTTCCAGTTGTTCTGCTCTTTTTGACACCCTAAATGCATCAGTATAGCCTTCTTCTCTGAATTTTTGATTTATTCCGGATTCATCGCCTTCTTTCATACTAACTTTTTCAACACCCATAGAAATACTACCCGCTAAATTTGGTATTTTTTTAATAGGTCTTGCAAATTCGACTTCTCCCCCAAATCTTTTTTCAATGCCGAGAGGAACTTGATAACTCGCGATATCTCTGGCAAAAGCAGTTAATCGTAAGGAATTAAGAGTGTTTTTAAGTCTCGGTTCAACAAAATTAGCTTCAAATTGCAGCGGAGCTTTGTCTACAACGTCATTATCATTGAACATAACGCCGCTTCCGACATTGAAATTAGTGCTTAATTCCTGTCCTAATCCTCTAAAGTTGTTATCAGCATATCCAACCGAACCAAAAAATCCTGTTTCTGTATCAACACCGCCGCCTAAAGAAATTGAGCCTGTTCTTTTTTCGTCAACTTCAATTGTTATTTTGTATTTATCAGGATCGTCAGGAGAAGCCGAAATGACTCTTCGTACATCTGAAAATGCCTGCATTCCATATAATCTTGCTAAATCCTGTTTAAGGTTATTTTCATTATAAACTTCGCCGACAGCTACAGTTATATTTCTTTTAATAACAAAATCTTTTGTTTTTGTATTTCCTGAAATATCAATTTCCTGAATTTTTCCTTCATTTAATTGAATATTTATTACGCCGTCAGGGTCATCTGATATTTTTTGCACTCTAGCAAGAATATAGCCTTTGTCAGCGTATAATTTTTCTATGTCTTTAATTGAATTATTTAATTCGGTAATATTTTGAGGCAAACCCTCCTGATTATTAAGAAGTTTTAAGATTTCTTCACCAGAAACAACATTATTTCCTGTCACATTAAATCCTGTAACAGGAACATTTTCTTCTACCTGAAGACGCAAGACAATTCCGGAAGCTGTTTGTTGTGGAACAGCCTTGATTTTTTCGGTAAAATATCCCATTTTGTATATGCTTTTTAAATCTTCCTGTATTAAATCTTTGTCAAATTTTGTTCCTACTTTTATATTAAGTTTGTTTAAAATATTTTGAGCATTTACAAGATTATTGCCGTCTATATAAATTTCTTTTATTGTTATAGCGTCGTCGTAAGTTTTATTTTCAAGAGTTTTAATATTGCCTGTATCAATGCTTTTGACTTCTATAAACTGCTTTTTTTCTTCATCTGAGGTATTTTTGGCAAAGCAATGCTGAGAAAAAGTACTCAAAACAAAAGCTGTTATTAATAAAACAGAATATATCTTTCCTTTGTTGAAATTCATTAAAACTTCCCACCCAATAAATATTAAAGTTCTCGATAGAAATAAAAAAAACTATATTAATTATTCTATTATCAAATAAATCTTTTGACCAACAAATATTTTAATAAAATCATATTTTTTTAAAATATATAAAATTTTAGTGAAGAATTTTTAATTCCGTTTACGAGAACCCACATTTCATACTTACCGGTTGGCCATCCGGAAACAGGGCTTTTTATAGATAAAAGAATTATTTTAGATCCTAAAATATCGAATTTAGAGGAATTTACAGGGATAATTTCACCTTTATTCCCGATAAAATTCCATATTACTTGAATTTTATCGGATTTTTTTGCATTGATTAACTCGACAGAAGCAAAAATCAACGGAGTATCAGGATTAAACGCCTGCATTATCCCGAGAGCAGAATTTTTCATAACATCTGCCCTGTCAGTAACTGATATTCGTCCGACAATATCAGTACCAATCAATTGAACCGCAAGATTATTTAATTTATCCCTGATTTCAGAATTTTTTGAAGTATCATTGCTTTTAAAAACATAGTTAACATAATTTTCTGTGGCTTTATTTTTGAGATTTGCCTGTTCATAAGCATTAGCTATATTTAAAAATAGATTATACTGTGTATTATCAAGAGATAAAGCTTTTTCAAAGTTAGAACAAGCTTTATTATAAAGTTTTTTGTTTAAATATGCCTGCCCGAGATAATAATAATATTTAGGATTTTTTGAATAAAAATTTTCGTATTCAATAAAGAATTTTATTGCGCCATCAACATCGCCCGACTCTAATAAATTAATGCCCGTCGACAAAGATATGATTTTTCCATTTTTAGTCATTTTATTTTCAAATACTTTTTCAGAAGTTATTTTTATAACATCCTGCGAATTATTTTTTAACAAACATCCTGATAATAAAAAAACTGATAAACTAAGCAAAATTAAAGTTTTTTTCATTGAAACACTGCTGATCCTTTTAACATATACCTAAAAAACATTTTATTGTTTTGTGTTAATTTTAGCAAACAATTCAGATAAATTTTTAATTTTTAAAAGATTGTATTATATTATATTATTGTATTATTATATATATAGACATGCTGAAAGTGGGAAATTTTGACAACGGCGATTTATCCCGGGAGCTTTGATCCTATAACAAACGGGCATCTTGATGTTCTTGAGAGAGCTTCCAAAATATTCAAAAAAATAATAATTGCAGTATTGGTAAATCCTAACAAAAATTCCTTCTTGCCGACTGAAACAAAGGTAGCGCTTATAAAAGAGTCTGTTTCACATCTTAATAATGTTGAAGTAGACAGTTTTATGGGACTAACAGTCGAATATGCAAAAGCTAAAAATGCAGATGTACTTATAAGAGGCTTAAGAGCAGTATCAGACTTTGAGTACGAGATGCAAATGGCTCAAATAAATCAAAACCTTGGTCCTGAACTCGATACTATTTTTCTTATTACCAAGGTGGAAAATAACTTCGTATCATCCAGTATAGTAAAAGAAATTTCTTTACTGGGCGGAGATATTTCACAATTTGTCCCGGAACCGGTTAACAGACATTTTAAGATAAAAAATTAATAAAGGTAGGAGCTAATTATGGCCATAGGTAGTATTTACAAATTATTAGACAAACTCGAAATGATGGTTTTAAAAGGAATACCCATTCCTTTCACTCCTTTTGTGATTGTTAATCACGAAAAAATTATTGATGTTCTTGATAAAATCAGGGCTTGCATACCAAGCGAAATTCAAGAAGCTCACAGCATCATTAAAAGAAGCGAAGATATTCAAATGGAAGCTCAAAGAAGAGCTGAAAATATACTTATCGAAGCAAAAGAAAAAGCTGAAAGAATTCTCAGCGAATCAGAACTTTTAAAAGCTGTTCATGCGGAAGCTGACAGAGTAAGAGGTGAAGTGATTTCCGAAGCGGAAGCTCTCAGAAAAAGATCT
>Ga0209417_1002237_pt1 | contig 30964 bp, 27 predicted proteins | sample RifGroF2_FD_184002 | JGI IMG/M metagenome (GOLD analysis project Ga0209417, IMG submission 184002) | Groundwater microbial communities from Rifle, Colorado, USA - Groundwater F2 (SPAdes) (version 2) | ecosystem: Environmental > Aquatic > Deep subsurface > Groundwater | place: Rifle, Colorado... | reverse complement strand
AAAAGGAAAAATTTTTTATGAAAGGAATAATTCTCGCCGGTGGTTCCGGTTCGCGGATGTATCCAATTTCTCAAGTTTACAGCAAACAACTTACCTTGATTTACGATAAACCGCTTATCTATTATCCGCTTTCGGTATTGATGCTTGGCGGGATAAAAGAGGTTTTAATTATCTCGAACGAGGAAACGATTCCTTATTACAAAAAATTATTTAAAGACGGTTCGCATCTTGGACTTTCAATAGAATATGTTGTGCAATCGGCTCCAAACGGAATTGCGGAAGCATTTATCCTTGGTGATAAATTTATTGGAAATGATTCGGTTACCTTAATTCTCGGCGATAATATTTTTTACGGTAATCTCGATTTCTTTTATCAAGGAATTGAAAACAACTCCGGCGCAACAGTATTCGGTTACCGCGTAAATGATCCCGAACGTTATGGAGTTGTGGAATTCGATAAAAACGGAAAGGCTCTTTCTATTGAAGAGAAACCGAAAAATCCGAAATCAAAATTTGCCGTTCCCGGTTTGTACATTTATAATAACGAAGTTGTGAATATTTCTAAAAACTTAAAACCTTCACCGCGAGGTGAATTAGAAATTACCGACGTGAATAACACCTACTTAAATAAAGGTGAACTGCGTGTTGAGAAAATCGGGCGCGGAGTTGCCTGGCTTGACACAGGAACACCGGAAGCTTTATTGCAAGCTTCAAACTTCTTTGGAACAATCGAGGATCGGCAAGGTTTAAAAGTAGCCTGCATAGAAGAAATTGCTTACTACATGAAGTTTATTTCAAAAGAACAATTTCAAACGGTGATCGAAAAAATGCCGAAATGCCAATACAAAAACTATCTTGAAAATATTCTTGAAGAGATCGAATGAAAATAATTGATAAAAAATTGAACGGGTTGCTTCTACTTCAGCTTGACGTTTTTGGTGATGAGCGCGGATATTTTTTTGAATCATACAACTTTTCACGTTATACCGAATTTGGAATTTCTCAACCCTTTGTGCAGAACAATGTTTCTAAATCGGCAAAGAATACGCTTCGCGGCTTGCATTATCAAGTCGGGAACGCTGCACAGGGAAAATTAGTGCAAGTGTTGTCGGGAAAAGTTTTGGATGTTGCAGTGGATATTCGGTTCGGTTCGCCCTCATTTGGAAAATATTACGCAGCAGAAATTTCTGAAGAAAATCATCATCAACTTTGGATTCCACCCGGATTTGCACATGGTTTTTCTGTTCTTTCTGATGAAGCAATATTCTCTTATAAATGTACCGCGCTTTACAGCAAAAACGACGAGCGGGCAATTATTTATAATGACCCGAACTTAAATATAGACTGGAAAATTTCTTCGCCACTTCTTTCTCCAAAAGATTTACTTGGTAAAAAGTTTTCTGAAATTGAAAAAGACTTTAACTATATAATGGAGGTTCTATGAGCCTGAAAGATTCATCAATATTTTTTACCGATAAAGAACAACTCGAAAGTTATTCTTTGTCAAATCAGTTTGCGGAACATCTCGAATTTATCCTGGTGAAGGATAAACTTTCCGCCACACAGGATGATATTTATTATTCTATCTCAATGTCCGTCCGCGACCGGCTTGTACGCAAATGGCTTCGCACCATGCACAAATATAATGTTGACGATGTGAAGCGCGTTTATTATTTATCGCTTGAATTTTTAATGGGAAGACTTCTCGGCAACGCGCTCATCAATATGGATTATTATGAAGAGAGCGATAAAATTATTCAAGATGCCGGATATCACTTAGAAGAAGCGAGAGATCAAGAGCATGATATGGCGCTTGGTAACGGTGGTTTGGGTAGACTTGCCGCATGCTTTTTAGATTCTATGGCTACGCTGGAACTGCCGGCTTTTGGTTATGGTATCCGATACGAATATGGAATCTTTGAACAAGATATCGAGAATGGCTATCAACTTGAAAAACCGGATAACTGGTTGAGTTACGGAAATCCATGGGAAATTCTTCGCCGTGAACTTTCGTACCGTATCCGTTTTTACGGCACTGTTGAAATGCACAAACAACCCGATGGACAAATGAAATTTGAATGGAAAGACACCGAAGATATTATGGCGGTTGCTTACGATGTTCCGGTTCCGGGATTTAGAACGAACACTGTGAACAACCTACGTTTGTGGCAAGCGAAAGCAACACACGAATTTAGTTTTAAAGAATTTAACGCCGGGAATTATGTTGCATCGGTACAAAAGAAGAACGAGTCTGAAAACATTTCTAAAGTTCTTTACCCGAACGATACAATGGTTAAAGGAAAATTCCTTCGGCTGAAACAGCAATACTTTTTTAGTTCAGCTACTTTACAGGATATTATTCGAAAGTATAAATACAGACATTCTGATTTCGATTTGTTTGCAGAGAAGACAGCAATTCAATTAAATGATACGCACCCCGTTATCGCTATTCCCGAGTTGATGAGAATTTTAATGGACGAAGAAGGATTAAGTTGGGATTATGCATGGGATATAACTTCCAATACCTTCGCTTATACCAATCACACGGTTGTTCCCGAAGCTTTGGAAGAATGGTCCGTAAAAATTATGGATACACTTTTGCCAAGGCATTTGCAGATTATTTATGAAATCAACGCCCGGTTTTTAACTTATGTTCAAGAACAATACACAACTGATCCCGAAATAATTTCTAAACTTTCCATTGTTCGTGAAGGTGAAGATAAGAAAATAAGAATGGCAAATCTTGCCATTGTTTGTTGCCATTCTATAAACGGGGTTGCCGCGCTGCATACAAATATTTTGCGGAATAATATCTTCCCCCATTTCTACGCTATGTTTCCGGAAAAGTTCAAAAACATCACCAACGGAATTACTCCACGCCGCTGGTTAAAGATTGCCAATCCTTATTTGTCCGAAGCAATCTCCGAACATATCGGTGACGGCTGGGTGAAAGATCTTTCTCAGATAAAAAAACTTGAGAAACTGATCAATGATAAACAGTTTATGGAAGTCTTCAAAGAAGCGAAATGGTTGAATAAGAAATTTTTAATTGATTACATCGAGAAAGAGCATCAAGTTAAAATTAATCCCGAATCAATGTTCGATGTTCATGTAAAAAGATTTCACGAGTACAAACGCCAACTCTTAAATGTTCTTCATGTAATTACGATGTATAACAAAATTAAAGACAATCCGCGCGCTGCATTTGTGCCTCGAACGGTTATCTTTGCCGGTAAAGCAGCTCCGGCATATTTCCAGGCTAAACTGATCATCAAACTGATTAACAATGTAGCCAACGTCATCAATAATGATCATACAATAAAAGACAAATTGAAAGTGATCTTTCTGAAAAATTATTCCGTATCGCTTGCCGAAAAAATTATTCCCGCGACAGATCTTTCCGAACAAATTTCAACCGCCGGTTTGGAAGCTTCCGGAACAGGGAATATGAAATTTGCACTTAACGGGGCTTTAACCATAGGGACGATGGACGGAGCGAATGTTGAAATGCGCGAAGAAGTTGGCGATGATAATATTTTTATTTTCGGGTTGCTTTCCGATGAGGTTAGAATATTAAAATCAAACGGTTATCGCCCGCGAGATTATTACGAAAATATTCCCGAGTTAAAACGAGTGATTGACATGATCCAAAATAATCAGTTCAGTATTTTTGAGCCGGGACTTTTCCAGCCGCTTGTGGATGAATTGTTAAACGTAGATTATTATTGTCTGCTTGCCGATTTTCAATCGTATGTAAAAACGCAAACAAAGGTAAGCGCACTTTATAAGAATAAAGACGAATGGTACAAAAAAGCATTACTCAACGTTGCCCGCATGAGCAAATTCTCCAGCGACCGCTCAATCCAAGAGTACGCTAAATTAATTTGGGATGTAAAGCCGGTTAAGATTGATGAAGCATAAATGAAAATTAATTTGCTTTTGAGATTTTAGAGTTGCCTTTGCCAATTTACATTCTCGGAATTTCAGCCTTTTACCACGATAGCGCCGTATGCTTGCTTAAAAACGGTGAAATACTTGCCGCTACGCAAGAAGAAAGATTCACGCGCAAAAAAGGTGATCATGCTTTCCCGACGCATTCAATAAATTATTGTTTGAAACATGCCGGGATTACCGGACAAGATCTATCCTACGTAGTTTTTTACGATAAACCTTTCCTAAAATTTGAACGACTGCTTGAGACTTATCTTAACTTCGCACCGGTTGGAATAAAATCTTTTATCAAAGCGATGCCCTTGTGGATAAAAGAAAAACTCTGGATGAAAGAGTTTATTAAAAAAGAATTGGGATTCGAAGGAACGATTTTGTTTCCGGAACATCACGAGTCGCACGCCGCTTCCGCCTTTTATCCATCGCCGTTTCATGATGCAGCATTTCTGACGATGGACGGCGTTGGTGAGTGGACAACTTCAAGTTTTGGCGTTGGCAGCGGAAATAAAATTCAAATTGATTCCGAGATTCATTTCCCCAATTCGATTGGACTACTTTATTCTGCGTTTACCTATTACACCGGATTCAAAGTAAATTCCGGCGAATACAAAGTAATGGGTTTAGCTCCGTACGGCGAACCAAAATATGTAGATAAAATTTATTCCGAATTGATCGACTTAAAAGAAGACGGCTCTTTTAAAATGAATATGGAATATTTTAATTACTGCGCCGGTTTAACGATGACGAATGAAAAATTCCATAGACTTTTTGGCGGCGCTCCGCGTAAACCGGAAACAAATCTGACGCAAAAGGAAATGGATATAGCACGTTCTGTTCAAGAAGTTACGGAAGAAGTTATGCTGCGGATGGCAAAACATGTACGAAAAGAAACGGGACAGAAAAATCTCTGTCTTGCAGGCGGTGTTGCGTTAAACTGTGTTGCAAATGGAAAACTTTTGCGCGAAAATATTTTTGAAAATATCTGGATACAACCGGCGTCTGGAGATGCCGGAGGCGCTTTGGGAGCTGCGTTAACAGCATGGTATCAATATCTTGGAAATGAAAGAAGTGCAAACGGAAAAACCGATGTCATGCACGGCGCTTATCTCGGTCCCGAATTTTCAAACGAAGAAATAAAGGTTTGGCTCTACGAAAGTAAAATTCCATTTAAACAATTAAGTGATGATGAACTATACCCGGAAACCGCTTCATTGCTTGCAGATGAAAAAGTTGTGGGATGGTTTCAAGGCAGAATGGAATTTGGTCCGCGAGCGTTGGGAAACCGCTCCATTATTGGCGATGCGCGTTCTGCAAAAATGCAGGCAACGATGAACATCAAAATAAAATTTAGAGAAGGATTCCGTCCGTTCGCGCCTTCGGTTCTTTCCGAAAAAGTTTCTGAATATTTTGAAATGGAGAATGAAAGCCCCTACATGCTGCTTGTTGCCGATGTAAAAAAAGAACGGCAGAAAGCAATGACCGAAGAGCAAAAAAATCTTTTCGGAATTGAAAAGTTGAACATTTTACGCTCTGACATTCCGGCGGTAACACACATTGATTATTCCGCGCGAATCCAAACCGTGCAGAAGGAAACAAACCCTCGCTATCACAAATTAATCTCAGAATTTGAAAAACTAACCGGTTACGCAGTGGTTGTGAATACTTCGTTCAACGTACGGGGCGAGCCCATCGTCTGTACGCCGCAAGACGCTTACCGCTGTTTCATGCGCACCGATATTGATTATCTTGTGCTGGGCAATTTTCTGCTGAACAAAACAGAACAGAAACAACTCGAAAATGATATTGATTGGAAGAAGGAATTTGTGTTAGATTAAGTAATAAGATTAAAAACATTAGACATGGCTATAAAACAATTAAGGATGAAAGCGCAAATTCTTTACAATAAAAAAGGGAAACCTAAAAGTGTACTCATTGATTACAAAGTATATAAAGAAATGCTTGAATTGATCGAGGACTTGGAATGTGTAAAGATAATTAAAGAAAGAAAAAACGAACCGAAAATCGAATTTGAGCGACTCAAAGTTGAATTAAAAAAAGATGGACTCCTTTAGAAAATGATTGCAGAAGAAATAAAACAAATAAAATCCACTCCAGCGGAGTTAAGAAAATTCGGACTAACAATCGGCGGATTGTTAACCCTCATCGGGATAATTATGTTTATTCTGCATGCAAAGAATAAACTAATTTTTAGCGGACTTGGATTTCTTTTTATTTTCCTCGGATTGACTCTCCCGAAAGCGTTAAAATGGATTTACAAATTGTGGATGGGGTTAAGTGTTGTGCTCGGATTCTTTTCCACTCGAATAATTTTAAGTCTCCTTTTTTATTTTGTCTTAACTCCAATAAATTTTCTTCATAAATTTACCGGTAAGAATTTTTTAGATTTAAAAATTGAGAAATCAGCAGCCAGTTATTGGCGGAAACGACCGCAAGGAACTTTCGATAAATCTCGATACGAAAAACAATTTTAGGAACAACAATGAGCAAACTTTCAATTTTATCCGAGTTGTGGGACTTTTTAAAAGTCCGTAAAAAATGGTGGCTTGCCCCGATCTTATTTTTCCTCATCCTTCTTGGCGGGCTGATTATTTTAACGCAAGGTTCAGCACTGGCTCCGTTCATCTACGCAATTTTTTAGTTTTGTTATGGCTGAGAAAATTAAAATTACAATAAAGAAGAAGAAAAAGAGAGTTCCTCTTCCTCAGAAACCTCCGAAAGTTATTACAACAAAAAAAACTTACAACCGGAAAAAGGGAAAACAAGCTTTGATCGACAAAGAGGGAACTTCTATTTAACAACCTCGCTTTACGAATATTTATAAACTGTAATTCACGTACGCATCTGTTTTTTGCTTTCAAGGGGAGAATCTTAACACAAAAATCGGGAATTTTTTATTCCGCTTATTAATAACTGGGATATTTTAATAAATATTCCAAAATATTTTCTTTTTTATTTGCCTCTTATTCGAATAATATCTTATATTTGCAACCAATAATATAATTTTCCCTAAAAAAATTAGGTGCAGCATGATAGATAACTTAGATATTAAAATTCTTGAACTTCTCCAGGAACAAGGAAGAACCAAACGAAACCAGCTTGCCGAAGCGGTGAGCATGTCAATCCCTTCGGTTAGCGAAAGACTTCATAAACTTGAAGGCAAGAAAATTATTGAAGGATATTATACCAAGATCAACCGGAAAGCTTTCGGTTATGATATTATGGCGTTCATTCTTTTGGTGATGGATTCTTCTAAACATTATAAAATTTTAGGCTCGAAGGTTGAACAGCATCCCGACGTTCTTGAATGTCACTCGATCCTTGGCGAAGGCTCACACATCCTTAAAGTGATCGCTAAGAATACGGAAGCGTTGGAAAAACTTCTCGCGGAAATTCAATCATGGCCCGGAGTTGTAAGTACAAAATCTTTTTTTGTGCTTACATCAGTTAAAGAATCAACTAAAATTGCGCTGAAGTAATTTGGCTTAAATAAGCAACAAAACAAACATAAAAAATAAATATAGAGGTTAGTTATGGCTAAGGAAATGTCTGCAATAGACAAAGTCCTCAAATTTGTTAAAGATAATAAAATACAATTTGTGGATATGAAATTCATGGATATGCCGGGACAGTGGCAGCATATCACTTTTCCCGTTACTCAATTTAATGCCGGTTCTTTTGAAGATGGTTTCGGCTTTGATGGTTCTTCCATCCGCGGTTGGAAAGCGATTAACGAAAGCGATATGTTGATTATTCCCGATCCAAACACAATGTGGGTTGATCCGTTTGTTAATGCGCCAACCATCAGTTTAACTTGCGACGTTTATGAACCGGCGACAAAGGAAAAATATTCACGTTGCCCGAGAAACATCGCGCAAAAAGCTCAAGCCTATTTACTCTCAACCGGAATTGCCGATACGGTTTACTTTGGACCTGAAGCAGAATTTTTCGTCTTTGACGACGTTCGTTTTGATTCTTCACAGAACAGCAGTTTTTATTTTGTTGATTCTGTTGAAGGCAAATGGAACAGCGGACGCGATGAAGGTCCGAACCTTGGTTACAAACCGAGATACAAAGAAGGATACTTTCCGGTTGCTCCAACCGATTCTCTTGTTGATCTTAGAAATGAAATGGTTATCAATTTAATGAACGCCGGTCTTGATATTGAAGCACAGCATCACGAAGTTGCAAGCGGCGGACAGTGCGAAATCGACTGCCGTTTTCAGCCGTTGGTGTTAGCTGCCGATCAATTATTGATGTTCAAATATATTATTAAAAACACCGCTAAAAAGAATAACAGAACCGTTACGTTTATGCCTAAACCGATCTTCGGCGATAACGGAAGCGGTATGCACGTTCACTCAAGTTTATGGAAAAAGGGAAAACCGCTTTTTGCCGGTAACGGATACGCGGGTTTAAGTGAAATGGCGCTCTATTATATCGGCGGTATTTTGAAACACGCTCCTTCTTTGTTGGCTATTACAAATCCGACCACAAACTCTTACAAGAGACTTGTGCCAGGATTTGAAGCTCCTGTTAACTTAGCGTATTCACAAAGGAACAGAAGCGCTTCGATCAGAATTCCGATGTACTCCAATAGTCCTAAGGCAAAACGAGTTGAATTCCGCTGCCCTGATCCTTCAACAAATCCTTACCTCGCCTTCTCCGCGATTATGATGGCTGGTTTGGATGGAATTATCAACCGTATCGATCCGGGTGAACCGCTCGATAAGGATATTTACGATATGGAACCGGAGGAACTTAAAAATGTTCCGTCAACTCCGGGAAGTCTTGACGCGGCGTTGGAATGTTTGAAAAAAGATCACGATTATTTGCTTAAAGGCGATGTATTTACCGAAGATGTTATTGATACTTGGATAAAATACAAAACCGATAAAGAAATTAAACCGATGGCGCTTCAGCCGCATCCGTATGAATTTACTTTGTACTATGATGTTTAATTGATTTCCTCGATCTAGTGATAGATAAAAAGGGCAGCCGTAATGGTTGCCCTTTTTTTGTCTGATATTGAACAGAATTGGTTTTTGCTCAAAGTTTTATCCTCAAAGGATATAATTTCCATCTCAGAGGGTATATTTTTATTCTCGGAGAGGAAATTTTTAATCTTGGAGATGGAACTTTTAGTCTCGACGAGGAAAACTATGATCTCAGGGAAGGTAACTTTCATCTCGGAGCGGATAACTTTCATCTCGAGGAGGAAACTTTTGATCTCGGAGAAGAAAACTTTCGTCTCTGTGAGGGAATTTTTGGTCTTGGAGAGGGAAACTTTCATCTCGCAGAGGAAAGTTATAGTCTCGGAGGATAAACGATTTCCTTATTTTCCTTAAAAAACCTCTTTTTAGAGTAAATTGGGGATATTTCGTTCCTTCGGAATTTTGGGGGGCGGGGTGGTTTTAATTCTACCAATATTTCATCCCTAACGGGATGAAGAAGAGTGGAAAATCCCGGTAGGGATTTGATATTGGTAGAACTATGAATTAGAGAAATATTGTGAATCCCGTCAGGGATGAAATATACTTTATCTTTTTAACACCATTATTATTGCTTTAGAAGTTGAACGGCCAACAGTAATGATTAAATCATTTTTCATAGCGACCGCTAACCATGTGTAGTCACTATTAAAATCATAAGGGAAGCCTAATTGCTGCCAGGTTTTTCCGTTAAAGTGTCTTACTGTATTCCCCTCACCGACTAAGATAAGATCATTTTCTGCATTACCCCTTACCATTGAGATAAAACCGAAATATTCTCCATGTACGTTTTCTTTGAAATAATTCCCTTGTAATGATTTTACAAAACCTATTCCACCGAGTTTATATTTATATAGTAAATTACCTCCGAATAGAACTGTATTTTTGTTGCTTTCCCATACCGTTTTTCCTAGGCCGGCAAAGTAAGGTTTAAATACTTCATCTTCATTTATGTTTTTTCCTTCTTTTAAAATGTGAAATCCGGTCTTATCTCCTTTTAACAATACTCCTTCGGTATTCAGAAAATCACCGCCGCTTACATAAACATTGTTACCGTCAGTAGAAGAAATATCATAGAGATCCATTGTTATTCCGCTTTCTATCTTCTTCCAACTGTTTCCATCGTAGTGGGCAATGTTGCCGTCGTTGCCGACTGCATATAAATCATTACTGTTTGTTCCCCACAGCTTATTGATTTGCCATCCATCTCCATTAGGTTCTAACGGGAATCCGTTATTGTGTACCGAATACTTCTTTCCGTCCCATTTTATAGTTCCTTCAAACCAAATATTATTTTCTGAAAATGCAAAAACTGTTCTGCATGCCCAACCACCATAACCGGCAATCTTTATCAACTCCCACTTACTTCCGTTCCAATGGGCGGCATTATAATTATTGGGGTCAGGCTTACCAAGAGAATCGTTCATATAAATTTCACCAACAGCCCAGATGTTATTTTCATCTATTATAGCGACATCGTAAAGCACACTACTGCTGTTTGCACCAAAAGTAAAGGTTTGCCATGAGAAGTTGTGGCTGGTAGTATCTATTGTTTTGGCAATTACTTCGTTTGTGGTTTGCTGTTGGTTGTTGGCGGTAAAGGCTGCTTTTATTTTATAGCTTTGGTTGGGGAGGAGAGAATCAACGTAAAGCAATGTATCATTGCTTACAAGCGTAATGCTTTGTTCAGCTTTATCATTCACAAAAAGGGTAAGTGTGTTTGGTGTTTGGTAATTGGCGCTTGTTATTTTTACCCAGGCTTCGGTACAAGTAATGTCTTCTACACTTAACGCAAGAGTCTCGACCGGTTCAGTTGCATTTTTCTTGCAGCCAAAGTTTAGCAGAATAAAGCTAATTAAAACAATAAAGTAGAAATATTTTTTCACGCCCATGTTTTCCAAATTTCCGGTTTGTTGCCAACGGTAACTTGTCTGCCGTTTCTTACAACCGGAGTTTTTAAGAGGAGGGGATCACATAATAGTTCTTCTTCAATATCAAACTTCATGAATTTCAAATTCCGTTTTTCAAATTGTTTTCCTTCGCGGTCTATCAATTCTTCAAGCGGAATAACGGAGGAAATGTTATCAAGTTCTCCTTTGCTAATTCCCTTTTCTGTTAGATCACGGAAGTGGAAAGGAATTTTTCTTTCCTTAAAATAGCGTTCAGCTTTCTGCGTTTCCCTGCACTTTTTTGTTCCAAAGATTTGAATGTTCATTTTTGCCTCATAATAAACAAATACCAACTACAACAGAAATAAGTGTGAAAAGAATTGCAAAAATTTTTGCGCGTAAAGGCATCGGAACTCCCGCGTAGTAGTCGCGGATATACTTGCCGACATATTTATTGTTGATAAGGATGTCGTGAAATTTATGCGAACTTCTCGAAAAAAAATACCCGGAGATAATAATAAAAACAACTCCCGGCATAACCGGCAGAATTATTCCCAGAATACCAACACCCACAAAGAAAAATCCCAGGGCGAGATAAAGCCAGCGCATATATTTATTTTCAATCAGTTCTCTTTTCATAGACTCCTTTTTCAGTAGAAAGTATAAAGTTGCAAGTGGAAAGTAGTAAAAACTTTATACTTTCTACTTTTCACTTTCAATTTCTACAGATTATTTAATAAAAATTCCGTCATCAATTGGTAAAGATGCAAACGTGTTTTGCCTCCGCCAATGCCATGATTTTTTTCAGGATAATACATCGTCTGGAACGGTTTGTTCTCTGCAACTAATTTTGTTACAAGCGCCACGGAGTTTTCAAAATGAACATTGTCATCCGCTGTGCCGTGAATTAGCAGCAGCTTTCCTTTCAGTTGGTTGGCGTACGTCATTACCGAACTTGTTTCATATCCTTTTGGATTTAACTGTGGAGTTGACATATACCGCTCGGTATAAATGTTATCGTAAAATCTCCAATCGGTTACCGGAGCCACGGCAATTGCCGCTTTAAAGTAATCGGGAGCTTTCACTAAAGTTAACGTCGAAGCATAAGCGCCATAACTCCAACCCCAAATACCAATGCGGTTCGCATCAACATAAGGAAGCGAAGCTAGATATTTTGCTCCTTCGATCTGATCGCTCACCTCCCAGTAACCTAAATTTTTGTAAACAATTTTTTCAAAAGCTTCGCCGCGTCCGCCGGTGCCTCTGTTATCAACCGCAAAGATGATGTAACCTTTTTGCGCAAGCATTTGGAACCAGAGACTTCCCCATGCATCAGTAACAACTTTGGAACCGGGCCCGCTGTAATTGTTTACCAGCACCGGATATTTTTTTGAAGGATCGAAGTTTGCCGGTTTCATTATTGATGCGTCAAGTTCAACTCCGTCTGTAGTTTTGAAACGGAAAAATTCAACCGGGGAAAGATTGTACTCTTTGAATGCCGACATATCATTCACAACAAGATCACGGATTTTTTCTCCGTTGGTATTGTACAGATATGTTGAGCCGATAAGATTTGCGTTCGAGTAGCGATCAATAAAATATTTTTGATTTGGAGAGAGATTAACTCCATGCGTACCTTTTGCTTCTGTGATGCGGTTTCGTTTGCCGGTTTCATAATTGACCGAGTACAAATCATTGTTTACTGTACTTCTTTCATTCGATGTAAAATAAATTTGTTTGTTCGTTTCATCAACACCGAGAATTTTATCAACTTCAAAATCACCTTTTGTCAACGGCTTGATTTGTTTGCCGTTGTAATCGAAAAGATAAATATGCTCAAAGCCGTCTTTAGCGGAAGTCCAAACAAAATGTTTTTTATCTTTTAAGAATTGTAAGTTGTCATTGATGTCGATCCAGCATGAATCACTTTGCGCAAAAACGGTTTTTGTTTTTCCGGTTGCTGCATCGGCAAAAAGAAGATCCAATTTGTTTTGTAAGCGGTTTAACCGTTGGATAGAAAGAAGATTAGCATCGGCTGTAAATTTTATACGGGGAATGTAAATATCAGATTCTGCGCCAAGATCAACCCAGATGATTTTAGGCGAAGCAATTTCCGTTATTCCGATCTTAACGAATGAGCCGCGCGTTCCCGCTTTTGGATAACGTATATCAAGAAAATTAAGATAGAGTGAATCCCATTTAGCGATGTGCATTTCCGGCACCTGCGATTGATCCAATTGCCAGAAAGCAATGCGTTTGCTGTCGGGCGACCATTCAATTCCATTGATAATGCTGAACTCTTCTTCATAGACCCAATCAAAATTTCCGTTTAAAATAGTTTCACTTCCATCGAAAGTAATTTGTGTTTCTTTCCGCGATTGGATGTCAACTACAAAAACATTGTTCTCCCTTACGAAGGCAAGTTTTTCACCGTCGGGAGAAACGATAGCATTTTCTTGCTCTTGTTTGGAGTCGGCAAAAAGAAAAAATTTCTTTGCAGCAATTTCATAAATGTAAAAAGCCCCGCCGGTCTTTAGCGAACGCGCCGGAAGTGTTCCCGTGAACAAAATATATTTTTCATTTGGTAGCCACTCGTAATTTTGTATACTGAACGGTTGCTCTTCCGGTTTTAACTTCAAATCATCTCCCGAAACAAGAATTTTCTCTTCTCCGGTTTTACAGTCGTGTTCATAAATTGCAGTTGCTTTTGCTGCCGGATCTCTTTTCAGAAATGAAAATTTATCTCCGCCGGAAAACCATTGCACACCGCTCAAGTTCTTCCCGAAAAAATCGCGGTTGGTTTGGATTGATTCAACCGTTAGTTCTTTGTGTTGGGGGAGCAGTTCAAAGCAAAAAATAAAAAGAGAAAAAAGTAGAGTACTCAGGAGAGATTTTATCATTGTCCGTTCTCCGGGAAAAAATTATTGTAGATTTTCATTTGAAGAAATATAAGAAAAAGTTGGAAGTCGCAAATGGTCGATTTCAATCTCAACAACTGAAAACTGATCACCAAAAACTAATCACCCATCTCCGCTTGCAGTTTCTCTGTTCTATCCGCCATTTTTATTTGGTCGATAAGTTCGGTCAGATCGCCTTCCATAATACCGGAGAGATTGTAAAGGGTTAATCCAATGCGGTGATCGGTAATTCTGTTTTGTGGATAATTGTAAGTGCGAATCTTATCGCTTCTATCGCCGCTGCCAACCATTGATTTTCTTACCGCGGCAATTTCTTTATTTTGCTCGCGCTGTTTCATATCGAACAGACGGGCTTTCAAAACTTTCATCGCTTTTTGCCGGTTCTTTAATTGAGAACGTTCGTCCTGACATTGTACGACCAAACCTGAGGGCAAGTGAGTAATACGGATAGCGGTCTCAACTTTATTTACATTCTGTCCGCCGGCGCCGCCGCTGCGGTAAACATCAATTTTTAATTCGCTTGGATTAATATCAACCTGAACATCTTCAACTTCCGGTAGAACCGCTACAGATGCGGCTGAAGTATGTACGCGCCCACTTGCTTCCGTCGCGGGAACACGCTGCACACGGTGAACACCGCTTTCAAATTTCAGATCGCCGAAAACGCTTGTGCCGGTTACGGAAAAAATTACTTCTTTTATCCCGCCAAGTCCGGCGGTATCGTTTATATCGATCAGTTCAAGTTTCCAACCGCGGGTTTCGGCATAGCGGGAGTACATTCTGAAGAGATCACCTGCAAAAAGAGCAGCTTCATCTCCTCCGGTTCCGGCGCGGATTTCGACAATTACATCTTTATCGTCATTCGGATCTTTGGGGAGAAGGAGAACTTTTATCTCGTCTTCTAATTTTTCTTTTTTGATTTTCAGGTCGTCAAGTTCTGCTTCGGCAAGTTCGACTAATTCTTTATCGCCGCCGGCATCAATAATTTCTTTATTTCCCTCAATGTCGGAAATCGTTTTTGAATATTCATCATACACGGTAATAATCGGAGTTAATTCACTTCGTTCTTTACTTAGTGAAATTAATTTGTCAGTGTTTTTTACAATATCGGGGTCGGAGAGGTGATCGTTAATTCTATCAAATTTTTCTTTTATTTTTCTCAATTTCTCGATGAAATCCATACAATCCTTTTCATTTTTAACCTTGCAAATATAGGGAATTTTGAACGATAGTTGGAGAGAATTAGGTAGGTAGCAAAAATATTCTATGCAAAATGGAGAGAATATTTTTAAAGAGACCGAGAGAATGGATGAATGAAAATGAATGGATGAATGTATTTCATTCAGTCATGCAACCATTCAATCATTCCAAATTATTTTGTCTGGTTTACCAGGTTATGAATTACGAATGAAAAGTTACCCCATTCCTAATTCGTAATTTTTAATTCCTAATTACACTCACATTCACCTTCCCAATTTTCTTTTCCTTCTTTGATTAGATAGTAGACGATAACAAATCCGGCAAGAGGATCGGCTTGCCAGAATCCCCAAAAGTAATTTGCTGCCAAACCAAGTAATAAAGCAACAGAAAGAAATGCGCAGGCAAAGGTTTCTTTAGCATCGGCGATGAGTGCGCGGCTGTTTAATTGCTTTCCGATTTTCATTTTCACTTTTCCAACAATGGGCATAATTGTTAAAGAAAGAACTGCGAGAATGATTCCACCGATTGATTCTTCCGGTGGATTTCCATCAACTAATGTAATTACAGATTGCACAAAAACATAAACACCAAGAATAAAAAAAGTAACGGCAACAAATTTTTGCGCCCGTTCTTCTGTTTTTTCTTCCTTCTCTTTAGGAAGACTTCTTCCTTTGGATAATCTCCAAATTAAAACTAAACCGGAAAGTGATTCGACAATGCTGTCTAACCCGAAACCAATTAACGCCACACTTGAGGCTACACCGCCGAGCACCAACGCTGCTACCGCTTCAAGAATATTATAGCTTACATTAAAGTATTCAATTCGGAGTCCTTTTTTATATAAAGGATCGGAAGGATGAAAATCTACTTCGCAATTATCAAGCATAAAAATTCCTGATCCACCGGTGGGCTTTTAATTTTTCTAATACAGCGTCGGAAAGTTTTCCTTTTTCAACTGCTTTGCAATTTGCCAAAAGATTTTTCTCGCTTCGCATTCCCGGAATTACAGAAGTAACGGCGTTAAAACTTGTAATGTACCGCAAAGCCGATTCGGCGACATTATCGGTTTCATCTTTCACGTCCTCATAAATTTTAAGTACGCGTTCGTGGACATCTTTTTTTCGACCTCCACCAAAATATTGATTTCTAAAATCTTCCTTAGGAAAAATTGTTTCAGGAGTAATGTTCCCGGTTAAACTTCCTTCATCAAACGGAACGCGCGCAAGAATTGCAATTTTGTTTTCTTCACAGAAAGAGAAGAGTTGATCTGTCGGCGATTGATCGAACAAATTAAAAATTACTTGAAAGCTGTCGATCAATCCGGTTTTGCCTGCTTCAATGCCATTCCACGGTTGGTGATCGTTGATTGAAATTCCGAAGAAACGAACTTTCCCATCTTTTTTTAATTGATAGATCGCTTCTTTCCATTCGTCTTCTTGCGCCCATTTATCATTCCAAACGTGAAATTGCTGAAGGTCAAGATAATCTCGTTTCAAGTTGCGCAAACTGTTTTCCGTTATTTCGATAATGTGATTTTTCGGAAAACTTTCTGAGAACAGGGAAGAATCTTTTGCTGGCCATTCAAATTTCTTAGATGGAACTTTGGAAGCGATAAATAATTTCTTGCCAGATTCTTTTTCCACTTCGCCAACAAGTTTTTCGCTGTGACCCATTCCATAAACATAAGCGGTATCAAAAAGGGTAACGCCTTGTTCAATAGCTTTGTGCAAGGCTTTTTTTGATTCTGAATCTTCTGCCCCTATCCACATTGATTTTCCAATTCCCCAACATCCGAAACCGAGAAGAGAAACTTCTTCGTTCGAACCGGCAAAATTTTTATATACCATTTTTTTTCTCCACAATTTTTCTTCGCAAATTTTCTTTATTTTCTACCGTCTAAAATAGAGATTTTCTTGTTGTAGAATATCTGAAACAAGGGATTTATTTCAAACAATCTTGAGTGTAATTAATTATGAAACGTAGAGCTTTTGTAGAAAGAGCGGCTAAATTATCGGTTGGAGCATTTTTGTTTTCTCCTTTTGTCTCAAGGAATTCGGAGACTTTAGCAGCAACGCCGCAATTGAAACCGCAACCTGATTTGTGGAAAGAAAATGAAATAAATATTGCATGGCTTGGGCATTCAACCGTGCTAATTAATTTTTACGGCAAGATCATAATTACCGATCCCGTTCTGCTTGACCGATTTGGAGTATATTTCATGGGCATTACGTTCGGTCCAACGCGATTTACCGCTCCTGCTTTAACAATAGATGAACTTCCGAAACCAGACTTAGTTCTTCTTTCGCATGCACATATGGACCACATGGATCTTCTTTCGCTCAAGAAAATATCAGAAAGATTTCCGAAGCAGATCGATTGTCTTACAGCCTTTAATACTTCCGATGTGATTGAAGAATTTGAATGGAAATCGCTTCAAGAGGTTGATTGGAGCGAATCGATTGAAATCAATGAAATAAAAATTAAAGCTCTTGAAGTAAAACATTTCGGATGGCGTTTGCCCGGAGAACGAGACCGCTCAAGAGGATATTTTAATAACGGCAGAAGTTTTAACGCTTACGTTATTGAAAAAAACGGGAAGAAAATTTTATTCGGAGGCGATACTGCAATGACCGGGAAATTCAAAGAATCAAAAGAAGAAGTTGATGTGGCCATCATGCCGATTGGAGCTTACAATCCTTGGAAGCACAATCATTGTAACCCTGAAGAAGCGCTGCAAATGGCAAAAGATGTAAAAGCGAAAATTTTTATCCCGATTCATACCAACACGTTTAGACAAGGAAGTGAACCGATAGAGGAGCCGCTGCAACGGATGATGGCATCGTACAAAGATTATGATATGGCTCTCGGCATTAAGCAGATTGGAGAAACATTTTCCCTCTAAAATAATCACTTAATTGAATTCATTCTGTTCCAAAGTTTTTTTGCCGCTTTTTGTGCTTCGTTGTAAAGGTTGGAAGTATCAAAGGTAAAATGTCTCTCTTCGTAAACTAATTTTCCGTTTATGATAACCGATTCAACATCACGCGAAGAAAAACCGAAAAGAAAATGTCCGGCTAAGTTTTCACTTTGCAGCGGTGTTGGAGCTTGATAATCAAGGAGAACAACATCTGCGGCAAAACCTTCTTCTATTTTTCCGAACATACTGCCGAAATAACGTTCGAACAAAACATTTCCGTTTTGTAGAATTTTCATAAAATCAGAATATAAAAGTTTCCCTTTTGTTTCCTGGTTTTTTAAAAAAGCGAACTTTGTTTCTTCAAACATGTTTGCGCCGATTCCGTCTGTTCCAATTCCGAGATTTTTTACTTGATGCAGTTGATCCATATATCCAACGCTGTTATTCATATTTGAGCGCGGATTATGGATAAGAAAAGCATCGTACCGGTTGAGAATTTCCAGATCATTATTTGTCAGGTGAACACCATGCACAAGAATAGCTTTTTCATTTAACAAATTATTCTCTTCCAGCCGTTCAAAAATATCTTTTCCGTAGTGATGGTGTGAAAAAGAAGAATCATATTCATCTTCAGCAACGTGCAAATGAATTCCGCTTTTAGTTGCAGAAACAACTTCCGCCATAAGCTGAAGAGCCTTGTCATCCAAAGTAAAGGGCGCATGCCCGCCAATTGCCGATTCAATTAAATGTAATTTGCCATTAATTTTTTCGTTTTGAATTTTTTGTATGAAGTGAGCCGACTCTTCAATTCCATCATGCAAACCTTTTGCACCATTTCTGTCGGTAATTTCATATGCAAGAATTCCGCGTAAACCAACTTGCTCGAAGCTTTTTTGGAGAATTGAGAGAGAGCCTTTGATAAAAGAAGGTGAAGCATGATGGTCGATTACGGAAGTCGTTCCGCATTTCACAGCCTCCAAAGCGCCGATGATACCGCTGTAATAAAGCGATTCTTCATCGAGTGCGCGGTCCAACCGCCACCACAAATTTTTTAGAATGCTTATGAAATCGGTGGAAGGTTTAATGTCCGCGAGAATTCCTCTTGCAAGTGCGGAATAAAAATGATTATGCGCGCAGACAATTCCCGGTGCAACTATTTTATGAGAAGCATCAATAATTTTATCAGCCTTGTAGTTCGCCGCAATATTTTTTCCAACTGCTTTAATAAATTCATTTTCAATTACAACATCAACTCCGGTTGTAACTTGCGCCGGGTAGAATTGAACAACGGTTGCGTTTTTAAGTATGATCATTTTGCCGCCATGTTTTATAAAAATAAGTAACGATAATTTTTAAATGCTTCCGAAATGATTTTTACTTCGGACTCTTCAACACTGCCTGGAATAGTTTTTATGTTGTTATCCTTCATGTCAATTTCAAGTTCCGAAATATCATTTTCTTTTTTAATAAGAAAAGAAGCGGTTCCATTCACTTTTGACAAATAAAATCCGTCGTTCTTGCTTTCACGCATCTCCTTTTCGCTCCAGAACAACGTCAACTTATCTTTATACGGCGCGCCGGCATGCGGGCAGAAGGTTTCGCAATTGCCGCAGTCGTTACACATTCCATCTATATGTAAAATCTGGAACGCATCTTTGAATCCGTCAATCTTGATAGTTACGTTTGCACGATTCGGACAGACATCAACACATTTGTTACAAATGAAACTACAGCTTAAACACCGATTTGCTTCATTCTGCGCTTCGTTTTTTGTTCCATTCACAATTCCTTTTTTATCATTAACGTTTCCAAACAAAATTGTGTTGTCGAAGAGATTAGAAAAATTATTTGATATTGGGAGCAAAGCATTTTCTTTTTTCAGAATTGCTTCCGCTGCTTTCTTGCCGTCAGCGATTGATTCAACGACAGTTGAAGGACCACGGTAAGCGTCTCCACCGATGAAAACATTTTCGAGCATCGTTTCATTTGATGTTTTATCGATTAGAATATTTTTCCCTTGATCGAAAGAAATATTATTTGTTGAAAGAATATCGTAATCAACGCTTTCTCCTATTGCAGAAATAACATTATCAATTTCCAACTCAACAAATTCATTTTCAATTGGTGTTACACTTCTTCGTCCGTCTTTGCCAACTTCTCCCAATTTCATTTTTTGACATTGCAATATTTTATTTTTGTGCGAAATTGGAAGGAGAAGTTCTTGAAAAATTACTCCATCTTCTAACGCTGCATCAAGCTCTTCTTTATCCGCGGGCATAAATTCTTTTGTGCGGCGATAAACGATGTGAACTTTCTCTACGCCATCAATGCGTTTGGAAGCGCGTGCGGCATCCATCGCAGAGTTTCCTCCGCCGATGACAGCTACGTTTTTACCAAGCTGAATGTTTTCTTTGTTGTTGAAATGCCATAAAAATTCTATCGAGTTCAGAATATTTTCGTTTTCTCCTTCCAACTTTATGGGATTTGATTTTGTAGCCCCAATGCCGACAAAAATATATTTGTATCCGTCAGCTTTTAATTTTTCAACAGAAAAGTTTTCATCAGTTCCGAACTGAAATTTCACTCCATGTTTTTTAATGAATTCAATGTCGGCATCAATAGCAGATTGAGGCAAGCGAAAATCGGGAATAACATTTTGTACCGTACCGCCGGCTCGTGAACTTCTCTCAAAAATGGTAACATCAAGTCCGGCTTTTGCAAGAAAAAATCCGCATGATAAACCGGCAGGACCCGCGCCAATAATAGCAGCTTTGCTGTCGCCAAGTTTTTCGGTAGAAGAAATTTTATCAAAATAATTTCGATAACCGAACTGTGCAGCAATCTTTTTCATCTCTCTGATTTGCTCCGGTTCTTCATAATCCCATCGTGTACACTTCGCCTGGCATTGATGATCACAAATATAACCTGTAATAAACGGCAGCGGGTTTTTTGAAACGATAACTTCAAACGCCTCGTTATATTTTCCTTCTTCAACCAAACGGATGTATGCAGCAACGTCTTGATGGATCGGGCAGGCTTCTTCGCACGGTGCAACGTAGCAGTCAAACATTTCTAATTTTGTCGGAATTTTTACCGTGCTGATTTCTCTTTTTTCTTTCTTGTAATTCATATCAATTAATGAATTATCCGCCAGTGTTTTAATTTTATCAATATCAATTTTTTTATCAAACGAATTATTCTTTTCGACTTTTTCTGCCATTTGGAACAACCGGCCATAACCGCCGGGCTTTAACAGATCAGTAACAAGCGTAACCGGAGAAATTCCGCAGTCAACAATCTCTTGAACATTATTTATTGTAGCGCCGCCGGAAAATGACATTGATAATTCACCATGAAATTCTTCAGCAAGCAATCGCGCAACATTTATAGTCAAGGGAAAGAGCGAACGTCCCGACATATACATATCATCTCCAGTGAGAACTTTCTTTTTATTCTTCACTCCGAGCGTGTTGGAAAGTTTAACGCCGAATTGTCTATCGTGCTCTTTAGCAAAGCTTTGCAATCGTTTCAACATTGGAACGGCAGCAGCAAAATTTATATCGTGCTCAAATGATGCACGATCCAATTCGATGTAACTAAATCCGAGTTGATGGAGGATGGTTACAACTTTTTCATAACCCAGCAGTGTCGGATTTAATTTCACATAAGTGTGAAGTTTTTTTTCTTCTATTAAATATTTAGCAATTGTCTCAATTTCTTCCGACGGACAACCATGCATTGTTGAAAGCGTTACAGAATTGGAGATATTCGGCGAAATATTTTGGAGAGAAGTAATAAGTTTATCAAAATTGATGTTTGGATTAACTGACCGCAGCAGTAAGTGCCGAACATTTTCATCATTCAACTTTAAAATCAATTCGTTTTTATATTGAAGGAACTTTTCGTTATTTGATGAGTCTTTTAAACTCTCAATAAAATTATTCATTCGCTCGGTTTTAATTCCTTCCAGGTTATAACCGACACTCATGTTAAATACAAATCCACGTTCATCGCTTTTCGAGAAACCGAATAATTCTTTCAACAGGTGAAGCAATATCCAAGCCTTTAAATACTCATCGTAAGATTGCTCTAACTTCAACTCCTGCGACCACTCAACGTTGTAGCCTTCATCCTGCGCATCGATGCAAGGTTTATCCACTTTCAACTCATCCAGAATTTGTACGGTTTTTAACTCAAAGAATCTCCCGCCAACTAAATAGGAAGCAATTATGTTCTGTGTTAGTTGCGTATGTGGTCCCGCGGCAGGTCCGAGCGGCATTTCCAATGCTTCGTTGAAAATCTTAACTTGTGATGAGTTCTTTTTATAAAAGAAATTTGATTGGGGAATACCAAAGATAGTCTGTTCGTTTTTATATTCTGTAACGATCCAGTTGAATAGTTGGGTAAACGGGATCGGAGTCATTTGGTCGGACATAAATTCGTTCCTTAAGTAAGTTTAGCCGTAAAGTTTTCGATCTTAATCTTTTTGTCCTTGTGAATTAAGGATTCAAAATTAGTTAGAATATTTCAAACAATCTCTATAAATATTATAAGAGAATTTGTAAGTTTGTTATCCAATTATAAAAAATTACATTTGGTGAAACCAGTAAATCAATATTACCCTTCACAACTACGGCTGACATTCCCGCCACGTCGCACCGAAAATTACAATTAAAAATGGAAAACAATATGGAACGCGCAAAGCTAATACTTGACCTCGCAAAAAAATATGAACAATACACCGCAGAAAACCTTTCAAAACTAATTAAGATTAAATCTCTCAGTTCAAAAGAAAAAGACGTCATCTTCGAATTAAAACGCATGATGGAAGAAGCCGGTTTTGATGAAGTGAAGATTGACGGTATTGGAAACATCATCGGCAGAATTGGAAGTGGAAAAAAAATTATTGCAATTGATGGACATATAGACACGGTTGATTTGGGAAATTTGCAAAACTGGAATTTCGATCCGCTCGGCGGAGAAATAAAAGACGGCTTTGTTCACGGACGCGGCAGCGTTGACCAAAAAGGAGGACCAATTGCCGCAATTACTGCCGGAAGAATTTTAAAAGAACTCGGTTTAACGAATGATATTACGTTACTCGTCACTGGAACGGTGATGGAAGAAGATTGCGATGGTCTCTGCTGGAAATATCTTGTTGAAGAAGAAAACGTAAGACCTGATTGCGTCATCGTTACCGAACCAACTGATATGAAAATTTATCGCGGACATCGCGGACGAATGGAAATTGAAGTTTCATTCTTTGGTGTTTCCGCACATGGTTCAGCACCGGAAAGAGGAAAGAACGCTATTTATATGGCTTCGCGCGCCGCCTTGGAAATTGAAAAGTTAAATGAACGATTAGCTTATGATGAATTTCTTGGAAAAGGTTCGGTTACAATTTCCGAATTTGCTTCTTCAAGTCCTTCGCTTTGTGCTGTTGCCGATTTTGCAAAAATTCATCTCGATAGAAGATTAACCTGGGGCGAAAACAAAGAACTGGCTGTAAAGCAGGTTGAAGAAATTGTAAAAGATATGAACGCTAAAGTTGAAATAATTTATTACGATGAAACAGCTTTCACCGGCTTGAAATACGGAATGGAAAAGTATTATCCCACTTGGAAACTCGAAGAAAGCCATCCCGTTATTCAAACCGGAATAAAAGTATTTACAGAATTGTTTGACGAAAAACCTGTTGTTGATAAATGGACTTTTTCAACAAACGGAATTTCAATTAATGGAATGTATGGAATACCGGTGATTGGATTTGGTCCCGGCAATGAAGTAATGGCGCACGCGCCGAACGAGAAAGTCCCGGTTGAACATTTAGTGAAAGCCAGTGCTTTCTATGCGTTGTTTTGTGAAATGTATTAAAATTTAATTAGAAAATAAATTCGGAGAAATACTATGGTTTCAGATCTTTCAAAAAAACATTTTCTTTCAGATGATGACTGGTCAAAACAAGAGCTTGACACAGCGTTTGAAGTAGCTTTCGATTTAAAAAGAAAATTTGCAATGGGTGAATATCATCGTTTATTGCAGGACAAAACATTATTCGCCATTTTCTTTGAGCAGTCGACACGCACAAGAAACTCAATGGAAGCCGGTATGACGCAACTCGGTGGACACGCGCACGATTTAACTCCCGACAAAATGCAAATCACTCATGGTGAAGTCGCCAGAGATACGGCAATCATTCTTTCACGTATGGGACACGGCATAGCATGCAGAAATTGTTTTTACGGCATTGGCAAAAAATATCTTGATGAACTTGCCGCGAATGCAACCGTTCCGGTTATGTCGTTGCAAGATGATGTTTACCATCCATTCCAAGGTTTGGCAGATTTGATGACGATATTCGAACACTTCGATAAAAATCCAAAGGGATTGAAAGTAACTGTATCATGGGCTTACGCAGACACGCATAGCAAACCGCTTTCAGTTCCGCAAACACAAATTCTTCTTTTTCCGCGTTACGGCATCGATGTTACCGTCGCTCATCCAAAAGAATTTCCGCTTAGCAAAAACATTGTTGACAAAGCTTACAAGAATGCAGAAGCCGGCGGTGGTTCACTTAAATTTACCAACAATATGGATGAGGCTTTTGAAGGCGCTCACATTGTTATTCCAAAAAACTGGGGAGGTTTTGGTTTTTATGATGTTGATCATTATTTACAGAATGAAACCGAGTGTAAAAAAGAAATGAAGGATAATCTCAATAAGTATAAATCATGGATATGCGACGAGAAGCGAATTAAACTTGCTGACAAAAATGTGAAACTCATGCATGCATTGCCGGCAGACCGCGGTAACGAAGTAACGGATGAAATTTTAGACAATCCCGACATCTCAATAGTTTTTGATGAAGCGGAAAATCGCCTGCATACGGCAAAAGCAATAATGGCGCTAACTATGTGACCTGGGCTTCGCTCGGTCTTATTTATTATACAAAATAGATCATGAGTTGTCAATCGGAAACAAACCTTTCTCGTCATCTCGAGCGAAGTCGAGAGATGAGGGTGCGGCTAAAATAAAATGTCAGCCTGGGTTTACATATTAAAATGTGCATGTGGAAGTTATTATACTGGTTGTACGACTAATCTGGAACAAAGAATAGCTCAACACAAAGCGGGTTTCTTTGAGAATAGTTATACATCAAAACGATTGCCGATCGAGTTATTGTACAGTCAAGAATTTGCTGATATCTCTCAAGCAATTGTTTGTGAAAGAAAATTAAAAAAATGGAGTCATAAGAAGAAAGAAGCGCTGATTAATGGAAATTTTGAAATGCTTCATACTCTTTCTGAATGTATGAATAATACTCATTATAAAAATAACCCCCCGACTTCACTCGGGATGACGGAGAAAAAGGAATTGCATCCAAACATCTCCGATTTCAAATATCTTTGTAGCGAATGTGGAACACAGTATGAAATCACAAAGGATTTGATGCTGTGTCCCAAATGCCGCGAAGAAAACCTTGAAGGAAAACCTTTAAAAGGAATTCTCAAAGTCAAACTTCCCGAAACACTCCGGAATTCAAAAAACGAAAATGATCCTTTTGATATACATGATTATCTTCCGGTAGAAAAAGAATATTTTCCCAATCTACCCGTTGGGAACACTCCTCTTATTCATGCGAATAATTTTAAAAGTGAGTTTGGTTTTGAGAACGTTTATCTAAAATTCGATGGCGCGAATCCAACCGGATCTTATAAAGACAGAGCGTCATTTCTTGTTTCTGCTTTCGCAAAAAAATTTGGTTTACAAGAAATTGTTCTCGCATCAACGGGAAATGCCGCATCATCAATGGCGGGAATCGCTGCTTCCGCCGGACAAAAAGCATTTATCTTTATGCCCTCAACCGCACCGAAAGCAAAACTTGTTCAATGTTTGCAGTATGGCGCAACACTTATTTCCATTCAAGGTGATTACGACAAAGCATTTGATCTTTCGCTAAAGTTTTCGGAACAGACTGGTTTCTTAAACAGAAACACTGCTTACAATCCAATGACGATTGAAGGGAAAAAAACTTCTTCCTTCGAATTAGTTTCGCAACTAAAAAATATTGATTATGTTTTTCTTCCTGCCGGTGATGGCGTTGTGTTGAGTGGTGTGATCAAAGGATTTCTCGATCTGCGGTTTATCGGACTGATAAAAAATTTACCGAAGATCATTGCAGTGCAGGCAGAAGGAAGCCGCTTTCTTTTTGATGCTTTTCATTTTAATAAGTGGGATTTGCAGTACAAATCCGATACAGTTGCAGATTCTATATCCGTGAACGTTGCCCGAAACGGATATTGTTCGGTTGCAGATTTAAAAACCGTAAACGGTGATGTTGTTTTGGTTTCTGATGATGAAATTCTTTCTGCACAAAAACTGCTTTCGCAAAAAACCGGATTATTTTGTGAACCTTCTTCGGCGGCATCCTTTGCGGGTTTGCTGAAGATGAAAGAAACAATTTCAAAAGATGCAACGGTTGTTTGTCTTTTAACCGGACTCGGATTGAAAGACATTGATTCGGCAATTAAAAAAGTTAATTTCCCAAAAACTTTTCCTCCGGATTTAGAAATTATTTCTGAAGCATTAAAATTGAACAACTAAAATGAGCGGCAACTACTATTCGGGAATTCTTTTAGCGGCCGGAAATTCATCGCGCATGAATAAGTGGAAAATTGACATTGAAATTCATAATATCCCGTTACTTTTTCATTCATTACAAAAATTAACCGCAGTTTGCGATGAAGTTATCGTTGTTGGCGGTTGTAACTTTGATAGATTAGTTGAGCTGATTGAAAAAAATAATCTTGTTGACACAAAAAACATACAAATAATTTGTAACCGGCAATATCAAGACGGAATGTTCTCATCAATTAAAACCGGTGCTGAAAACGCACAACATGGAAATACAATTATTGCCCTGGCAGATATGCCTTTCATTTCAATTGAAACATACCGTTTGATGAAGGCAAAATTTGAAGGTGACGCTCAATACGATTTCATTCAACCGGCAGTACTGCTTGAAAACGGAAAACGGAAAAAAGGTCACCCGATTTTGATAAATGATAAAGTTAAATTGGCTATTAAAAGAGAAAACGACTCGTCAATTTTACGAGATATCCTGAGGAGTTTTTCGGGCAATTCTTTTTTATGTGAAGATTTGGGAATCAATTATGATATTGATACCGAAGCCGATTTGTTAAACGCAGAAAAAATATTTTATAAAATGAATTAAGGAACTCAAATGATCAACTTGCAAAGAAACGACAAAGCGCGTAAAAACAATATTCAACGCTGTAAAGAAAAAGAAATTGTTATTCCAACCTTTGAACAAATGAAGCATCCCGAAAAAACTCCGGTAAAAATAAAGGAACAACTTAAGCAAGTCGGTTTGTGGGATGTCACTCCTCTCAATCTTTTCAGAATAACATGGAAGAATGAACCGAAAGATTTCGGTGGCGGTTTCGGCGGCGTAAATTATGTTGAATTTCCTTCTTCGTTAACAGGAGTAAAAGCAAAAATTATTGGAATCTCCGGAAAATATTTCCCCACCGGCGCGCATAAAGTCGGCGCAACATTCGGCTGTTTGGCTCCATCACTTGTTACGGGAAATTTTGACTCAACCTGGCAGAAAGCTGTCTGGCCTTCAACGGGAAATTTTTGCCGCGGTGGTGCGTTTAACTCTGCATTACTAGGCTGCGAATCAATCGCAATTCTTCCCGAAGAGATGAGCAAAGAGAGATTTGATTGGTTAAAAAATCTTGCCGGCGAAGTTATTGCAACTCCCGGCTGCGAAAGCAATGTAAAAGAAATCTTTGACAAATGCTGGGAATTGAAAGCAACGCGGAAAGATGTATTAATTTTTAATCAGTTTGAAGAGTTCGGAAATTATCTGTGGCATTATGAAGTTACCGCCAGCGCAGTGGAAGAAGTTTTTGAAGCAATGAAAAAATCGTTGGGAGGAAAATTAAGATTAGCCGGATATATTTCTTCAACCGGTTCAGCAGGAACTATTGCGGCGGGAGATTACCTGAAAGAAAAATATCCTTCATGCAAAATCGGCGCGAGCGAAGCTTTGCAATGTCCAACGCTTTTACAAAACGGTTTCGGCGGACACCGCATCGAAGGTATCGGCGATAAACATGTTCCGTGGATTCACAACGTTAAGAACACTGATTTTGTTTTCGCGATCGATGATGAAGATTGCATGGAACTTTCCCGCTTGTTCAATGATGAAGAAGGGAAAAAATTCCTTTTGAAAGAAGGAATTGATGAACAAACAATTGCAAAACTTTCAGCAGCGGGAATTTCGGGAATTGCAAATGTTCTTTCTGCTGTTAAACTTGCGAAATATTACGAGCTAAACGAGAACGATGTTATTTTCACCATACTAACTGATTCGATGGAATTATACGGTTCGCGTCTTGAAGAAATGAATGCTAAATATGGCAAGTATTCCGAACTTGATGCTGTGAAATCATTTCATAAATCATTGCAGGGACAAAAAACCGACAACATGCTTGAGTTGAATTATCAAGATAAAAAGCGGATCCACAATTTAAAATACTTTACTTGGATCGAACAACAACAGCGCGAGTTGAGTGAATTGAACGCTCAATGGAATGATGAAGAATACTGGAACAGCACGCGTTCGTTAACGGGAAAAATTGATTCGTTGATTGAAGAATTTAACAGTGAAGTCGAAAATTTATGATAGAGATATTCCAAACCCTGCACGACCGGATTAAAGACAACAAACCATCTGTGTTAATTACAATTACAGAGGTAAAAGGAAGCAGTCCGGGAAGAGTTGGATTTAAAATGCTTGTTGGTGAAGAAGGAAGAGTTGCCGGAACAGTTGGCGGCGGCGGCGCAGAATATTATATAATGAAGAAAGCAAAAAAACTTATCGAAGAAAATGTTCAAAATTTTTCCGAAACCATTTTGATGACGAAAGAAAAAAACGATGAAGAAAAGATAAAAGTAAAGACCAAAGATGTTGCCCAGATGGATGCACTTTGTGGTGGTGAAATGAAAGTGTTTTACGAGGTTTTCCGTTACGAAAGAGTGATTTATATTTTTGGCGCCGGACATGTTGGGCAGTCAGTTGCAAAAATTGCAAGGCAGTTAAATTTTTATGTTGTCTTTATTGATAACCGAAAAGAACTCTTAGCTGAATTGCACGACTCACTCTACAACAAGCAAATTTATTTTGATTTCACAAAACTTGCGGAAGCCGACAGAACTTCTATACCGTTGGCTGAAAACGCCTTCACTCTTTTGGTTACTCATTTTCACTCGCACGATCTCGACGTTCTTAAATATCTGTATCGATGTTATCCTGAAATGAAATATGTTGGGATGATCGGGTCGAAGAAAAAAGTAAAAGAATCTATTTCGAAATTGAAAGCAACGCTTAAAGAAAATACTTCATTAGAAAATCTCTATTCACCGGTCGGGCTTGATATTGGTGGAGAAACTCCAAATGAAATTGCCATTGGCATTCTGGCAGAAATTCAATCAATCATTTATAAAAAAGAAGCAAAACATTTTCGATTAAATTACGCCGAAATTGAATGAGCGAAAATTAACATGAAAATCTTTTTTGAATATCTCGGACTTTTGCATATCGAAGACATAAAGAATAAAAGTTACATCGATGTTGAATCCGGCTGTACTGCCGCAGAATTGATGACCGTTCTAAAAATTCGAAAAGAGCATCAGAAATTCATTTCGATTTTTATAAATGATGTAGAGAAATCGCGACAAACCGTAATAAAAGAAAACGACAGAGTAAAATTATTTCTGCCAACCGGCGGCGGGTAAAATGAAAAAAATAACTTACGATCAACTCACTGCCCGTAACTCTATCCAACTTAAAGGCAAATTAGAAAAAGCAACAGTTGGCATTGCCGGATGCGGTGGACTTGGCAGTAACGTCGCAATTGCCCTCGCGCGCATCGGAGTTGGGAAATTAATTCTGGTGGATTTTGATGTTGTTGAATCAACGAATCTCAATCGCCAACAATATTTTATTGATGATATTGGCAAGCGGAAAGTTGATGCTCTGGAGGAGAAGTTGAAAATGATAAATCCGTTTCTACAAATAGAAAAGCATTATGAAAAATTAAGTGGAGCAAATGTCAAAATCATTTTTAAGGAAGTTCAAATCATTGTTGAGGCGTTCGACAAAGTTTCTGAAAAAGCAATGTTGGTAAAAGCTTTCGCCGGAAATCTTTTTAAGGAAAAGTATTTAGTAACTGCTTCAGGTTTAGCCGGTTACAGCGCTGCAAACACGATCAAAACAAAAAAGCTCTCAACAAATATTTTTGTGTGCGGAGATAATAAAACTGATTTTATCGCAGAAGGCGTTATGGCTCCACGAGTGATGATCGCTGCCGGACATCAAGCAAACAAAGTTGTGGAGATTATCGACAAAATTTTGTAAACGTAAAACCTATTCTTTCTGCAATACATTTAATTCATTTACAAAAACATCAATCTGTTCGGGTGAAAAACCTTTTTCTTTTGCGGCGGCTTCAAGCGTTCCCCACGCCGGTTCGCCACAAAGTAAACATCGGATTCCGCGCTTCATCAGATACTCAACCGCATCGGGAAATTCGCGGACTAAATCTTCAATAAAAACATCTTTACTTATTTTCATTTTGTTGTTCTTCGTTTTCCGGTTTCTTTTTCTTTGACGGGAAAATAAAAATTCCTCCGAGCATTGCCCCATAGAGTGTACTGAAATAAGGATTACTTTGAATGGGACAGGTTCCGCTTTGGCATCCGATGAAATAGTAATATGCATATCCTGCGGCAGCACCGAGAGGAACAGCTCCATATTTCCAATAAGTTAAAAAAATTTTCTTCATGTTTATTCCAGATTTTTTTTGGTTTGTACAGTTGGATGTTCTTAATACTAAAAAAGATTCAAACGTATGATTTTAGGATTTGTGTAGGTGAAGTTACTTCAGTAAAGAAGGAATCTACATGTATTTTCTTTGTAAATAAATTCTAGGATTCACGTATGCCTATTTTAAAAAATCCGGCTGCCATTTTATAGCTATTCCCGTTGCCTCG
>Ga0209417_1002236_pt1 | contig 30972 bp, 21 predicted proteins | sample RifGroF2_FD_184002 | JGI IMG/M metagenome (GOLD analysis project Ga0209417, IMG submission 184002) | Groundwater microbial communities from Rifle, Colorado, USA - Groundwater F2 (SPAdes) (version 2) | ecosystem: Environmental > Aquatic > Deep subsurface > Groundwater | place: Rifle, Colorado... | reverse complement strand
CAGCGGATATTGCGATGAAATCCTTTGTCCGCAGCCCCGGCATTTTCCTATTTGAACCACGAAGCTGAACAAAGGAACCAATTCGTACCAAAGAAGTTTTTTTCGGCATTTGGGGCAGTGCGAGGGTTCGGAAACAACGTCCTCTCCGCTTTCCGTCCGGTTAATCACCACATTCAAAAAACTCCCTATCGCCAAGCCCAACAGAAAAAATATAAACATAATTCATTATACCCCCGACTTTTTCAGCCGCAACTCAATTTTTGTTAGCCGTTCGTCAATTTCCTGAAGCTCTTCCCGAGACGCTTTTTGCTGAAGCAGATATTTTATCTCTCTCGCTTCAGCTTTCAATTCATACACATCATTTTCCAATTTCTCAAGCCGATGTTCCACGGCGTTAAATCTTTGATTCATTTCTGCCCGCAATTCGTCAATCTTTGCGCCAAACTGCTCGGAAATATCCAAAAAGCCGCGTTGCACCATCGCGGCCAGCTTCTCAAGCGTCATTTTTTCTTTTGATTTTTTCGCCATATTTTTCATTCTTAAATAATCCTCCTGTCTTCCTATTGGCTATTGGCTATCTTGCTATTACTGCGTTTTGTATGTCACGTCGTAACACTTCTCGCTCGCGTCGCCGACTACGGTCGCGTCGCAATCCGAGCTTAAGCCCTTAAAAGTGGAGCCCCCGGCCCAGCCGCTTGAATCGTCGTCTTCGTCGCCCCTTAAAGCCGAAACCGCGCTGTCTTCCAGCAAAGCCGCGAGGTGAAATTTGCTCGGAGTGGCCGGGTCATAAGAATAAAAATAAGGGCTGCCGGTTTTTGGGTCCGGCGGGACTTTGGGCATATATGTCGGGTCCAAATCGTCTAAAGCGGTGGGGTAAATTTGACCGCTGGCTTCGGCGTATAAAAGCAAAGCCGCTTGAATCTGGCGAATATCGCCGACTCGTCTCGCGTCCCGGCTTTTGATTCTCGCGCTGTTTAAAGAAACAAGCACAATAGAAGCTAACGCCGCAATAATGGCGATGACGACCAATAATTCAATGAGAGTAAAACCCTTCGGATTCCTCAGGGCAAGCCCTTTGTCTTGTAACTTGTAACGTATAACTTGAAACATAAATTTTTCTCCTTTGCGCTCCCGCCCTCAAAAAAGAGGGCGGGAGGGGCAAAACAGAAAACTATTTGTCAAAATTTAATTCTTTACGTCGTAACATTGGTCAACGCCTGAACCAGAACTTCCGGCACAATTTGCATCAATACCCGGAAATACACCCGTAATACCAGTCCAAACATTTGAATCAAAATCAGCGTCTGTCGCCAAAGCGCCCTGCGAAGCTGAAATTCCCTCCATTATGGCGCCGAGATGATAGGAGGACGGAGTAGTGGCACTACTAGCCGCATAAAAATACGTAACGGTTCCGCCGCTCGGGTCTTGGGGTATCGCCGGAATATAATTCGGCGTTAAAGCGGCGCTCAAAGCGCTGTAGGTACCAATCACATAATTACCAGCACCCACGCCATCATAATACAACTCCAGAGCGTTCTGAATGGACTTGATGTCCGCCAATCTTCTGGCGTCCCGTCCTTTAACTCTCGCCGTGTTCAAGGAAACAAGCACGATTGAGGCCAAGACGGCGATGATGGCGATGACGACCAATAATTCAATCAAAGTGAAACCCTTATTTTTCTTGAAGTATTTTAACATTTTTGTTTGTATGCGTCATCCTGAGGATCCGCCAATTGGCGGAGACAAAGGATCCCATAGATAGCAAGGGGATTCTTCGTCCCGCTGCGCGGGACTCAGAATGACAACAATTATCTATTTTATTTTTTGAGGTTCGACCTTTACCCCGTTAGAAGTCCAGCCATGTCTTTGCTGTTATAGACGCCGAAAGGCGAAGCCGACTTACGTCTCAATTCTTGCTATAACAATCAGCATAGCAAGACTTCTAACGGGGTTTACAGCACATTGGCTGCGGTTTGTTTTTGATTAAAAATCCAAGACAAACCGCAGCCCTCTTGAAAACTCAAGAGGGCGTAAAAACTAATTTGTTACATCGTAACAGTCATCGGCGGTGCTGTTGTCTGCGGTTGCACAAGCGTTGCTTGAACCTATACCATTCCCCTCAAATTCTCCCGTCCAATTAGCTGCAACTGCTGTTGCTATATCTAAATCTACATCGCCCGCCAACACACCCGAAGCCCCTGACACACCTTCCATCCTTGCCCCCAAGTGATACCCTTTTTGAAGGCCGAGAGCATGAGTTGCGGTTGTATAAGCATAGCTGTAAGCAGTAGAATTGTCCTTCGGATCCAATGGAATTGCCGGTATCTGACCACCTGTCACTAAAGCGCTAAGCGCTGTCGGGTACATATTACTGTTTGAATCATAATACATCTCCAACGCGACCTGAAGCGACTTGATGTCCGCGACTCTTCTGGCATCCCGTCCTTTGATTCTCGCGGTGTTCAAGGAAACAAGCACGATTGAGGCCAAGACGGAGATAATCGCGATAACGACCAATAACTCAATAAGGGTGAAACCCTTATTTTTCTTAAAGTATTTTAACATTTTTGTTTGTTTTTTATGTTTATTTTTTTGAAGTTCGACCTTTGTCGCGCTTAGCGCGACCTTTGATTCTAATTATACCAAAATTTCAAGGAAAGTTAAATGGGGGTGTGGATAACTCAAGGGCTTGGCCTAAAAATCCGAGCCGCGAGGCGAAAGATTTTTAGTTGCCAAACCTTGACCCCGAGGTCGCCCACGGCGGCCGAGGGGTCTCATAAGATTGCCGCGCCCCGCCTTGGCGGGGCTCGCAATGACGAATTCGTGGTTAAGGTTTGATATCATACCAACCCGCCGTCTGGCCGTTGAAATCGTTCGCGCTTCCTGTACACTTTTCGTACGAGGAAACATTGGCGTCGGCGTCGGTCTGCAAAGCGCTGTGGCTCGTGTCTTCCAAAATCGCGGCGAGATGAAAACCCCGTCCTTCGTTGCCGCCGCTCGCGGCGTCTTTCAGGCAGGCGTATTCGTAGGCGCTGTTGTCTTTGGGGTCAAGCGGCACTTGCGCCAAGTAAGTCGGTTTCAAAGAATCCAAAATTGCGGGATAACGGCCTTGAACGTCAAAATAAAGGTTCAGCGCCTGCTGGATTGTCCTGATGTCGGCAATCCTGCGCGCGTCCCTCGCTTTCTGCCGGGCGGTGTTCAAAGACACCAAAACAATGGAGGCGAGCAGGGCGATAATGGAAATAACGACGAGAAGTTCTATCAGAGTAAATCCATTTTTTAGCGTTTTACTTTTTCTCATATTAAACGCTCGTCGCGATATTATATATCGGCAAAAGAACCGCGGCGACGAGGATTCCGACCATCAAACCCAAAGCGACGATTAAAATCGGTTCAATCAACTGCACCATCGTCTCCAAAGCCGTGTTAACGTCTCTTTGATAAAAAGCGGCGACGGATTTCAGAACCTGATCAACTTTTCCGGTTTTTTCGCCGACGGCGACCATCTGCGAAACCATCGGCGGAATCGCGCCGTAGCGTTTCAGGACCGTGCTTATCATCTCTCCGGTTTTGACCGCGTCCTGGGCTTCAAGAATTATTCTTTTGTAAAGCTCGTTCCCGACGACTTCCGCCGTCACGGCCAGGGCCTGGGTTATGGGCAGACCGCCGGTAATCAAAGTGCTCAAATTGGAAGCGAAACGCGCCAGATAAATTTTTTGCCAAAGAGGGCCGAAAACCGGAACTCTGATTTTTATGGAATCCCAACGATAACGCCCCTCGTAAGTCGCGGTCCAGCGCCAAAACAAAACTCCGGCCACGGCCAAAAGAATGAGAATGAGCCAAATCCAGCTTCTGATGAAAACGCTGATTCCAAGCACCAAAAGCGTGATAAAGGGCAATTGTCCTCCGGACTCCCGCAAAATGTTTTCAAGCTGGGGTATGACCCAGATAAACATCGCCGCTCCCACTATAACGAAAGTGCCGAGAATAAACAGCGGATACATCATCGCGCCTTTGGCGCGCGAGCTGATGGCATATTCCCGCTCAAGGTGGTCGGCCAGATAAGACAAAACTTCCTCCAGTTTGCCCGAGGTTTCGCCGGATTTAATCATTGAAACGTAAAGATGGCTGAACACCGCCGGGTGTTTGATCATCGCTTTGGACAGCGAAGTGCCTCCTTCAACGTCCGCGGCAACGGCGAAAATCACATCTTTAAGAGCCGGGTTGGCCGTCTGTTCGTGCAGAGTTCTTAAGGATTCAACGAGCGGCACTTTTGCTTCAAACAGAGCCGAGAGGGCGCGCGAAAAAATCACGGTTTCTTTCTGCCCGACTCTCTCAAAAATTTTCACCGGCTTGACGTAAAAAGGGATTTCCGCCGGCGCGGCGATGTTAAGAATAACCAAATTATGCCGCTGAAGAATGTCAATCGCGGCTTCTCTTGAAACGGCTTCCACCGTTCCCTCCTGAATTTCGCCCTCTTGTGTTCTGGCAGTGTAGTTAAATTGCATAAATTTACCTTTGTAATATCATTCTCATCTCCGCGGGGTTCAAGGAATAAAGTTCGGCCTGCTCAAGAGAAATCTCTCTCTGCTTGACCATTTCAACGAGAGCGCGGTTCAAGGAAATCATCCCCTCTTCGGCGCTCGTCTCAATCACCAAATCAATTTGATGGCTTTTGTTTTCCCGGATTAAATTCCTAACCGCGGCGTTGGCGATAAGCAGTTCGCCGACCGGAATTCGCCCTCCTTCGATCCTCGGAACCAGACGCTGGGAAAAAACGCCGAGCAAAGTCGCGGAAAGCTGTGTCCTAATCTGGTTCTGCTGGCCGGAAGGAAAACTGTCAATAATTCTGTCAATCGTCTGGGAGGCGTTGTTGGTGTGAATCGAAGCGAAAACGAGATGTCCGGTTTCGGCGGCGGTAATGGCGGTTGACATCGTTTCCGGATCCCGCAATTCGCCGACCATTATCACGTCCGGATCCTGCCGCAAAACCGCCCGAAGAGCGCGATGAAAAGAAAGCGTGTCGGAGCCGACTTCCCGCTGGTCAACGATACAGCGATCCTGAAGGAACAGGTATTCAATCGGGTCTTCAATGGTGATGATATGGTCGTTGCGCTTGTGATTTATCTCGTCAACCAAAGCGGCCAAAGTCGTTGACTTGCCGTGTCCTGAAGGGCCGACCACAAGGAAAAAGCCCTGGTTGTAGCGGGTGAACTGATTAATAATCGGCGGCAGGCGCAATTGCTCCACGGTTCTGATTTCCGCCGGAATGAGCCGCAAGGCCGCGCCCAAAAAATTCCTCTGATAAAAAACGTTTATCCTGAAGCGGCCTTTGTCTTTGAAAGAATAAGAAAAATCAACCTCGCGCTCGCGCTCCAGTTTTTCCGCCTGCTCTTTGGTTAGAAGCGAATCAACCAATTTCTTCGTCGCGTCGGGCGTCAAAATCGGTTTTTGGGACAAAGGAACAAGCTCGCCGTCAATTCTCAAAGTCGGACGCCGGGCGACCGAAAAATGCAAATCCGAAGCGTTTTGCTTGATGACCGTCATTAATAAATCTTCAAGTTCGTAGTCCATAATCGCTTCGCTAATCGATGCTAATATACGAATTGATACTAATTATACGAATGCGGAAATTTAATATCGGCATTTATTCGTATCATTAGTATGCATTAGTATATTGGCATCGCGTTACGGGTATGCCCTGTTCAACCCCTGTGTTTTGCCGGAAACCGCGTCGGTCTCCATATAATATTCTATCACAAAAGACGAACCGTTGCCCGAAGTGTATTTATAGCGATAATTGCCTTTATTCAGCGGGTCAAGGGGAATTTGCGATAAAATTCTGGTGTCTTTCAATGACCGCGATAAAAGATCGTCGGACCCGTCTATGACTTCACCGTCCGCCGGATAAGGATAATTTCCCACATTGCTTTGATAAAAAGTCAGCGCCTGAACAAGCTGTTTCACGTGAATTTCCCGTTCCGTGTCGCGGTTGGCGGCCTGATATGATTGAACGCGAAGCACGACAAAAACGATAACCAGCGTGGCGAGGAATATGATTACTCCTGCCGCGACCAGAAATTCGGCGACGGTCAAACCCTGATTGTTCTTTTTGTGAATCGCGTTTAAAAAATGCGCCATAATTGTTGAAATTTTTGAGCTCATCTTGCGGCGAAATAAATTTCACTACAATTATGAGCGCCCAGCACATAACTTTATTGTAAAGTTATGTGCTGGGTAAAGGTTTTGTAACCCCGCTAAGCGGGGACAAAGCCCTTTATTCCAGCCCGGCCAATTCCGGCAGAGCCGCGGCTTCCGGAATGATCGACAGTTTTGCCGCTTCGGCCGGCTTCATTGCCGCCGCCGGAACAAATTCAATCACCGGCTCCTCTTCCTTGACCGCCTGCAAAACCTCCTCCAAAGAGATGGTCCCGTCAAGAACTTTGAGAATGCCGTCCTGAAGCAGTGTGACCATTCCCTGCCTCTGCGTCTCGGCGCGGATTCTTGAATCGGTCGGCTCTTCAATGACAATCTTTTCCAATTGCGCGCTCATTTTGAAAATTTCAAAAATCGCGACCCTGCCCTTCGTCCCTTTGTGCGCGCATTTTTTGCAGCCGACGATCTGCCAAATTTTATACGGCTTTTTCCATTTCAAATTCTTTTTTAAGTCCGCCGGCAATTTTCCGAGTTCTCTGTCAATTATCTCTTCCGCCCGCTTGGGAGCCGTGACCTCCTTCTTGCAATCCTGACAAAGCCGCTTTATCAATCGCTGGGCGACCATCAAATTCAAAGACGGCGGCAGTAAAAACGGCTCCACTTCCATGTCAATCAACCGCGGAATGATGCCGACTGCGTCGTTGGTGTGAAGCGAAGAAAGAACGATGTGACCGGTCAAAGACGCGTGAATCGCGAGTCCCGCGGTTTCGTTGTCGCGAACTTCGCCGACCATGATGATGTCCGGGTCCTGCCGCAAAATATGGCGGAGTCCCGTTGAGAAAGTGTAGCCGATTTCCGGCCTGATTTGCGACTGATTCACTCCTTTGACCAGATACTCAACCGGGTCTTCAAGCGACACGATGTTCACCTCGTCCCTGTTCAAAACGTTCAAAAGAGCGTAAAGCGTCGTTGATTTTCCCGAACCCGTCGGCCCGGTAATGAGAATCATCCCCCATGGCGAAGAGAGCCCTTCCATCATTATTTCCAAATTTCTTCCGATAAGCCCCAGGTCGGTCGGCACTTTCAAGCTGGCTGTCGGGTCAAGCAGACGCAAAGCCACTTTTTCGCCCGAAGCGGTCGGAAAAGTTGAAACACGGAAGTCAATCTCCCGCTCTTCTATCGTCGTCCTGAAGCGTCCGTCCTGCGGAATTCTCGTTTCGTCAATTTTCAAATTGGACAAAATTTTGATTCTTGAAACAACGGCCGGATGAATTGACAGCGGCAAAAACAAACTCGTGTACAAAACGCCGTCAACCCGGAACCGGACGCGCAAACGATCGTACGAGGGCTCAATGTGAACGTCCGAGGCCTTGCCCTCAACCGCGTGTTTTAAAATAACCGCCACCACTTTCGTGATGGGCGCTTCTTCCATGATTTTCGCCGCTTCCTCTTCCGCCGTCTTTTTCTTCGGCGCGACTTTTTCCTCGGTAACTTCCTTCTCAAGCTCCTCAAGCGCTTCTTTAACCACTCCTCTTAAACTTTTATACTGTCCCAGAACGACTCCGAAATCGGAACGGGAGATTTGATAAATTTTCAATCCGAGTCCGCGGCGCATTGTCAAAAACTTAAGCGCTTCAAGCGCTTTTACGTCGTCCGGCGAAATCATTCCGACCCCCAAAACGTTCCCTTCTTTGTCGATCGGCGCCATTTCGTAATGCCGCGCCGCGTCTTCCGGAATGACGCCCAAAACCTCAAAAGGTATTTTTTCCTCTTCCAGCGATCGGAGCGGCACGCCGTAAAGTTCGGCTTTCGCCGCAGTCAGGTCTTTTTCCTTTATGGGCGTTTTCTCGTAAATAACATCTTCAAGCGGCCGCGCCGTGTATTCCACTTCTTTTCTGACCACGTCCGCCTGCGCCGGAGTCAGCAGTTTTTTCTCCAGTAAAATCTCAAGAAGCGTTTTTTGAGGAATTTGAGGTAAAGATATGTCAGGCATGCCAATGTTGTCTAAATTTATGAGCAAGACTCAATGTTAAGCGAAGTAAATTTAGCTGCAACATTGAGCACCCCGCCTTGGCGGGGTAAAGGTTTTATAACCCCACTAAGCGGGGACAAAGCCCTTTAGTACGGCATAAACGGATTTAAGCGGCCGGTTCTGTCCGGCTTGACGGGCAAATCGCCGTGAACTTTGAGATTCTTGAACGACGGATCGTCAAGCACCAGAATCAATGTTCTGATTCTTTCAACGACCGCGCCTATCTTCACCACCTCGGCCGAAATGCCCGCGACTCCGGCTCCTTCTTCCGGAAGCGTCGGCGCGCTGAAAAAGCCGAAATACAAAACCACCGCCGTGGCCACGATCACCACCACCAGCATATAAATCAATAGTTGTTGTCTTTTTTGTGTTGTTTGAGGAAGTAAAGGCATAATGTTACGAATTTACGAATTTTTACGAATATACGAATCCTGAAATCTTAAATCTTTATTCGTACATTCGTAATGATTCGTATATTCGTAGTTATTGAAAATACGTTTGCATTCTTATTGAAAATTTCATTACATCGGTTCCGGCTTCTTTCCCGACTCCGGCGAAAGAAACATTGGTAATGTCAAGCAAACGGACGTTGTTTTCAATCGTGGCCAAATAATTTTTAAAAGCCGAATAAGTGCCCCGCACCGAAACGTTAATCGCGAGCGTTCTGTATTTCTTGACCGCGGCTTCCGGCGCGGCCGGCGGCGCGGCTTCGCCGAACACCAAACTGTCCATCACCATTCCGCTTTCCGTCGCCAGCGCTTCCATCGTAACAAGAAGAGATGGAATGTCTTTTCCGGTCGGCACGCTGATGTTCACTTTTTCCGCCTGCTTGGCGAGCGTTTCATACTGCTCAAGCACCTCCTTGACTTTAACCTTTGTTTCTTCTTTTTTAATCAACTCCTGCTGTTTCTGCGCCAAAGAGCCGCGCAAAGCCAAAACATCGCGGTATAAAGGCGTGACATACCATGTCAGCATTCCGATGCCGCCGAAAAACAAACTGACCCCTATCGCTAATCTGATTATCAATCCAAGCATATTTTAGTTAACTATTGGCTATTTTGCTGTTTGTATAAACTCCGGCTTATAAGTTACGCCGAGCGTAAACCCGACCCTTCCTTCGCCGGAAAGGGAAAGTCCGCCGATCTCAACTTTTTCAATATTCGGACTCTTGCTGACGGCGAGAATCTGTTTCGCCAAAATCGTAAAACTCGCGGCCTCTCCGCTCACGTCGAATTTTCTGGTCGGAACGTTGATGGAAAAGCTTTTCAAATACGCCTGGGGGTGAACCAACAATTCCAATCCCGCCAAAAATTTGGAAAAATAAATATGATTTTTCATCACGTCTTCCAGCGTGGTCAGCTGCGCCTCCAAAGTCAAAACCTTTTCTTCCGCCGAGACGTCCCGGCCGGTCTCAACCTGTTGGATTTTTTCGTCCACTCCTTTGATCTGGGTGTTCAAAACGCTTTCGTAGTAAGCCAAGCCGGCATAAGCCGAACCGGCCACGATCAATAAAACCACGGGCCAAACGATAACCCATCGTCCTCTGACTGCTTGAAGCCGCGAAGGCGGTTTTGGTACGAATTCTACAGCCATAGATTTTAACTTATATAAACATTATACACCATCAGCAAACAAGCAACAAATACAACTGTGGATAAACGAAAATAACAAAAATCCAAATGTCAAAATCAAAATGTCATTTGAACTTTCCCTAAACAATCTCCCTCATCCCGAGTCCCATGGCGACGCTGAACATCGGGCCGATTTCTTTGATCATCGGCTCCAAAATCGGCGGATAAATCACCCGCGCGAAAGAATTTCCGGTGACCGCCGGCAAACCAAGCCGCAAAGAAACGTATTCTTCAACTCCCGGCAGAAGCGCGCCGCCGCCAAGTATGACAACCCGATCCAATCTCTTGCCGGTGCGGCGGACGTAAATGTTCACAATGCGTTCGGTTTCGGTAAAAATCTTGTCAACCAACGGCGTCATTATTGAAATCATCTCCGCTTCGGCGAGGCCGGCTTTCAAACCGCGCTCTTTTTTCAAATCCTCGGCCCGGCGCAAACTAACGCCCATCCCCTGGGATAAAACCTTGGTCAAATCAAATCCGGCGGTGTCAATGCTGTGGCTCATAACCGGATAACCATTATAAATCACGTTAATGTTCGTTGACCGCGCTCCGAAATCCATCAAAAGCACGGTGCTTTTGTCGTTGCCCAAAATAGAGCGCACGCTTGCCGCGGTCTCAACTTCCAACCCGCGCAAATTCAAACCGGCCAGCTTGGTGATGCGGTTGTATTTGGTTATCACTTCCTTCGGCACGGCCGTCAGCAGAATCTGAAGCCGCGGCGATTTGATCTCCCTGCCCCGCTCCTCTTCCTCTTTTTTTTCGGCCGCTTTCTTTTCTTCGGCCTTCGCTTCTTCCGCTTTTTTCTCCTCGTCCTTTTTTTCTTTTTCTTTCGGTTTTTCAACTTTCGGCTCCTCTTTCGCTTTCATAATCGTCCAGTCCAAAACCACTTCGGCCAAAGGAATCGGCACATACTGCCGCGCCTCAAAAGGAATCGCTCTTTCCAGCTCCTTTTCGGGAATCGGCGGTATTTCAATGACCGTGCTGAAACTGGAAAAAATCGGAATGGACATCGTTACGTCCCTACTCACGGCTTTGGATTCCCTAAGCAGCTTCTTTATCAAATCCGCGACTTGCGAATCAAGCATTTTAAGAGAAGAGGTTTGAATCGCGTCGTTAAAGCGTTCGGCGTAAGCGTACGTTTCAAGCTGGCCGTAAGTGTCCAATTTTACGCGGTTCCTTTCCTTGCTTAACTGGACAACTTTAATAGACGACGTGCCGACGTCAATTCCCAAAAAACTTTTCGGTTTTCCCTTAAAAATATCCCAAAATGCCATAAAGAAAACTTTCCAATATCTTTTAATTATATCACAAAAACCCTTATAACAAAAAATTATCTCGGCAGGACTTCCTTATATTGAGGAAGAGGTAAAGTTACGGTTCCGGTGCTTCGCGATTTAAGACAATAAAATCCTTCCGCGTCCGTTGCTTTCAAATTAATTTCCTTTCTTCCGGGCGAATTAAACGAGACAATTACCGGAATTGAGGAGGATGCCGTTTCCGACATTGTCGGCGAAGTATCCTCCATTGTCCAATAATAATTGCCGCAAGAAACGGCGTTGTTGCCGCTGTCAAAACATCTCGTTCCGAAAGTATCGCCGTCCGAATCCTGGTCGCGCCTAAAAAGAGTATCCTGGCCGACCGACGGCGAGTTAGGCAAGAAAGTGAAGTCCGGCGACGGCCAGCTATGAGCCGTTGTCGCGAAAGGAGTTCCGGTTGCCCAAGGCGAAACAAGAGGCGTTTTGCGATTGTCCCAGGTCTTCACGCGCCAGTTGTAAGTCGTGTTGTAAGACAAACGGCCAGCCGGAACGCTGGTAGTGAAAGAAGTGGTCGTGGCGCTGCCCGAGTCGTATTCCGGAGAACTGAAATCCGAATTATCATCAACCTGCAGCTGAAAAGCCGACTGGTAATCGTCGGTGTTCGGGTCCGAAAACGTCCAGGAAAAGGCCGGCTGAAGCGGGCTGACACAGTTAAAAGACCAGTTCGCGCTTGAAGTATCCGTAACCGCCAAATTGCCCGGCGCGTTAGGGGCGGCGTTCTGGCAAAAATTGGCCAAAGTCGCGCCATAATTTGAGCCCGGGGTTTTGCCGCCGTAGTTGTTCGTGCTGTTAAAACTCACCCAGCCGGTAACCTCGCTCCCCCATCCCCAATTTTTCAACTCGCATCCCTCGCGGGTTACGCCGTAAGAACTCACGGCGCCGGGCGCGGTTGTCGCGAAACTCAAAATACTGCCGTAACTTTTTCCGGCCGAGTTTTCGGCGATGGCGCAAAAATAATAAGTCGCGCTTGAATTAAGACCGCCAACGGTTTGAAAAAAAGAAACATTAGAACTGCCGGAGCCCAAACTCGTTCCGCCGCTTAAAGGCAGGCGCGTTCCGAAAGTGTCGTTGCAGGAGCCGGGCGGAGCCGCGTCATACCTGAACCAGCCGGTTGTCGCGCCGTTGTTCGGATTCGCGAGGCCGTTCAAAACCGCGCCCGAGTCGCCGACGGAACCCGCGCTTTGCGTCGTAACCGCGGGGGCCGTAACAGGCGCCTCGGTCCTTCTGCCTTCAATACGCCACTCCCCATTTCCCAACGAAAGATCCACGCCTCCGGCATATAACTGCCCGGTAGAGTCCACGACAACCGCATTCGCGTAATCAATGCTTGAAGAAGGATTTGACGTTCGCGTCCAGATTGAAGAACCGTCTGTCGCGCTTCTTTTATCAACGCGCCATTGCCAATCTCCGGGGGCAGAATCATAGCCGGCAACGTAAAGTCCGGTTGAATCAACAAAAATGTCTTTCGGCTCGGTACCGCCGCCCGACGGAATATAACTCGCGATTCCGCTTGAACCAAAAGAAGAAACAGGATTGCCGCTGAAGTCCAATTTCGCGATCTGCCATTGTCCCGTCCCGCAGTTGCTTTGAGAATTTCCGATAACATAAATTCCGCTTGAATCAGTCGCAATATCATAGCCATACTCATTGCAAACGTTTGAGCCGGAAGAATTTGAAACATATCTGGACCAATTCAAGACGCCCGTGTTCAAATCTCTTTTTTCTATTCGCCAGCGATAGTAAATATATGGAGGATTGCCCCCGACGTATTCCCACCCAACCGTATAAAGGCCGTTTGAGTCGGCCGCGAGTTCTTCTATGGTGCCGGCGTAAGCACCGGTGTAACTTTGCGTGTAATCAATCTTGACTCCGCCGGTTCCGAATTCCGTTCCGCAATTTGCCGCCGTGCATAAAGCGCCGTCGGAAACGCGCCTTTTTTCAATTCTTAATCGTTTTTTTGAAGCGCTGACCGTCAAATCGGAGCCAGCCGCGTAAATATATTGTCCTGTCGCGTCAAGAGTTATGCCCGAGGCGTATTCCGATCTCAGCGAAATGGAAGTTGTCACAACGCCGTTATTCCCGAAAGTCGTAACCAACGCGCCGTTGTTGAGATATCTCTTTTCAATCCGCCATTCCCAATCGTAAGTTGGGTCGTCACTAGAACCAATCACGTACATAAAACCGTTGACTGCGTCAAGCGCGATGTCGTCAATGTATTCCGAGCCGGTCGTTGAAGGATTCGGTTGAAAAGCTATAACCCCGCCGGTTCCAAACTCCGTTCCGCAATTGGCGATAGTGCATAAAGCGCCGTCGGACAGCCGCCTCTTTTCAATCCGCCATTCCGATCGCCCTCCGGTTCCGCCGGCGTCCTGTCCGACGGCATAAAGATAAGTCGCGTCAACGGCCATATCGTAAATCGTATCCCCGCCTGAAGCCGGATTGCTCGTTACAACGCCGTTGGTTCCGAAAGAATTGTTTAACTGCCCGTCCGCGCTGATGAATTTCGGCAAAACAAAAACGCCGGCCGCGGCCAACGCCAAGGCGGCTAAAACAAAACCAGCGGTTCGGCGATGACTTTGAACTGCCTTAATAACCCGCTTCATAAATCTTATTTAATTTTACCACACCCCCCGCCCAAAAACAAAAAACGCCGACGAAACGGCGTGTTTTTTCCTAATAAGTATGGTGTCCCCAAAATGTCCAATATCAAAAATTACTTCATAAAAAATTAATTATCTCCTTATCTTGGATTCAACAAGAGCCAATCTTCTTTCCAAAGCGGCGAATTCTTCGTAATCAACTTTCTTCTTTAGGCCGCCCTTTAAAAACTCTATGTCGGCTTTAATAATATCGTGCCGTTTTAATATCTTATCAATCTCCGAATTTTTTGTTTCTTTTTTCATCATACTTTTATCTTATCTCGCCAACTCTCTATTTGCAAGAACCTTTTTCCGCGCTTAGTTTTCCTTCAACCACCTTAACGCAATACCCTCCAAGTTCAAGATCCTCCGTTACCACCTTCTTAACCGTCAGCGTTCCGTTTTCGTCAATCGTAAATCTCCCCATCATCGCGAGAAGGAATTTTATGTCATTCTGAACGGATTTTATGTCATTCTGAACGGAGCGAAGAATCTCTCCGTTTTCATTCTGAAGATTCCGAAGAATCTCAATTTCATTTTGCTGTTCTTTGACTGCTTCAATTAGAACGGCTGTCAGTCTTCCATAATCAATTGCGCGGTAGTTTTCTTCTCCCCAAGTAGTGACAAGTGCTGGAAAGACGGCTTCCACTTCTTGCGCAATTACGCCAATTTCCCGGTGGCCGGTAGAACGGCCAAGTGATTCGTAAAGCTCGTTCCAATCAAATGATACTCCTCGAATCATTTTCAATTTTTCCATCACATTTGTTAAAGGGATAATATTTTTCTTCAAGCGAATATCAGAAGAGGTTGGAAAACTTGAAGCGTGTGCGGAGCCGGCAACATCTAGTGGATAGGACCCAGTCGTCACGCCGATGCCGACTCTGCCTGACGATCCCTGAATATAAAGTGCATTGGGATATGTTGTATTCCCAAGGTATAAGGAGGCATTAGCACTTTGAGTCCGAATTGCAATACCATAGCCGTCGGTATTACCAGTTATCGCCAATTCCGATTGGGTTCCAACACCTGATCTATAAGCTACAAATTTTGCCAAACTTATCCAACCAGTGGCCCCCCCGGCCCATACTTTCAGATTTGGATCAGACCCAAACGGATACTCCCCAAGACCAAGTTTACTAGCATACATAGAACCGTTGACAGTAAGTTTCACCGCCGGACTCGTCGTCCCGATGCCGACATCGCCGGCAAAATTGGCCGCATTCAAATTCGACGTACTGGCAGGATCCACATAGTAGCCGGTGTTGTCGGAATCATAAAAGATTGGTGATCTGGTTGATGCGCTTGACCATACGATACCATTTTCTGCATCAAGAATAACACGTATGTCCCCATCTGAAGCTGCATACATTCCCCACCCGGTCGGCCGGCCACCCGCGGAACCCCACCAGTTACCGTGCGAGTAGCCGATGCCATACATATTGTTAAGAGAAGAATCGGACGGCGCATAGTCGGTTCCAATGGTATATATGGGATTGGAGTAGGTGCTGTTCCCGCCTATGTTGTTGTAACTGCCGGCCAAATAACCGCAGCTGTGACAACCTCTTAAAAAATAGCTGTTTGACTGGACAACATTCGTCACCGACGTGCTTGCCGGGTCCATATAGTAGCCGGCGCTGTCTTTATCATACATACGGGACGAGTACCAGTTACTGCTTTGATCCATATAAACGGCCCAGTTGCCGCCGGTTGTCAAAAATCCGAACGACGAACCGTCGCCGTAGAGATAGCCGACACTTGAAGTGCTATTGTTCATCAAGCGTATGCCGCCGCTGGTGGAATTGCTCCGGATATAAAGATAGCTGTTGTCGCCGTTGTAGATCTTTTGACTTCCGTAGAATTGGATGTCAGGTGTAATAATGCCACCGGTACTATTAATGGCACCCGCAACATCCAACTTATACCCCGGACTCGTCGTCCCGATGCCGACGTTGCCGTCCGGCATCACAACAAGTCGTTCCAACGGCTGGTCTCCATTATTAATCGTATTATTCGTTGCAATGACAAAAGCACTCCGTTCCTGTCCCGGCGTATCAATCAACCTGCCTCCTATCCACATGTGAGCCCCGGGATAACCGACGCCCCATCCTCCGCTCTCAGGATCAAGATGCATAAATGAAATGCCGCCCCAGTATTGACCCGCGGCTCTTGTGGAAGTTGTCGGATAAATTTTTATGGCATTTGTATTGTTCGAAATACTACTCGCGAAGATTCCCCCTCGCATGAGGTTGGTTCCGCCCGTCCCCTGTTGCCAATCGTCGGAAACGTTAAGCAATCCCACACCCCCAAAAACATGTAATTTTGCTTGCGGACTCGTCGTCCCGATGCCGACGTTGCCGCCGGTAAAAGCAAAATTGCCGGCTCCCGCCGTATCAAACCCCATTGTTCCGTTTTCCATTTGAACAGAAGAATGAGCGACCCCGCCTGTTCCGTGTGTAAAAACAATATATCCTTGTGAATCTGAAATAGAAGTTCCGCCAATATCATTTATATGAAATTGTGGAGCTGCGGAACTCATTTCAAGTAACGCGTGAGGATTGGTCGTGCCGATGCCGACGTTGCCGTTTGACTGAAGGACCGTGATGGAGTCCGAAGCGGTTCCATAATTATACAAATGAAACTTATCCTGATAATCGTAAAGCTCCCATTGTCTCACGCCGGCTTGACGCAAGAATATACCGGCCGACCCTTCACTAACAGTATCAACTGTGATTTGGTTGTCATTTCCGATGATATACAATTTATCACTCGGCCCCGTCGTCCCGATGCCGACGTTGCCGGAGTTTGTGTTGTAGATGTTGTTGCCGGAGGCGGCCCATAATGCGGCGCCTATAGCCGAGCCATTGACGCGGTAACTTCCGGTGATGTTAATGTCGCCAACAACATCCAATTTATACCCAGGCCCCGTCGTCCCAATGCCGACGTTGCCGTCTCCTTTAATTGTCATCAAAGGGCCTGCCGTGCTTAATCCTCCCGCGAAGATGATGTCTCTGTAAACTGTCCCCTGAACCCGCGCTTGCAAGACCAGATGTCCCGCCAGCTGGCTGAAGTCGCCGACCCCCGCTCCGGTTCTATAAATATGAGCGTTGTCGCTGTCTTCCGTGCTATGGACATATGTGTTCCGGGTGCTGCCAACTTTAATCAGACCGGAAATATTTAAATTATTTACGATATTCACGTTATTGTCATACCCGAAGTACATAACTGTGCCGGGGTTTTTATAATTATAAAAAGCCAGGCTAGTGTTTTCAACATTGCCGGTATATATGCCCCAGTCGGTTACAGAACCTGCCGCGGTGCCGAATAGAAGAATATTATAATTATTCGTTGCCGCTCTCATTAACGTGTGGGTGGTGCCACGAAATATAGTGTCACCGTTCACATCCAACTTCGCCCCCGGACTCGTCGTTCCGATGCCGACGTTGCCGGGGTCTGTCATAAACAGAACCTGTCTGTACAGAGAACCGGCGTCATCGTAATTGTCAATCCTGAAATTATTGGCGGCATCGTTGTATGCCAACCAGTTATAATCATTATTTGTTCTATCAAATTTTATTGAGTTACCACTGCCAACCCTAATACCACCTTCAACATCCAACTTCCTTTCCGGACTCGTCGTCCCGATGCCGACGTTGCCGTCATTTCTAACTACAAAGTTATATCCGGTTCCATAAACCCCAAACCCTAAACTGGTGTCTGAGGCATCTGTTCTAACCAGTAATCCTGACCCACCGTTGCCGAAAGTATTGTAAATGCGAGATGCCCAGTTTCCAGTATTGGCTACAACTTCCAATTTATACCCCGGACTCGTCGTCCCGATGCCGACATTGCCCGCAGTATTAACAACCATTCGTTCGGTCGAAGAGTAGGGTGCTTTGAAGAAGAAGTATCCAACTTCCGAACCGGTGGCCTTAAAACCAAAGTCCGCATGGGCGTTCTCGTTTGCCGGGGATTGCGCCCGGAATCTTATTGACGTCTCGTTAAATGTCGTCGAGTTATTGTGAAGTCGAACTAGATTGTCTTCGACATTGCCGGAAACATGCAGCTTATTCAGCGGCCCCGTCGTCCCGATGCCGACGTTGGCGGAGTTTGTGTTGTAGATGTTGTTGCCGGAGGTTGCCCAAGGGCCGCCTCCGACGGAAGCCCAACTGTTGCGGCAGTCGCCGGGAAAGCAGAATTGAGAAGCGGCGGTGATTGAAGAGGAGGAATAAATTGCTCCGTTGACGGCGAGCTTGTTGCCGGAGGTGTCTGTGTAGCCGATGCCGACGTCGCCATTAATTATTCTTGCCCATTCAGTATTCCCGTCTGCATTTTTATCTCTAAATATGATTGCATCACCACTCACATATGCATTATTGTTAGTGTATGGAAACCAACTATCAGCAATCCCATTTCCCAAACGAACAGTACCATTTACATCAAGAGCTGCTGACGGACTCGTCGTCCCGATGCCGACGTTGCCGCTCGTTGGAGCCAACACAATATTATTGTTTCCAGTTTGATTACCTTGAATACTCAAAGCACCCGTGGAGTTGTTTCTAGCAAAACCAAAATAGAAGTTCTGATTACTACCAATTCTCAAAATATCAAGATTATCTCCCCAAGCACGCTGAATATCTAGATTAGCCCCCGGCGTCGTCGTCCCGATGCCGACGTTGCCGTTGCTTCCGACTATTGTCATATGCGCGGTACTTCCTGTTCCTAAATACAAACCGGCATTCCCCATTACCGCTAAATAATCTATTGTTCCTGTACCGAGTTGTTGAACACCGTTCCCTATCTCGCCGAATACTCCATCAGTAGTATCCGAAAATCTGATAGAGGTTCCAATATCATCCTGTAAATGCAATAAACTTCCCGGACTCGTCGTCCCGATGCCGACGTTGCCGGCTTGATCTATTACGATACCTCCGCCGGCTGTTGCCAAATATATATTTCTACTGTTTTGTGAAAGCATATAGAACCAAGACCCGCCGGTATACATATAGAGATTACCTTCAATATCAAGTTTCGCCCCCGGATTCGTCGTCCCGATGCCGACGTTGCCGGTAGATGCAACAACTAACCTATTTCTATCTCCATTTGTCCCTAGTTGTATAGCACCAGTTGCGCCAGAAGCATAAATACTAAGGTCAGCTCCGGTTTGTGTACTTGCCGTAACTGCCTGACCTATACTTAAATATAATGCCCCGCGAACCATAGCATTGCCATTAACATCTAATAGCCAGCCCGGACTCGTCGTCCCGATGCCGACGTTGCCGGAAACGATGTTCAGCGCGTTGTTACTCATCCGAATGTCGCCGCCAATGGGGTTTATAAGGTAAGTATACCCCACCATTTGACCGGCGGCCGCGTCATATTTTCCCACCTGGTGCCAAAAGGTGTTATTTGCCCCGCCCGATCTGCCAAACAGCATCTCGTCAGCCCATTGGGTATTGCCAGTGGAAATGGCAAACGAAGTGTTTGCCAGCATGTTTGTAGCAGTAACGGCTGGAGCGCCCACGCCGACGACCTGCAGCGGGAATATCGGCGCCGTCGTTCCGATGCCGACGTTGGCGGGGAAAGAGAAGTTGCCGCCGGAGTAATTTGAACCGAAATCGCCGGAGGAGATATTGCCGGCGGAAACGCTGCCTGTGTAAGTGCCGGTCATGCTGAAAGTGCCGCTGACGGTGAGGCCTTGGGGAATGACGACGTTGCCGGTTGTCGCGTCAATGCGGAGGCGTTCGCTTCCGCCCTGGACGAATGAGAGGGTTTGGCCGGCGGGCCAGCGGATGTCCTGGGTGTCCGCGCCGGAGAAATCAATGTAGTTCAAAGCGAGGGCAACGCGAAAGCCGAGGCCGACAAGCAGGGTTATTGTGAAGATTGAGAGTAATACTTTGAGAGATTTTTTAGGAAACATGGTTGGTCTTTTAAGATTCTTTTATTGATTAGGAATTAGTCATTTTTAACTTCAGTATCTCTTCAATTTTCATCACTCGTTTTTCAAGTTCTTGAAATTTTTCAACGTCAGCTTTGTTGGTCAACGTATGTTTCAACTCCTGAAGTTCATTTTTAATCGAGCGGACTTCCGCTTCAATGCGGTCAAGGCGCAATTCAATACGGTTAAAGCGCTCGTCAACACGGTCAAATTTTTCCCAAACGCGCGCAAAATTCTCCGCGGTTTCTTCTTTGAATCTCCCCAGTTCTTCAAAAGTTGTCTCAACCTTTTGTTTTACAAATTCCAACCCTTCCCCAAAAATCTTAAAATCGCTTTGAACCGCCTCAAGCAATACTCCAACATAATCATAAGCCGGGTCATCTTTTTTGGGCGGCTTTATTCCTTCTATGGCCATTTTTTTTGCTTTTTCGTCGCTCATGTTATTTTTTTATTTTCCATAATTTTTCTTTTTAGAATTTTTTATCGGCGCTCTTACTTCACAATCATCTTGCCCGATTCACCCCGCCCTCTGTGCCCGGGCACGTCGCAGTAGAAGACATATTCCCCGGCTTTGGGCGCGTTAAAGGAAATCGCGCGCGTTTCGCCCGGGCCGACGCCGACAGCCACGGCCGAAAGCGACGGGTCGTCAAATTTGAAAACGTGCGTCTGGGATTCGTCGGCGGTAACGGAGAGCGTAATCGCCTGGCCGGGTTTCGCGGTGAAAACGTCGGGCGAGATACCCGAAGGCGACATTGTGATTTTTACGGCTGTTGCCGGAATGTCTTTTTTCTCAAGCGGGGCCGATTGTTGGGGAGCTTCGGGGCTTCCGGGTTCAACATTAAGCTTGACCGGCTCGCCCGCGGGCGTTACCACCTTTCCTTCTTCGGAAATCGGGCTTGCTTGCGGAGCCGCCGGCGTTCCCGTCGGCGCCTCGCTCGCCGCGGACGGCGCTTCCGATGGCTCTCCGGCGGACGGCTGTTCACCGGCCGGCTGTGTAGCGCCTTCTTCCGCGGGCGGCGCTTCGGGCGCGCGGCTCAACAACCAGTAAGCGCCGAGTCCGAGCGCGATTGCCGCGGCGACAATCGCGATTATTTTCTTGTTGTCCGTGATGAGATTTATTTTTTGATTATCCATAATAAATATGTCTCCGGCGCGAATTAATTATTTCGTCGGGACTACCAAAATCACGCCTTTTGTTTTTGACTGAAGGCCGCCGCAGAGTTCGCAGTAGAAAGCGTAAGTGCCGGGGTTTAGGGCCTGGAATTCAATGACTTTTGATTCTCCGGCTTTGGCGGTTTGTTTCAGGCCGTAGTCGGGGATTAAAATGTCGTATGTTTTTCCGATGGCCGCGAAGTTGATGTGGACGGTGTCGCCTTGATTGACCCTGATTTCATTGGGGCTGAAGGCGTCGTTTTGAGCTTTAACGTCAAAGGAACGGAACTGGGCGGAAACGCCCGGGGCCGCCGGAGCGACAACCGTGGGAACGGCAACGCCTTCCGGCGCTTCGGTTTCTCCGACTGTCGGAACAGTAACGCCCTCGGGCACGGCGGGCGCGGATGTTTCGCCTTCGGGAATTTCAACAACCGGGGCTTCTTCAACGGGAGCCAAAGGCGCTTCGGGCGCCAGCGACGGGGCGGCGCCATACCAAACCGCGGCGATTATTACCGCCGCCAAGACCGCGACTCCGATGATTATATATCTTTTGTTTTCTTGAGACATAAAAACATTCTGCCGACAGCCGTCATAACGACCGACATTTGTCTCGCTGAGCGCGACTCTGGTGTCGGTTGTTGATTGCCGTTTGTCGGCGCAATTAATAAATAATAATTAATATTTTACCTTTTAACTCTGAACAAAACTATTTCCCGCTTTTAATGCCGAGTTTTGCTTCAATATACTTAACCCGCGTCATTAAATCCTCAAACTCATCCTTTGTTACAAAATCTAATTCTTTAATATTTTTATTAATCGCGTCTAATCCCGCCTCAACATGCGAAAAGCCATCATCTACCTTTTTTTCTAAAACGTCCATTCTCCCGTCAAGTTTATCCATCCTGCCGTCAAGTTTATCCATCCTGCCGTCAAGTTTATCCATTCTCCCTCCCAATTTCTCATTCGTCTCGTCAAAACCTTTTTGAACCATTATTGCCAAATCATCAATTGTAATTTTTTTATTTGCCATAACTTCATTATACACTATTTAAAAAACGTAACGCAAGACCTTAATTTGGAACCCATTGCCATTCAAGGCCGAGGCGGTCAAGAACCGGAGATGTCGTCAAATCCTCGTTTGGGATGAATTTAACCCGCCAGAAAAGTTTCGGCTGGGGGTCGGTGAAAACGACGGTTTCGTAGGGCTTGGCTTCTTTCCAAAATACGCCGTCGTTTGAAAGCCAGAAAAGCATATTTTCTCCGTCCAAAAATTTCTGCAAACCGCTGATTCGCGCGGAAACAACCTTGCCGGGCAAGGTATTGATGTTTGAAGATACGGCTTCAAACGGCTGTGATTTATCAAAACCGAGGTCAACAAAACGCCGGAGTTCCGTTTTGTTTTCTTCATCGCTTTTTGTAATCAACGCTAAAAGTGAACCTGATTTTTCTAACATGAACGAGGCACTTGTAATTCCCTGATCAAGTCCCAAATTCTCCGTCAAATCCCAGGCCGCGTTTATTTTGCCTGCCTCGAGCGGAGTCGAGAGGCCTTCCTTATCTTCAACAAGTTTTATGAGTTTTGGCTTACCGGAAGTCAAACTATAAACATACCAGTTTTTGCCATTTTTTATCGCCTCCGGCCTAAAACTGACAAAACGTTCTTTCGCTTCTTGCAATTTCACCGAATCCCCCATCACTCGTATCGGAAAAAAGTGGGAGATGTTATGGAATGAGGAAAAAGAATTTTTTGTTTTCGTTTGCCAGGCGATTCCTTCGTACGCGCCGTAAATCGCGACCCAGTTGTCCGAAGTTCCGCCGAAGCCGAAAACTCCAGGATATGGCGAAAGAAAATCGCTGTCTTCAAAGATTTTAGTGAATTCCGGAGCTTGTCCTGAGCTTGCCGAAGGATCAAATTTATAAACATAGCCGCGGTATTGGCCGCCGTCTTTCACAACGCCTCCTAAAAGCCAGAATTTATCCGCCCCGTTAGAAATAATATTTCTAACGGGGTAAATCGCGCCGATTGAGATGTTTAAAAGCTCCGGCGTCCGCAATTCGGAGGGTAAAGAAATTTTTTGACCGTCCAAAAATAATTCCAGACCTTTTTGAGTTAAACACTTGTCGTTCAGGCATCTTTTGTCCGTCCCGTCTTCTTCCAAGCGAACAAAAAAAACTTTTTCTTTAATTTTTTCCACCTCCTTGTCCGCGAGTTTCTCCCACTCAACCTTCGGCGGATAAGAAAGCGTCGTCATCGCAAAGTCCTGATAAAGAGTCGTGCCTGTCGTGTTAAGCCACCCCGTGCCGGAAAAAAGGTCGGTGAAACTTGAGCCCTGCGCCGTCTGGCCAAAAAAAGGCAATCCGATGGGAAGCTGAAACTCAAAAGCCGGAATCCGCGCTATCCGCCCAACAAGCCGCGCCTGATAATACAAAAATCCTACCGTAACAACGGTAAGGATTGTAATGCCGGCCATCAGCGCCAAGAAAAAATCGCGGCTGGGTCTGCGTCTATCAATTTTTCGCTGTTTTTGCATTTCTTGACAACAAAGCTAAAAAGAGTATAATGGAAATAAACAATGGGATGTTCGTATACTACGGACAAATCCGGGTGGCATAGAAAAAGTCCTTGCAAAAGGGCTTTTTCTATTTTATGATGAACCCGTGGATCCGGGCCCGTAGTGTATGTAGTAACATCCCGAGGTTGCCACCCGGGAAAGCGGGTGCAAATCCAGCCGGGTCCACATCAAGATGCTCCGTTTTAACGGGGCTTTTTGATTTTTAAGACCTATTTTCCTAACTGTGTCGGCCAATCGCGCCAATCATTTCTTCGGCCGGTCAAGCGGTAGGAAATTTCAACGGCTTTGTCGGATTTGAAGATTATTTTGTTGCCTTCAATTTGATAAGCAATCATCGCGAGTTCTCCGTAAGGAGTCGCCAGCACCTCAATATTGTCTTTTGAGAAATCAATGACTTTGCGCCATAACCACAAGTCCGAACCCTCGTCTATTTTGTCAAAATCAATCGTGTATTCGTAATCTGTTTGTTGTTTGTTGTAAGTCGCGAGTTTGATTTTGCCCGTGGTTTCTTCTTTCACTCCTCCCGCAAATGAGGCGACGTATGTGGCATATTTCTTTCCGTCAAAAGTATATTCGGGGTCAATGGTGGTTACGGTCAATTTGTTTACGCCGGAAATGTTGTTGCCGTTCATGTCCAAATTGCCGCTGATTCTCGCGCTTCCGTTCACGTCCAATTTCACGCTCGGACTCGTGGTGCCGATGCCGACGTTGCCGTTTCCATCAATTAACATCCTTGTGCCCACTGCCGCATCCAAAAATGCTAATTTCCCTGCACCTTCGCCATTAGCCGAACCCGTTGAGAAGATATAAAATTCTTTACCGCCCGCACTTGTATTCTTTAACATAATTCCACTGCCACCTGTTCCACTGCTCTGAACTTTTAAACCATTATTATAATCAAAACTTCCTTCAATATCTAATAATCCATCAGGGGTAATGTCGCCGATGCCGACGTTGCCGGGGAAAGAGAAAATTCCTCCGCCGGTGTTGGCGCCGAATTGGCCTGAGGAGACGTTGCCGGCGGTAACGGTAACCGTTCCGGCAAGAGTGCCTGTGATGGTTCCGGTTACGTTGAGATTGCCGGTTATGTTCGTGTTTCCGTTGACGTCAAGTTTGTAGGCCGGACTCGTCGTCCCGATGCCGACGTTGCCGTTATATTGTAGAAACAAAATCGTGCCATTGACGCTATCACCTATAGAAAAATTGTCGCCATTGTATTCAATGTCTGCATATCTTCCAGAAGCACTATACCCCTTAAGTCTTATTTTACCCGTTCCCGACGTTCCATCACCCACCTGTAATTTAGCCCCCGGACTCGTCGTCCCGATGCCGACGTTGCCGGAAGGAAGCGCTGTCAAAGTGTCCGTTCCTCCAGGCGCAAGATATACTCGCGTACCAGCGGCACTCTGAAGCTTTAAATTCGCCCCCCCATCATCCACCATGCCCTGCGAATTTCCCAACAATACCTGACGTTGACCGCCGTTGAGTTGGATATTGCCTTCAACCGTGAGCCGCTCGGCTGGACTCGTCGTCCCGATGCCGACGTTGCCGGAACTGTCAATTGTCATTCTAAAAGCACTACTGTCCTCATCATAGATAAAAAATTTATTGTTTACATTAGGGGTAGCATTATTTCCAATGCCTATATTCCAAGTTCTGCCAGTTCCAGTAAATTGCATCTGAGTATATTTATCGTCGTCATCGGACTCTAATCTTAATACTGGGTCACTATAAGCCGTGCCGCCATAAACGTGTAGCACCCGTAGTGGCCCCGTCGTCCCGATGCCGACGTTGCCGGGGAAAGAGAAAATTCCTCCTCCGGTGTTGGCGCCGAATTGGCCTGAGGAGACGTTGCCGGCGGTAACAGTAACCGTTCCGGCAAGAGTGCCTGTGATGGTTCCGGTTACGTTGAGATTGCCGGTTATGTTCGTGTTTCCGTTGACGTCAAGTTTGTAGGCGGGGGAGGTGGTGCCGATGCCGACGTTGCCGGTATTATCTATCCTGACCCTTTCCACAACCGCTGATGCACCATCAGGAGTAGTGAAAAACATAATTCGTCCAGGCATATCATTAGTCCCTGGCGTTCCATCAACCGCAAATGTTATATTTCCGACATCTAAAAACCCCGCGCCGTCGTATCCCATACTTCTGATAAGAGTTATAGTATCATTACTTTGCATAATAGCCGGAGACGACAGTGTCCCTCTTGCTTGTTGGAAAAAAAGAGTTGGACCATAATTATTATTTTGGTATTCGGTTATCCTTATATCCGCATTATCCGCGCTTCTTTGCAAATTCAATAAACTTCCCGGACTCGTCGTCCCGATGCCGACGTTGCCGCTTTCAAAAACATTAAATAACGAACCAACGGCTGAACCAGTCGCGTTATTAGCAATACTAAATGATCTGGTTGTTTGATCATTATCCGAATCAATATTGATGACTAATTTTTCTGGAGCATTGATAACTCCATTGTAAAAGCCGCCCAGGCCAATTGTCATAACAGAATTCCCAATTATGTCGCCTCCCCCGATGTGCAATAGACTGCTCGGACTCGTCGTCCCGATGCCGACGTTGCCGCTTGAATTTTGATACAAACCCAAAGTCGCCCCAGCATTAGTATAAAAAGCCAGTTCACCTGTATTTGTGGATAAACTAATTATTTGAGCGCTCAATCCACGATTTGCTTGACCATAAAAATTAAGATACCCATATCCAGCGGATGTCGGTGAATTCGTAAGAATGCCAACATCATTTACAACCGATAATTTGTTCCCCGGACTCGTCGTTCCGATGCCGACGTTGCCGGCAAAATAGTTAATGTCGTTTGAGCCGGATTGGTAGATGGCGGCGGCGGTTGAGCCGGCCAAATCGTCAATCAAGAGACCATAGTTGGTCGTGATTGCGCCGCCGCCGGAATTCGCGGAAGAAATTCGCAGGCCGATGGCGTTTGAGACGGCACCGGTTGAGGTGTTGTTGTATGAAATTTGAAGGCCGTAAAGATTGGAAACGGTGCCTGTGCCGACATGCTGGGCCTGATAGTAGCCGGAGTAGAGATAGCCGGTGAAGTTTTGGGTGTTGCCGGATTGGGTGAAGAGCTGGTTGAGGGAGTTGTAATATATTGCCGAGGAAGCGGAAGCGGGGTTGCCGGTCAGGGAGGTTGAGAGGTTGTAAACCGAGCCGCTTGTGGCGGTTGAGGTTTGGTTGTAGGTGGCTTGGGCAAGGTTGAATGTGCCGTCAACTTGGAGGTCGCCGGTGATTCTGGCGTTACCTTGGACATGGAGTTTTTCGGAGGGAGAGGTTGTGCCGATGCCGACGTTGCCTGACGTTGAATTTATTACCAGTTTAGAACCGCCAGATTGATTCAGGCCTATTGAAAATACATCATTGCCAACACTCCAAGGATTAACACCCATAACCCAATTAGTCGTTCCCTCGTTAACTATGGCCAAAGTGTTAGCAGAATTAGCAACCCTTATCGCACCACCTATAACATCCAACTTCGCCCCCGGCGCCGTCGTCCCGATGCCGACATTACCGCCGTTGAGATAACTCGTTCCATTTGTATCCAAAATAATTTTTGAAACACCTGTCTCAAACATTTGCAATCTTGCTCTATCGCTTGTACCTTCGTTCCATGCCTGCAAAAGAATATTTGACGAACCTGATAATTTAAACACTTCATCTTGAGTCAACTTCACATCTAATTTACCATTCGGACTCGTCGTCCCGATGCCGACGTTGGCGGGGAAGGAAAAGTTTCCATTTCCGACATTTGCTCCGAACTGGCCGGAGGAAACATTGGCGGCGTTGATGGAACCGGAGAAACTGCCCATCACGGTGCCGCTTGCTCTGATACTGCCGACGACATCCAAAGCGTAAGCCGGGGAGGTTGTGCCGATGCCGACGTTGCCATACAATGCGGTTTGCGAATAACCCTCTCCGATTTGGAGCAAGGTACCAGCCGTACTTCCTTCCAGCGCGCGGTAACTTGTACCGTCGTTACTTCCAAAATATATACGGCTGTTGGCGTTAGCGAGTTTGAGGCCGCCTATCACGGTAAGCTTCTCCTCTGGCACTGTGTCCCCGATGCCGACATTGGCGGAGTTATTATTGTAGATATTGTTGCCTGAAGCCGTCCAATAGCCGCCGCCGACAGCACCCCAGTTCGCGCGGCAATCGCCGGCGATACAAAATCCGCCGGAAGCGTTTACTTGCCCGCCCTGGACGTCAAGTTTGTAGGCGGGAGAGGTTGTGCCGATGCCGACGTTGCCGCTTGTTGCATTCAAAATGACATTATTCCCTTGACGATTAATATACAATGGCTCACTTTCATAACTTTGAATTTCCTTGTACCCACTTGCTGATGAAGACAACTGTAATCCTTGAGTTTCCCCAGTCCCTATTACCCTTAGAACGTCACCATCAGTACCGCCGAATCTTGAAGTTCCAATCACTTCCAATTTATGTGTCGGCCCCGTCGTCCCGATGCCGACGTTGCCGTTTGATTGGAGTATTGTCATAACACCACCGGCGGTGGCCGAGTACCATTGAAAATTATTTCCCGACCCCCCGATTACATCATTGCCGACCTGCCACTTATTAACCCCAGAAGCGTTAAAATTTATATAGGGTTGGCTTGAGTTAATTGTCACGACCCCTGCGACTTCTAATTTCGCCCCCGGACTCGTCGTCCCGATGCCGACGTTGCCGGTGCTTGTGATTCTCATTTGCTCAGTGCTATTAGTACCAAATCTCATTGCTCCATTAGCAAAATTATAAATTCCAACATCAGAACCTGTTGAAGAAACTAGTTGCAAATCTCCATATGATGCCCCTGAACTATTAACCCTTACAACAGTTATGGCAGCACCTTGTACTTGAGTTGTTAATGCACTACCTCCAGTCCAACTCTGACTTGGCCCCGTTGTCCCGATACCGACGTTGCCGGAGGAATCAATGAAAACTTTTGTTGTGCCGCCAGTAAGAAAAGCAAGGCCGCTTGAAGGAGAATAAATGCCGGCGGTTGATTGAAGCGCCGAGCCGGTGCCGGGGTAGATTGTTGAGCTTGTTTGGAGGTTGCCGGTTTCGTCAAGTTGAAGGGTTGTGGCGTCGGTTCCGTTTCGGACAATGAAGAGAGCGGATTCGTCGTTGTTATTGTCAACGTCCATATAGAGGTTGGAGTTTGACCAGACGCCGTAGTTGGCGTTGAGCCAGTCGGCGCCGATTGAGCCGTAGGATATGGCGCCGGTGACTGTGAGGTCGCCTGTGATTCTGGCGTTACCTTGGACATGGAGTTTTTCGGAGGGGGAGGTTGTGCCGATGCCGACGTTGCTATTTCCTAAAATAGTTACTGCATTAGCCGTCGCCCCTCCTCCTGGATAAACATCAAATCTTAACCCGGTCTTCCACGGACTACCACCATCCTCTTGATAAGAATAAATTTTAGGAGTTTCTGCTGTTGTGCTAAATGTATTACTGGCAGGATTCAAATATAATGTTGCAGTATTGCCAACACCACCTGAGCCAGCATTAGCACCTCTAATTACAGCTTGTCCCCCAGCAACATGCAGCTTTACATCTGGTGCCGTCGTCCCGATGCCGACGTTGCCGTCTTGAGCAAAAACAACATTATCGCCGCCGTTAAAATAAAATCTTATCGCTCCGGACGCGTCATTATTAGTTATCCTTAAGTCGCGAGCCAAACCGGTATAATTGCTGCTATGATATCCAATCTGCGCCGAAGACACGTCATTACTTAATCTGATATAAGAGCGGGCGGCTGTCCCTGTATTAGGATTTTCAATTTTTAATTCTGTATTGCCATCCTGCGAATTATAAATATGCAGGATATCATTCGGCCCCGTTGTCCCGATGCCGACGTTGCCGGAGGTGGAAACAATCAGCTGTGGAGCAGCACTCACAGCTTCCATCATTTCCACTTCCCAGAATGTGATATAGTTATCCGGACGATAGTTGGTTGTCGCATTTACTTTATAATATCTATAAGCAGTAGAATTGGTAAATGTAAATTCCTGCCAAGTATCAGCCACATCTGTAGCGGCTCCGGTATAAATAACGGTATAATCAGAATCATTATTAGAACCCTGCAAGGTAAAATCTTTCAAACCGGCGCCGGTCACATCTTTATAAGTATAGATTCTTAACTTTACTACGGTTTTTGTTATCCCTGTTCCAAGATTATATTTCCACCAATGAGGAAAAGCTCCACCCCCCGAAGCCCAACGAGTTGCCGTGCTTCCGTCAGACACATTGGACGCAAGATACGAACCACTTAATTCTGAATCAGCAGAAGCGGTCCCGCCTGTGATGACATCCGCTCCGTCTCCGGAAGCGGTCCCTCCTACCTGAAATACCCCACTTGGACTCGTCGTACCGATGCCGACTTGGCCCGCCGAAGTGACAACGAAGGCGGCCGTTGCCGTATCATTAACTTGAAATTTCTGCAAAGGTCCCGTCGTCCCGATGCCGACGTTGCCGGTTGAATCAATGAAAACTTTTGTTGTGCCGCCAGTAAGAAAAGCAAGGCCGCTTGAAGGAGAATAAATGCCGGCGGTTGATTGGATTGCCGAGCCGGTGCCGGGATAGATTGTTGAGCTTGTTTGGAGGTTGCCCGTTTCGTCAAGCTGAAGGGTTGTGGCGTCGGCGCCGTTTCGGACGATGAAGAAATTTGAGCCGTCGTTGTTATTGTCAACGTCCATATAGAGGTTGGAGTTGGACCAGACGCCGTAGTTGGCGTTAAGCCAGTCGGCGCCGATTGAGCCGTAGGAGACTGTGCCGGTGACTGTGAGATCGCCGGTTATTCTTGTATTGCCGTTGACGTCAAGTTTGTAAGACGGGGAGGTTGTGCCGATGCCGACGTTGCCGGTGCTATTGATTCGTACGCGTTCAACAAATGACCCTGTGGTGGTGGTAAAGAAACTCAGGTAGCCAGCGCCATCGCCGCTTATGGCATTTTCTCTCCCACCAAAAATTCTACCACCGGTGGCATCAAGTGCTCCTGTTGTTAATCGTGCGAATAGAGTTAAGTTTCCACCACGATCTGCTCCCACCGTACCATCAGCTAGCATATTGCCAATGTTCACAAACTGATTACCTACATCTGAAATCATACTCACCCTCTGACCACTTTGCCCGTATGCCAATACAGGCCAAGCACCATTACCCAACATTGTAGTTCCACCGACAACTTCAAGTTTATTTCCCGGACTCGTCGTCCCGATGCCGATATTTCCGCCTGTTTCATAAATCACGGAGTTGCCCAGAGAGTTTGAGCCGGTGAATTTGGAGATGTAGTTTGCCGTGCCGCTGATGTTTCCGGTTATTGAGCTGTCAACATAAGATTTGGTCGCGGCGTGGGAAGCGGAAGTCGGGGTTCCGACGATGACGGGCTGGGAGAAATAGCCGGTTCCCTGAACGTCAAGTTTGTAGGCCGGGGAGGTCGTCCCGATGCCGACGTTGCCACCTTCTAAAATTGTAAACCTATCATAAAGTATCTGTCCTGTGGCCGTTCTGAA
>Ga0209417_1002234_pt1 | contig 30994 bp, 28 predicted proteins | sample RifGroF2_FD_184002 | JGI IMG/M metagenome (GOLD analysis project Ga0209417, IMG submission 184002) | Groundwater microbial communities from Rifle, Colorado, USA - Groundwater F2 (SPAdes) (version 2) | ecosystem: Environmental > Aquatic > Deep subsurface > Groundwater | place: Rifle, Colorado... | reverse complement strand
GAGTTAATGTTTCAGCATCCTGAAGAGTCATTCTTTCTCTTACAATTCTTTCAAGCCTTGTAAGACCTATTCTGAATTGATTCTGCAACAATTCTCCAACTGATCTGATACGTCTGTTTCCTAAATGGTCGATATCATCAATCACACCTTCATCATAAGTAAGGTTTACAAGGTATTCGATTGAAGCGACAATATCTTGAACAGTTAAAGTTCTTTGTGTTTCGTGCAGATTAAGCCCGAGTTTTTTGTTTAACTTGTAACGACCGACTTTTCCGAGGTCATATCTCTTGTCATCAAAGAATCTGCTTTCTATGATAGACTTCCCTCCGCTTGCGCTTGCAGGATCGCCGGGTCTTAATTTTTTATAAACTTCAATTAAAGCTTCGTCATTAGTACCTGTAGTATCTTTGTCCATGGTTTTCTTCAAGAAATCACTATGCCTGAATACTGATTCCATGTCGTTGATACCTATTCCAAGAGCTTTAAGAAAAGTGGTAGCCAAGATTTTTCTGTTTTTATCAATTTTTACATATATAACATCATTTATATCGGTTTCTATTTTTAACCATGCACCTCTATTAGGTATCAAAGTTGCGTTATATACACGTTTTCCTGTTGTTGCGATGTCTCTTTTATAATAAATGCCGGGGGATCTTACTATCTGGCTGACGATTACCCTTTCAGCACCGTTTATAATAAATGTACCCCTGTCAGTCATCATTGGAATATCTCCAATATAGACTTCCTGTTCTTTAATTTCGCCTGTATCCCTGTTTACAAGCCTCATCATAATTCTAAGCTGTTTTGTGTAGCTTGCATCGTGAATTCTTGCTTCTTCAACGGTATATTTAGGGTTGTCAAATGTATAATTAGGTAAAAAATGTAATTCTAACCTGCCTGTGTAATCTTTTATAGGAGAAAAAGATAAAAGTTCTTCTTTTAATCCTTCTTTTAAAAACCATTCAAAAGAATTTTTCTGTATCTCTGTTAAATCAGGCATTTGATCCAGACTGGAAGCTTTCATTCCATCCGGGATAACGCGTTCAACAAATTTTGTAGCCATTATTAACCTCGCCTAATATGTGGTGCACCCATAATTTTTTATATAATTTAGAAAATTTAATTATTATTATTTTTACATACAATAATAGTATATTTTTCCAGTAATATCGTATAGCAAAAAACATGATAGTCAAGAACTCGGGATTTCCATTCGGTTATTCTGTTTGGTACAAAATTAACCGAGTATCCCCAAGTTCTTAACTATAAATTTTATTTAATTTTATTTTTATTGCTAATTTCCAAAATAAATTATCTTTGCCCTTCATTACCTTATTAAACTTTTATGCCAATTGATGTAAATTATCATCCTGATCCTATTTCATCACCCTGAACTTGTTTCAGGGTCTTGCCAACTTATAAGATGCTGAAACAAGTTCAGCATGACGATTTTCAGTTTTTTTACAAAATTAATTGACGAACCAAGTTATTCAAATTGAAATGAAAGATTGATTATTTAACGGAAACTGTAGCTCCTGCAGCTTCAAGTTTAGCTTTAATTTCAGCAGCTTCTTCTTTTTTAATGCCTTCTTTAACAGGTTTTGGAGCTGCGTCAACTAAATCTTTTGCTTCTTTCAAGCCAAGACCTGTGATAGCTCTAACTTCTTTAAGTACGTTAATTTTGTTAGCTCCTGCGCTTTCAAGAATTACATTGAATTCAGTAACTTCTTCAGCAGCTTCAACAGGAGCAGCTGCAACAGCTACAGCAGCCACAGGGGCAGCAGCGGAAACGCCGAATTTGTCTTCCATTAATTTTACTAATTCAGCTGCTTCTAATAATGTTAAAGTTTCTATTTTTTCTAAAATTTCTGCTACTACGCTCATTTTTGTTCTCCTTTTTCTATTAACTTATACTGTTTTCTTTACTATTATTTTTTTAATGTCATTCCGAACTTGTTTCGGAATCTGTACAACGCTGGATAGATGCTGAAACAAGTTCAGCATGACAATTATTTTGCTTCTTTTTGTTTTCTTACTTCTTCCATCGCAATCACTAATGCTCTTGCTACGCCGCTTGTTGCACCAACAAGTCCTTGAGCGGGTGAACTTAAGCTGCCCATGATTTTTGCAAGAAGTTCCGGTTTGCTTGGCAGATCAGATATTGCTCTTACTTCTTTAGCCGTAATAACTTTTCCGTCAAGAACTCCGCCTTTAACTTCATTTGTTTTCTTTGCTTCTTTAAGGTATTTCAAGATAACCTTAGCAGGAGCAACTTCATCTCCAAAGCCGAATGCAATCGCAGAAGGTCCTTTGAGGAACTCTTCGAGTCCTTCAAATTGTGTGTCTTTAATGGCGAGTTTTGCTAAAGTATTTTTAACAACCGTATAATCGCCGTCTTCTTTTTGGAGCCTTCTTCTTAAGTTAGTAATGTCAGCAACGCTAAGTCCTCTGTAATCACTAACAATTGCAACTTTGGCTTTTGCGATGACTTCTTTAATTTCTTCAACTTTTTCAGTTTTGAAAGCCTTTGTTGCCAATTTTTGTTCCTCCGATTATGTTGTAGTTTCTTAATTATTCTTCTATAAAAAGACAAAAAATTCTGCATTTACCGCAGAATTTTTATCTAGAAATATTTAAGATTACCTTCAAAAATTAAAAATATTCTTTTATTTCCTCGGTTGGCTGGCATAAAACCAATTTTTTACCAAAACTGTTTTTTGCTTATTAAAGGGTAATCCCTACCAACTGTCTACGGTAAAATTTAATTTAACACAAAGGATTTTTAAATCAAACTTTTTTTGAAAAATTATTTCTATTAATAGTCCCTTTTATAATTCCTCCCATTTGCAGTATATTTAAATACCGCTTCAAGCCATCACTCCTTCCCTTTTATTTTTAATTCATTTTCAATAAAAACAACATGAAAAATTATATGAGTTTCAAACTTTATTACAACCATGAATCAACTGCATGTTTTTTTATTTTTATACATCATAAAGTGAATTCAGACATGAATTCATCTACAAAAAACTTTACCTTGATTTTTGTAACAAATTGTAAACAAAGGTGTTAAAACAGGGCAACTTTTTATATTGAGGAACATTAAATAATTAGAAATTAAATTTAAACTATTCAACAAAAATACGGGAGAATTTTATGATAGGAAATGTATCAAATAATCAAAATATCAGTTTCGGAAAAAGATTTAATCCTGTAAAAGCAATTGTGGACAGTTCTTTGTCAAAAGAAAATGCGGGACAAATATTAGGGATTAAACACGCTAACATTAATTACTCTAAAAAAGAGCTTGAAGCTTTAAGCATTCAAACCAAAATAGCAGATCTTGAATCAAAATTGGATGCAACTCCTTATTCAGAACGTTCTTTAATTGCTCATTTAAAAGAACAAATAGCACAAGAAAAAGAAAAAGAAAAACAAAAACTAAATTATTTGCTTAAGCAAAAATCAAATTATGATAAATTTAATATGCTTTTTATTCACTCATTAAAAAATAAATTAAGAATTATATATTTAAGAAATTAAAGCCTTTTCTTCGTTCCGAAAATCCAAAAAATTCTGGTTAAGCGCGTCTAAAACAAGTCTGCTTAATTTTTCTTCCATAATAGGTTTTAACAAAAACTTTATTTTTGAAATTCCTGCTTTCTTAAATTCTGTCAAGTCAAGTGTATTGACCATCATTGCATTTAACATTATAAAAGCATGTGTATTTCTTAATAAAGTGTATTTTTCAACGCATTTTGCACAACTTTCATATAAATCTTCATCTATAAATAAAAAATTAATCTGTTTTGCTCTGAAATATTTATTTATTTTGTTAGATTCTTTAGTAACAAAAATATTTCCTTCCTTAAAACCGTTATCAATAAGCTGTCTAACAAGCAGGCTCGCATTTATTAAATTTTTATCCACAATTAAAACACTCTGTGTGTTTAAAAATTGTTTTTTTAATTGATTTTGCTCTTCAATGCTTATTTCTTGAACAGCTAAATCATCAAAGGTTACATTTACCTTTTTTATTCCAAATTTTAAAAGCTTGTTTATAAGCTCTTCTGTAAGATATACACCGCTTTTTAAAATCAAAGTGCCTTTACCCCAAATGTCATCTTTTAGCAACAAACCTTGTTCCTTACTTTCAATGAGTTTATCTGTTTTAATTTTTATCAAGTCAACCGATTCCTTAAGAGTACCCATTTCTGACACCATAAAAATACCCCATATTTATATTTATTGATATTTTACATGTCGGCAGTTTTTAACATTTCTTAATATAAAAAAACAAATCTTAGTAAATCTCATCTATATGATGTAGGATTTTAGATCAAAAATTTAAAATTCTTTAAATTTTTGATTTTTAGTAAGGTAATGGTAATATAAATTATAATATCAGGGTTAATAAGATATGATGTCTTTGATTTATATGGAGTAATAAATGTCTAAAATGAATATAACTAATCCTAAAGAAATAAAAAAAGAGCTTAAATCACTTACAGGAGCGCAAATTTTTATTGAATGCCTTAAAGAAGAAGGTGTTGATGAGATTTTTGGATATCCGGGCGGAGTGATTCTGCATATTTATAATGAACTATACAACTGTAAAGAAATTAAGCACTATCTGGTAAGACATGAACAGGGCGCAATTCACGCAGCTGAAGGCTATGCAAGAGTTACCGGCAAACCGGGTGTTGCCCTCGTAACTTCAGGACCCGGCGCATGTAATGCGATTACCGGTATTGCAAATGCTTATTATGACGGTTATCCGATAGTTGTCTTTACAGGACAGGTTTCATCAGAGTTAATAGGAAATGATGCTTTCCAGGAAGCTGATATAGTAGGAATTACAAGGTCATGCTGCAAGCATAACTACCTTGTAAAAGATGTTAAAGAGCTTCCGCGGGTAATAAAAGAAGCTTTTCATATAGCCACAACAGGAAAACCAGGACCTGTAATAGTTGACATGCCTAAAGATATTCTTGTAAACAAAACAGACTTTATTTATCCCGAAAAGGTTCATCTTCCGGGTTATAACCCTAATTATAACGGTCATCCGTTACAGATTGCCAAGTCTCTTAATCTTCTGTGCAAAGCGGAAAGACCTGTTATTATGTGCGGAGGCGGTGTTATTACGGGTGAAGCATCAGAAGAACTTTTTAAACTGGCTAAAATATTAAATATCCCTGTTGTTAATACTCTTATGGGAACTGGCGGATTTCCTCAAACAGATGAACTTTCTCTCGGAATGGTCGGTATGCACGGAAATTACTGGGCAAACCTTGCTGTTACAAACTGTGATGTATTATTTGCAGTCGGATCAAGATTTAGCGATAGAGTTACAGGAAAAATAAACAAATTTTGCCCTGATGCAAAGGTTATTCATGTTGATATAGACCCATGCTCAATCAGCAAAAACGTTCCTGTAGATATTCCTATTGTTGGCGACGCAAAAAGAATCCTTTCAGACATGTTAAATATTATAAATCCCGAAGAAATTCAGAAGCAGGCTGAAAAAAAAGTTGTCTGGCTTGAACAAATAAACGAATGGAAACAAAAAAGAGCTAAACCGACTGTAATTTCAGAAAAAATAAACCCTACAGTCGTATTTGAACAAATATATGAACAAACAAAATCCAGAAATCCTATTATAGCGACAGAAGTTGGTCAACACCAAATGTGGACAGCTCTTTTGTACAAATTTAACAACCCTCGCAAATTTGTATCTTCAGGCGGATTAGGCACAATGGGATTTGGTTTTCCGGCAGCAATGGGTGCGCAGGTAGCTTGTCCAGATCAACTTGTAATAAATATTGCAGGAGATGGAAGTATCCAGATGAACATTCAGGAACTTGCGACCTGCGTACATTACAACATTCCCGTCAAAATATTCATAATTAACAACGGATATCTGGGAATGGTTCGCCAGTGGCAGGAAAGGCTGTTTAATAAGCAGTATTCTGAAACCGTTATGACGGGTCCTGATTATGTCAAGCTTGCCGAAGCTTACGGCGCGACAGGATTTAGAGTTGAAAAAGAAGAAGATCTTGTTCCCACAATTCAACAAGCAATAAACACACCGGGACCTGTAATAGTTGACTTTATCGTAGAGTCAATGGAAGCTGTATTCCCGTGGGTACTTGCAGGTGATGCGATTTCTAACGTGCTTCTTTGCAAATGCGAAAGAAAATGCTCCAAAATAGAGTGCGAAAACTGTATTTAATTTAAGGCAATTTAAAGAAATGAATACCAAAACTGAAATATTAGAAAAATTAAAAGAATTGAAACCACTTCTTCAAAGTGATTACAACATAACCGAAGTGGGATTGTTCGGCTCATATATTCACGGAGAAGAAAAACCTGACAGTGATATAGATATTTTAATCAATTATAAAGCCGGTACAAGCATTTTTACCATTGGAGGACTGCAATATTTTCTTTCCGAGATTTTTGGCAAAAAAGTTGATATTGCAATGAAAAATTCATTAAAAAGACGAATCGGAAAACAAATTTTGTCAGAGGTTATTTATGTCTGAAAAGATTTATACAGATTGTATTGAAGATATGCTTCAGGCTTGTGAAGATATTAAAAAAGTTATAAATGGAATAACTTTTAAAGATTTTGAAAATGATATGTTTAGGTATAGGGCGGCTGAAAGACTTTTTGAAATTCTTGGCGAAGCCGCAAACAAAATTCCTAAAGAAATTCAGGCAAATTATCCTGAAATTCCTTGGCGAAATATTATTGGAATGAGAAATATTATTATTCATTGTTACGAAAAAATTGATATTTCAACGCTTTGGGGAGCAGGAAAAAAAGATATTCCTCTATTAATAAAACCGTTGAAAAAAATGTTAAAAGAAATAAAAGGATAAATCATAATGAAACATACACTTTCGGTTCTGGTACAGAATGAAGCAGGGGTTTTAAGCAGGATAGTAGGTCTTTTCAGCGGAAGAGGCTACAACATCGAAAGCTTAACAGTAGCTCCGACACAGGATGCTGAATATTCAAGAGTTACTATAGTTACTTTTGGAGACGACAGTGTAATAGAACAAATCAGCAAACAGCTTAACAGGCTGATTAATACCATAAAAGTTATGGATATAACCGGTGAATGCAGCATTGAAAGAGAACTCGTTCTTGTAAAAGTAGCAGCAAAAGAAGAAAATCGCTCTGAAATTCTTCGTATTGCCGAAATTTTTGATGCTAAAATCGTTGATGCAACTCCAAAAACATATACGCTGGAAGCTATGGGAGATGATATCAAGATAAGATCAATGATAGAGCTTTTAAGAGCTGTCGGAATAAGAGAACTTGTCCGCTCCGGCAAAGTTGCAATCTCTCGTGAGATGCAATTTAACAACACGAGCACCAGTTCCCGTTAAATTTTTTATAGCTCTGTAAGAATTTTAGCCGCTTTGTCATGCCCTCGTGCTTTTAGTGTTGCCTTTGCAAGATTTGACTCTGATCTAATATAAGTTCCTAATTCTTTCGTGTCTTTTATTAAAGATTTTCCTGCGGCTTCTAACATTTTCCATGGCAGTTTTGCAATACCGGATAAAACTTTACCAGTTCCAAAGCCGCATCCTTTAATAAAGCTTATAATAGCTCCTGTTGGTGGTGTTTCTCTGTATATACATGGACCCTTCACTGATGATGAATCGTTCGTTATTTGAGCAGTTAAATTTTGGTTTCGATCAATAATTTCCGTCATTTTAAATTTTTTAAAACCAGTTATAATTTCCTTCATAGTTCTTTCTTCTCTTATTCCTGTAAAAGCAACTTGATTAAAATTTCTGTTTTGAACGTTTCCTAACATAATTTTTTCCTATTATATTTTCTGTAAACTATAATTTTTTAATCACATATATTTAAAGAACCCTCAAAATAAAAATTGCGTCTTTTTTAAAATTTTTTCTTAGCGGAAAGCAAAACACTGCGAGGACTGGCAAAGTCCGGCTTAATATTTCGTAATCTTTACAATTTTCAAGAATTTAATGTTTTCAGATATAATGAGGACTATTGAATTAATTAAAGGATATACATAATAAATGACGCTTCAAAACAAAATTGAAATATATGACACGACTTTAAGAGATGGCGGACAGGCTGAAGGAATAGCTTTTTCCGCAAACGATAAACTTAAAATAATTCACCTGCTTGATGAACTGGGCGTTGATTATATAGAAGCAGGATGGCCGGGCGCAAATCCTAAAGATATTGAAGTCTTTGAGCAGGCAAAAACTCTTAAGCTAAAAAATGCCAAAATTACAGCTTTTGGCTGCACAAGAAAAGTTAACGGACAAACCGAAAAAGACCCTGTGCTAAACCAGCTCATTGATTCAGGAACTGAAATAATAACTATATTCGGAAAAACATGGGATTTTCACGTTGAACATGCCCTTTGTACAACGCTTGAAGAAAATTTAAACATGATTTATGACAGCGTTGCTTACTTAAAAAACAAAGGAAAAAGAGTTTTCTTTGATGCGGAGCATTTTTATGACGGCTATAAAAACAATTCGGATTATGCGTTAAAAGCAATCGAAACAGCCCATAAAGCCGGTGCGGAAAGAATTATTCTCTGCGATACTAACGGAGGATGCCTCCCCGTTGAGATGAAAGAAATTACAGAAATAGCGGAAAAACATCTTCCTGATGCAATTATAGGAATACATGCCCACAACGATAGCGATACAGCTGTCGCGAATTCTATAATTGCAGTTCAGGCAGGAGCTAAACAAGTTCAGGGAACTTTTAACGGCTACGGGGAAAGATGCGGAAACGCTAATTTATCCTCAATAATCCCTGCGCTTCAGTTAAAACTAGGATTTGACATACTTGGTGAAAATATTAAAAAACTTTCTTCCGTTTCAAGACAAATCAGCGAAATTGCCAATAGAAAAGCGAATGATTTTTCTCCATACGTCGGAAGAAGCGCTTTTACTCATAAAGCAGGTGTTCATGCAAGCGGCGTAATGAAAAACTCAAGCACTTACGAACATATAGATCCTGAAACAGTAGGCAACGCAAGAAAAATTTTAATAAGCGATCAAGCGGGAACTGCTTCTATAAAAGAAAAGATTTCCGGAATAAATCTTGGAATAGATTTAACAAACGACGACATGAGAAAAGTTCTTGAACAAATTAAAAACCTTGAATGGCAAGGATTTACATTTGAAGATGCGGATGCTTCTTTTGAACTTATGGTAAGAGAGGTTCTGGGCATAAAACCCCAATATTTTGAACTCAAAGGGTTTAGAGTAATTTCTGACACCAGGGGAATTGGACCTTTAAATACTGAAGCTTCCGTAAAAGTAAGGGTGGGCAACGAAATACTACATAAAGTTTCAGAAGGAGAAGGTCCGGGAAATGCTTTAGATAGTGCGGTGAGGCTTGCGTTAAAGCCTTTTTATCCTAAAATAGAAAAATTTAAATTGACCGATTTTAAAGTAAGAATTCTTGACGGAACAGACGGAACCGGTGCAAAAACCCGCGTACACGTTGAAACTTCTGACGGATACGAAAGATGGGATACTGTCGGCGTTAGCAGAAACATCATAGAAGCAACTTATCTTGCTATTGTTGACAGTCTGGATTACGGGCTTTTAATGCAGAACGAAATCCCCCAAAATAAGCATTTATTAAACCTGTAGTAGATTTTTCACAAAACAAAATGTATAATATGCTATAAAAACAACTATTTTTACAAATTATTATACTTTTTTATTTGTATGTTATATATTTTTATTAGATTATAATATCAAAATTAATTAAACTAAAAAGGGAAATTAAAGATGAGACGCGTTATCGCACTTGAATTAGTAGGATTACAAAAGCTCGAATGTGATTTGTATGATGAAAACGGGAAAATTCTTTACGAAAAAGGAACTGATTTTACGCCGGAATTATTAATGAAACTTAGTCACGCAAAAATATTTAAACGCGACGAACAAGACTATGCCGAAGAAAAAACAGTAATGGTTCTTGAAAAACCGGAAGAACCAAAACCGCCGGAACCACAAAATATTCCGGAAAAAGCAGAATATAAAACTGTCTTAAATGTTAAAAAAATTGAAAAGCTTATTGATAATGTAAAAGAGATATTAAAATCTATCGAAAACGGCGTGCCGCCAAAAACTTCTGTTTGTCTTGATGCAACAAAATCTATATGCGAAGAAGTTTATGAAAAATGCGACAAAGTTTCCAATATTGGTCAATTAAGAGTTCATGATTATTATACCTATAGTCACAGTATCAATACCGCTGTTTTAAGTGCAGTTATAGGAAGAGAACTGGGATTTCATGAAAATAAAGTTAAAGATTTAACCTTTGCAGGACTTTTACACGATATAGGAAAAATTAAAATTCCTAAAGAAATTTTATACAAGCCGGGAAAATTATCACAAGAAGAATTTACATTAATCAAAAATCATTCCTTTCTAGGTTACGAATTTATTATTAAAGAAATGGAACTGCCTGAATATATAGCAAAAGGCGCTCTGGATCACCATGAAAGATGGCACGGCGATGGCTATCCGAATGGATTAAAAGGAAAAGAAATTTCGGAATTCGGACAAATAATAGGTATAGCTGATGTTTTTGATGCTCTTATTTCTGAAAAGATATACAAAGGCTCCGTTCAATCAAACGATGCCGTAAGAATAATGCTTACAGAAGAAGCAAAGTCCTTCAATCCTGAAATATTCCATAAATTTGCTTTTCTAACCGTTGTAAAAAAAGTTAAACTCGGACCTTAAAATCTGATTGAATTGTCATTGCAAAAAGCAACATAAGTAATATAATATTAGGTGTCATCTTGAGCAAAGCGAAAGATCTGTTCAATCTTGTTATTTGAATAGATTCTTCGGGTTAAAACCCTCAGAATGACACTTTTAAGAATTGTTTTTTGTAATATTTAAGGAAAAATAATGAATAAAAACCCTATTACAAACTTTTTAAAAGAAAATTTTAAGCATTTTAATGCCGCCACTCTTGTAGATTCGGCGGAAGCTTATAAAAATCATATTGAAAACAAAGGGAAAATGCTTGTTACTCTGGCAGGAGCAATGAGCACAGCGGAACTTGGCATTTCTCTGGCAGAAATGATTCGGCAGGACAAAGTTTCTGCTATTTGTTGCACAGGAGCAAATCTTGAAGAAGATTTGTTTAATCTTATTGCGCATGATTTTTATAAAAGAATCCCAAATTACAGAGATTTGACTCCTGATGATGAAGAAAAGCTTTTAAATAGCCATTTTAACAGGGTTACTGATACATGTATTCCCGAAGAAGAAGCTATGAGAAGAATTGAAAAATTCATGAAAAAATACTGGTTTGATGCCGACAAAAACGGGGAACGGTATTTTCCTCATGAATTTATATTCAAAGTGTTGCAAGATCTTGATTTAAAGCAATTTTACCAGATAGATCCAAAAAATAGCTGGCTTTTAGCTGCTTTAGAGAAAAATCTTCCTGTTTTTGTACCCGGTTGGGAAGACTCAACTCTCGGGAATTTTTACACTTCACACTGCATAAAAGGCGATGTTAAAAATCCTCTCACCGTAAAAGGCGGTATTGAGTATATGATAAGCCTCTGCAACTGGTACACAGAAACTTCTAAAAACGCTTCTATCGGGTTTTTCCAGATAGGTGGCGGAATTGCGGGAGATTTTCCTATTTGTGTAGTTCCTATGATTCATCAGGATTTAGGATTAGATGTGCCTTTGTGGGGATATTTCTGCCAGATAAGCGATTCTACAACAAGTTACGGTTCTTACAGCGGAGCAATTCCTAACGAAAAAATAACCTGGGGCAAACTTGCAAAAGATACCCCAAAATTTGTTATCGAGTCTGATGCTACAATCGTTGCGCCTTTAATATTTGCATATATATTAGGTTTATAATTAAATATAGATAACAAATTTATAATTTTTAAAAAAGCTTAAAAGGAGAAATAATAATGAAATTTGATACAATTGCCTTGCATGGCGGTCAGGAACCCGATCCTGTAACCCATTCAAGAGCTGTTCCCATTTATCAGACCTCTTCATATACTTTTGAAGACTCTCAACATGCTGCGGACTTATTCGGACTTAAAAAAGCGGGAAATATTTATACAAGGCTGATGAATCCTACAACAGACGTTCTGGAAAAAAGAATTGCAATGCTGGAAGGCGGCATTGGTGCTTTAGCTGTTGCCTCAGGACAAGCTGCTATTACTCTTGCTATTTTAAATATTGCAAAACCAGGAGATGAAATAGTTTCTTCCTCTGCTCTTTATGGCGGAACATATAATCTTTTTGCTCATACACTTGCAAGATTAGGGATTAAGACCACTTTTGTTAATTCAAATAATCCTGATGATTTTGACAAAGCTATTACAAAAAACACAAAACTTGTTTATACAGAAGCTATAGGCAATCCAAAACTTAATATTATCGACATAGAAACACTTTCAAGGGTTGCTCATAAGAACCATGTTCCTCTTATTGTGGATAATACTGTTCCTACTCCTTATCTTTTCAAGCCATTTGAGTATGGAGCAGATATTATTGTACATTCCGCAACTAAATTCATAGGAGGGCACGGAACTTCTCTTGGCGGATTAATTGTAGATTCGGGAAATTTCGACTGGTTCGGAGCAAGTACCTACCCTGATTTAACTTTACCTGATCCAAGCTATCATGGCGTAATCTATACAAGAGATTTTGGAAAAGCTGCTTATATTACAAGAGCGAGGGTACAGCTTTTAAGAGATATGGGACCTGCAATCAGTCCTTTCAATTCGTTTATGCTTTTACAGGGACTGGAAACACTTCATTTGAGAATGCAAAGACACTCAGAAAATGCTCTTAAAGTTGCCAAATTCCTTAAAAACCACAAACAAGTCAGCTGGGTAAATTATCCGGGACTTGAAGACCATCCTGACCGCAAACTTGTTGAAAAATACCTGCCAAAAGGGCAGGGAGCAATCATCGGGTTTGGTATAAAAGGCGGAAAATATTCCGGCATCAAGTTTATTGACCATGTAAAACTTTTATCACACCTTGCAAACATCGGTGATGCAAAATCTCTGGTAATTCATCCTGCCAGCACAACACATCAGCAGCTTACAGAAGAAGAAAAGCTTTCAACTGGTGTTACTGATGATTTTATCAGACTTTCTATAGGTATAGAAGATGTTAATGATATCATTGCAGACATCGATCAGGCGTTAAATGCTTCTTAAAAGAAAAAGCCGGTAACAGGATTCGAAGTGCCAAAGGCACCCTGTAGCTTTAACGATTTAAGCAAAAAGCCGGTAATCTGTATCTATTCCTCTCAAAAAGCTGTATTTTTATTTGCCATGTACTGTATTTCTATTTTGCTAAAAACATTTAAAAATTTGATTTTATCTCCAACCACGTCCGCGTTCACATAAAAATACAGCTTTTTGAAGCACTTCTTTTAAGCCTTTTGCTGATTTTTCTATTGTATCAAAAGCATCAGGCTGTTTTAACTCACTTATGAATTCGTCAATAACCTCTTTAGTTACGGAATCCATAGTAAATATATGCGCATAATGCCTTTCTTCATCATTAATTAAAAGCGTTTCGCAAGAAAGAGAATGTTTATAAACAATTTTGTCATTAGGTTTTCTAAAACGCACTGTTAACGCTAAAGGTGTTCGTTCAACATATAAATCAATTTCAGGATGATATTCCTGAACAATTTTAAGCTGTTCTTCCGCATAATCTGCAAGATTTTCACACCTAACAGCTCTATTTATCAGAGTTTCATAGGAATTTTGAGCAAGAAAATCCCAAATCAGCACAGGCGATAAACCATTACGCGAACCTGCAAATGTAGTATCAGGAGAACCAATATATTCAGGTGCATCCGGCGGAACCAACTGATATTTCACTTTTGTCATGAAAAGACCGCATGGCCAAGGAGTTCCAATCCATTTATGCCCGCTTGTAACAATAGAATTAACGAAAGGAAGCCGAAAATCAAAAATCGGGGCGCAGGCATCTATTTTACCCTGCATATATGCCATTTCAAGAAAAGGCATATATGATGCCCCTAACGCACCATCCACATGAATCCAGTAACCATTACGGACATCTGAATGTCCTTCTTCATCGTAAATAACACCTCGATTTACCAGCCCGTATTTCTCGAAAATCGGCATTAATTTTTCGCCTATAAGTTTCACATCATCATAAGCACCCTTAAAAGTTGTTCCATAATTGCAGCAAATAAGGATAGGATAGCCTTTGGATGCAAAAAATTCCACAAGAATAACAAGTTTTTCAACATCAATTGCTCCAATACCTTCGTTTCCATTCAAAGAAGGTACTTCGAAAAATTCTTTCGTCCATTCTCCTGTAGAATTTAAAGGATTTTGACCGGGATAAAAATTTTTCCCTATATCGTAAAATGTTGGAACTTGAAGAACGCGCATTGCTTTAATGATTGAATAATGGGTATCTTCGGAGAAAAACGCTACAGGCGTGTAAGCATTAGGATTGCCTTCTACGGGAAGAGCATGAATGTATTTCGTTCTATGTTTTCTGGTTTTATGCTCATTTCCATTGTCAATTAAAAGTCTTTTTCCTGCCAGATAATCTCTCGCATTCCAAATCCCATAAAGATTTCCTTCTGTACTTCCCATTGTTAGCGCATAACCCCAATAACTTTCAGGGTTTTTTAAATCATGCGGCGTCTTAGCATTCCAGAGCTTGGCATAATAATCAAGCACCGCTCTTTCTATAGCCTTGCTGTTCGGAGTATAATTTCCCGAAACAAAAGGATCACCAATATTATTTATATGAAAATTCAAAAATTCTTTAATATCTTCTTCATAATTTAAGGTTTGAACGTTTTGATAGCCCAAAAAATGCTTGCTTTGACAATCAACATGACGAATATAACTATTTAATGCTTTTTTACGGTCGTTTAAACTTAATCCTTGCGACGATAATTTAAAAAATTTTTCATCAATCATTATTTTTCCATCCTTTTTTTAAATCATTTTTAACACCCACCCCCTACCCCCTCCCTTGAGGGAGGGGGTGGATATAAGAAGGGGCTGCGCCCCTTACCCCGCTTTTTTTAAAGGCGTGAGAATTTTTTGTTTCAATTTTAATTTTAAAAGCAATATTGAGATATTAAAATTCACTATTTGTATAAAAAATTAAAAGCCATCTGGTTAAAACCCTGCTATTGTCATTGCGAGGAGCTTGCGACGAAGCAATCTCATAATTAGTTTAATCTTACGATTGCCCTGAATTTTATGAATTATTTTTTACTTTAAATGATTCAGTACATAAAAAAACAGGCATGTTAAAATACACTAATGCCGTGTTAATAAAGCACTATATACAGGGAAATTCAATCTTTATGAATCAAACAGTTGTTATACATCAGCCTGATTTTTTGCCTTATTTAGGTTTCTTTCAAAGATTTTTGCATGCGGACTTGTGGATTGTACTTGATAACGTCCAATTTGTTAGAAAGGGAAAAGGTTGGAATAACAGAGATAAAATCAAGACTGTAAATGGAGAAAAATGGCTTACTGTAGCAGCTGAAAAATGTCCTTTAAAAACACCTATAAATGAGGTTTTGCTTTCAGCTATAAATTGGCGTGAAAATAACCTTAATTTAATTATTGATAATTATAAAAAAGCTCGTTATTTCAATGAAATAATTCCATATATTCAAAACCTATATAATTTTCAATGTGAAAAACTTGTTGATTTTAACTTAAAATCAATAGACATGCTTATGGAAATTTTTGATATTAAAATTGAAAAGATTATGGCAAGTAATTTAAATCCCGAAGGAAGTAAAAATGATCTTTTGATCGATTTATTAAAAAAAGTTAATGCTAAAATTTATTTATCGGGAATTGGTGCTGAAAATTATTTAACTCCCGAATTATTTGAAAAAGAAGAAATTAAAGTTATATGGCAAGATTTTAAACATCCTGTATATAATCAATTACATGGCGAGTTTATACCATATTTAAGTTCAATTGACCTTTTATTTAACTGTGGAATAGAAAAATCAAGAAAAATTTTGAGGAATTGTTAAATGAATATACTTGCAATAGGGGCTCATTTTGATGATGTGGAGTTGGGTTGCGGCGGTTCTATAGCAAAACATTCTATAAAAGGTGATAAAGTATATATTTATGTAGCTACAACTTCCGGTTACAGTGATTATGCTAAACGAAATATTAGAGATAACGATATTGCCTTTAAAGAAGGACAAAATGCAGCTACTATATTAGGCGCTGAAGTAATAAAAGGTGATTTTCAAACTTTAAAACTTGAGTTTAACGATGAATTAAATATTGATATAATCCGAATTATTGAAGATAAAAAAATAGATCAAATCTATACTCACTGGCATGGCGATATTCATCATGATCATTCATCTTTAGCAAAAGCAACACTTCAGGCAGGCCGTCATATAAAAAGAATACTCATGTATAGAAGCAACTGGTATCAATCCCCCATTGATTTTAGAGGGAATTTTTATATTGATATAACAGAAACCTGGAATATTAAAGAAAAAGCAATACAAGCCCATGAATCCGAATATAAAAGAGTTGGAGAAAAATGGCTCAGCTTTTTTAAAAATGAAGCTCAAAACGCGGGACAAAAGATAGGAGTCCCTCTTGCGGAGACTTTTGAGCTTGTTAAATGGATAGAATAATTTAAGATATATTCACTTTCAAATTTATTGGTGAAAATTTTTCTAAACTTTTCTCAAACCAGAAACATGTATCCTGCAAAAGAGTTATTTGTAAGATATAATCGCCTTTAATCCTTGGTGTTCTAACTATAGTATTAATCACACTGCTCTGCCCATGAAAAATCGGTTTTTTGATAGCGGTTTTTTCCCCATGAGGAATAATTATTTCACCATTTTCCTTTAACCAACGATAACTTACATATATCGGATAAGGAAGTGAGGAAATCAGTTTTTCGGTTCCTTTGTTATAAATTGTTATAGGAATTGAAAAGATGTCTAAGCTTTTAACCTTCTTTAATTGGTTTGGACAATATAATTCAATATTCGTTTTTTTAATATCCAACTTATTTTGTTTATAAAAATACATTCTTAAAAATTCATTAACATATTTTTTCAATTCATATTTTATAAAAGTACTCCATAAAAGAGCGTTTAGTTCTTTGGGAGATATACAGTCTTTTAATCCCGCTTCTTCATCCAGAAAAAGTTTTTGTTCAGGAGTTATTTTATCAATCGGACCGGTTTGAAATAATTTAAAATATTGTTCATCATAACAAAGCGGAAATTCGTTATAAGCAAATTCTTCCGTAAAAAGATATTCAGAGTCTTTTTTTTGTACTTTTTTCATTTTAAGATCTTTTTCCCCCAGTAAAAAGAACGGCAAACCAAGTTCCAAAGTTAATATTGCAACAGTAGTAAGAGAATTAGAGACGCAATAATTATGTTTGCCAAGAATTTCATATAAATTATCAATAAATTCTTTATTCATAGGAGAACCGGCTGTTACTAGCTCAAAACCATGTTTTTTAAATTCAATATCCTTTTTCCATAATTCAATATCATGTATTCCAAGACATATGGTAATAGGATGAAATTCAGGAGGTAATTCCTTTAACTTACTGCAAAAATCATCTATATCAAAATCCATATAAATATTTGTAGTTCCATGTGCCGGACAAACAATCGTTCCTTTTGAATCAGGAGATTTTTTTATTTTTTTTCTTCTTCTGTAATGAATATAATGAAGTCCGAACACTACAACTTTTTTGTTTCCGTCTTCTTCCCAGTATTTTTTGGTTTTTTTATTTATCACCAGCATTAATTCTTTATTTGACTGAAGTTCAGGAAATAGAGGCGTAAAATGTGTTGCCCAACCATGATTTGCCATAAAAACATTTGGCATCCATTTTGGAAAATCCGCATATTCTTTAACCACATTTGGAATGTCATAATGATTTAAAGTAATATCTGATAATTTATAATTAGTAATTTTTCCGAAATTATAGCTTATTTGTTCTTTGAGATTAGTTGCAATAGCCGGTTCTATTTGTATTGGGGTTTGCTTGTTAATTCTTAAGAGCAGGTCATTTATAATCTCATAAGAGCTTAACGAAAAAACAAAAATAACATCGAAATCAATATTATTAATATTATCTGGAGTATAAGTGTTATATCCGTAAAAATTTTCGTTCGAATCAGAGAATTTTTTATCCATTACACCTATAATATTGAATAAGTTAGTATCATAATTTTCAAATATAATTTTTGATAAAAGCCCCGCGCCATAGATTAAAACTTTTTTATTTTTAAACTTTTTTATTAATTTGTCTAATCTTTTATTAAATTTTTCTTTTTTAAGCAATTCATAAATAATTTTATATTTATCTGATATTTGATTTTTTGCCATTTCAGCACCCTTTTAATTTAATAAAACACAAGAAGTTTTATATCCCAATATTAAAACCTAACTAACTCAAGCATTCTTCCAATTTTCCAGACCACTTGTAAATAACTCTTTTTCGTCAAAACATTCAAGTCTATATATATAGTAATCTTTATTAAATAAATATTTAATCGGAACTATATAACTCACAATAGCAAAATTTAAAAAATACAATAAATCTTCTGATGACAAATGATTCGCAATATTAAAAGGACTTTCTCCTAAATATTCAACGGTTTTACCTAATAATACAGCTTCAAAACCGACAGAAGAGTTAATAGTTGTTACATGATCCACATTGTCTAAAAATTCAAAACAATAACCTTCATCAAACTTGTCGCAAGGTCTGTCAGTTGCTTTTAAAACACATCCGGGATGATTTCTAAGCAGTGTATTTTTGCGTCCATATTTTTTGATTGAATAAGTAATTAAATCAATATTGCTCCATCCGTTTGAAAAGGCTATCACGTTAGTATCATTAGCTACTTGCATTGGAATTCCGCAGGCATATTTTCTTTTGCTTTTATTTTTGTAAATCTCAATAAGTTTATTAACAAATTCAGGTTTTGTTACCAGATGTATAAGTTCTTCTACAGACAGCAACAGGCTTGAATTTATTGAATTTTTAAAAATTTCAAAACGTTTATTGAATTCTGTATTGCCATTAACACCCTTAAAGTCAAAATAAAAGGTATCTTTATATATGGGAGTTCTAAGTGTAGCAAATTCATTGTGTATTACCGGAATATTATATTTTTTGCATTTATCTTCGAATGTTTTGTTATTTACCCAGGTTAATCCCGCTTTTACATTGCAAAAATCCGGCTCCGGCAAGCCGATAATTTCCGAAATTTGTTGTTTTATATAATGTCTGAGGTTTTTTGACGGATTATCAGAAATTGTTATTTTGTCGCCGATTATATGTTTTATTTTGTCAAAATCAAGTATTGCCGGTGGAATATAAAATTGTTTTTTAGCAATTTCCGGCTGCATTTCCCATCGTTCTTGAGGTGTATATTGTTTTTTATAATCTTCATTGATAATGTATGTTATATCTTTGTTGTCAAATTTATGCAGCATACAGTAAAACACCCAGAGATATTGAGCATCAACAGGTCTTATATCATAATGATTTAAAAATGCCAAAAACATTAGTATTTAACCTTATTTTTAAAAAATAATAAGCTTATTATAGCATCTATCATTAATATGTACCGAAATAGATTTATATGTAATAATTATGCCGTAATATAGAAAGAATTAGAATGAATAACGAGCTAAAACCTAAAGCAGGAGAAAAAAGCTAAAGTTTATAACCCTTTATAAACTTTAGAGCTTCTTCATGGGTGTTAACATCGCCGGAAATCTGGGCTTCTTTCAAATCTTTCAAAATTTTTCCTAAAATCGGAGATGGCGAAATTCCAAGAATTTCCATAACTTCGTTCCCGTCTATGAGTTTCGGGATTGTTCTTACTTCTTCCTGTGATTTTTTGTACTTTCCAAGAAGAAAATACAACCCCTGAATATTTTTTTCAACGATTTCATCAGTAATTTCAGAACCTTTCGCACTTAATCTGTCCGCCATTCCCAATAAAATAAGCTCAGGCATGTCATCGCCTATTCTTCTGAACATTCTCATCATTGCTTTTTCCGAAAGATTTTCAATTCCTTCATGCAAAAGTTGGGAAGGATACATGTGATATTTTATGAGTTTTGCAATATATTTCATGGTGTTTTTGCTGAATTTAAGCCTTTTTAAAACATCCAACACCATTTCTGAGCCGAGTTCTTCGTGTTTTATAAATCTGTGTCGCCCTTCTTCGTCAATTTGCCATGTAGAAGGTTTTCCGATGTCATGGAGCAAAGTCGCCAGTTTTAACAGGGATATTGCTTTTATTCCCGACGAAAAATCCCTGTAAAGATGCTCTTTTGCCCAATCAGGGAAGTTTTTTATTTCCAGCTCTAGCTGTTTAACGCTTTCAATGGAATGCTCGAGAAGCCCTAAATGATGATGAAGATTTGGCGGAATTTTTCTTTGAATAATTAATTCAGGAAATATCTCATCAAAAAGACCCGAATTGTTCATCAAATAAAGATTTTCTCCCGCAAAATCACCTTCAAAAAGTTTAATTAATTCCTGTGTTATTCGCTCAATTGAAACCATCGTTATTAAAGATTTATGTTTTTCTATTAATTCCAGCGTGCTTTTTTCTATAGAAAATCCAAGCTGGGCAGCAAATCTGTAAGCCCTTAAAACCCTCAAAGGATCGTCAATAATGTTTTCTTCGCCAATTGCGCGGATTATTTTTTTATTTAAATCTTCAATCCCATTCAAAGGGTCTATCAATTCCGATTTATTTTTTTCAATTTTGCAGGCTATCGCATTAACCGTAAAATCCCTGTTTTTTAAGTCTGTAAGAATATCCTGCCCCACACATCCCGCAAAATCCAGCGTATTCTTTTTGTCAGGCATGACAACTCTTGCGATATCGTGTTCTTCATCAAGAAGAACATAATGTCCCTCAAAAGCCTTCGCGGCTTTGCCGGCAAAAATCATGGCAGGTTCTCCTTTTACGGCATAATCCTTGTCGAAGCATTCCCTGTTTAGCAAAATATCTCTTATGTATCCGCCGACAAGAAAAAGCTCTGTGCCTTCCTCGCAAAGTTCCAGAAGTTTTTTATTTATTTCATCTTTATATAATGTATTTAAATTTATATTCAAAAATCAAATCCTTTTCTTTTATAAATGAAAAAACTTCTGATAAATAAAAACTGATATTCCAAGAATTACTGTACTTAAAATTATTGTAAAATAAAAATTCATTCCTTTTTTTATAAAAAATATTGCCGCAATAAAGAATATAAAAGAAATTAATGTTCCCGCCACTACAGATAACAAAAAATTTGAAATCAAGTTTAAATCTTTATTTTCATAATAAATCCAAATTATAGAAAGAAGTGTTGTTATAGGCATAGCAGCTATTAAGCCGCCAACGGAAGGGAATTTCTTGGCTATTTCTGATACCGTAGCTATAATACAGGCTGAAACTATTATTTTTATAATAAAAAAAACATTCATACTAAATTTTTTAAATCCTGCTTTTATATAAACTTAAAGTTCGTATTCATATATTATATGCGAAATAGCGACAGTTGCGGCTGTTTCTGCCCTGTAAATCAATTTTCCTAAAGTCACCGAGGCAAAGCCATTTTCGACAAATTTATTTATTTCTTTATTGCTCCATCCGCCTTCAGGTCCAATAACAAGCAGGATATCAGCATTTTCAGCCACTTTATTCTCCGACAAAAACTGTTTTATCGAAAAAGCATCTTCTTTTTCTGAACAAACTATTTTTAAATCATATCCCTCAAGATTTATAACTTCATCAAAAGTTGAAACAGGTTTAATTTCTGCAAGATCGCCTCTCTTGCATTGTTTTGCCGATTCATAAACAATTTTTTGCCACCTTTGAACTTTAGAAAGCTTATCTTTTTCAGAATCAAACTTAACCACCGTATTTTTGCTTATAAAAGGAATTATTGTCCTAACGCCCAGCTCGGTGGCTTTTTGTATAAGAAAATCCTGTTTTTGGGATTTTATAATGCTCTGGGCGAGGATTATGTTTATTTTTAATTTTTTATCGGAAAAATAGCTATCTTTAATTTTTGTTTCGATTAAATCAGACTTAATAGAAATAATTTCAACTTCGTAAACAAAATTATCAGGCGCTGAAATAATTAATTCATCTTTTTTTCTGTGCCTTAAAACATTCGTTATATGGTTAATATCAGACAAATTTGTGATTAAAATTTTATCTTCCCGAATATTTTCTTTATTTATAAAAAATTGTGGCATTTATAAAATTTTCCTTTACACTAAATCATTCTTTGACACCCAACTCTAAAATTCAGTTTTCATGCTATTTTTCAGTATATTACAAAAAAACCTTCTCCACCAAAAGTTGTATATTATTAAGAATTATTAAAGATTATTTACAATGTTTCGATTTATTAAATGTGGAGAAAAAATAACGGGAGAAAAATAAAAATTACTGGGAGGTAAAAATAAAATAAAAGAGTATTAAATTGTGGAGTTTAAAAAAGTTTTTAATTAAATTAAAGAGAGTTCTTTTGAATTTTCTTTGCGGGTAGATTTTTGAATACCCTGTCATTCTGAGCGACCAACAGGAGCGTAAGCATCTCAATATTTAGATTGTCACGTTGGTGCTTTGCACCTCCTCACAATGACAAAAGTGTAAAAGTTTTTAAAACAAAATAAAAGCGCCGGGCTAAATCCTTGTTAATTTAGCACAGGGGACTTTTTTTACCAAAAATTAAATCACAGGGACGTAATTTACAATACAAGGAGAGTTTTGTATGTCAATTGTAGTGAACAACAACATCGCGTCATTAATTGCGCAAAGGAATTTATCAACCAACTCAACAAATCTGGTTAAATCAATTGAAAGATTATCATCAGGTTACAGAATCAACAGAGCATCAGACGATGCAGCAGGTTTATCAATCTCTGAAAATTTAAGAGGTCAAATCAGAGGAAACAAACAAGCCATTAATAACATTCAAGATGGCATTAACATGCTTCAAATAGCAGAAAGCAGTCTTTCAGTAATTAACGAAAATATTCAAAGAATTAGAGAATTAGCTGTACAAGCGGCAAACGATACAAACAGTTCAGTAGAAAAAGATGCTATTTTATGTGAAGTTAACGCAAGATTATCAGATATTGACAGAATAGCAAAAGCAACCAAGTTTAATAACATAAAACTGCTTGATGGTACAGCAAGTGCAGTTCTTCAGGTAGGAGCAGATTCAGAACTTTCAACAAATACTATCGAAATTGAAAATGCTGTTCTTTCTCGCGCTACAGTTTCATGTATAGGTACTTCTGCAAGCGCAAACGGACTTGCATTAACTGCAACAGGTGCAAATTGGAGCAGCAACGGTATAAGACTTTATATGGATGTTCTTGATGCAGCATTAAGCGATATTACAACAAGAAGATCAAATCTCGGCGCATATCAAAACAGATTAGAAAGCGCCTTGGAAAACCTTACCATAATGAATGAAAACATTCAAAATGCGGAATCCAGAGTAAGAGATCTTGATGTGGCAAAAGAAACCGCAAATATGACTAAATATCAAATACTTCAACAGGCTTCAGCGAGTGTTCTGGCTCAAGCTAATGCATTACCTCAAGTAGCGTTGAAATTACTCGGATAATAAATAAGTTCATAAAGTGACAGTTATTAAATAAAGGGAGAAAAAAGTGTCTATAGTAGTTAATACAAACGTAGCATCATTAATCGCTCAAAGGAATTTATCCTCAAACACCACCAGTTTATCTAAATCAATAGAAAGATTATCATCGGGTTACAGAATTAACAGAGCTGCAGATGACGCGGCAGGTTTATCAATCTCTGAAAACCTGCGAGGAACAATCAGAGGCAACAAACAAGCTATCAATAACATTCAGGACGGCATAAATATGCTTCAAATTGCAGAAGGAGGTCTGGCTGTCATTAACGAAAATATTCAAAGAATCAGAGAATTAGCTGTACAAGCAGCGAACGATACAAACAGTTCAGTAGAAAGAGATGCAATTTTATCAGAAGTTACTGCAAGATTATCTGATATTGACAGGATAGCTAAATCCTCAAAATTCAACAACATAAGCTTACTTGACGGCACCGCCAATGCTACTCTTCAAGTAGGAGCCGGTTCAGAGCTTTCGACAAATACTATCGAAATTGAAAATAGTGTTCTTGCACGTGCTACGGTTTCCTGTATAGGCACAACTGCCAGCGCAAATGGATTAACTTTAACTGCAACAGGCGCAACATGGAGCAGTAATGGTATAAGACTTTATCTGGATGTTCTTGATGCCGCGCTTAGCGACGTTGCAAGCAGAAGGTCAAATATCGGGGCATATCAAAACAGGTTAGAAAGTGCTCTTAATAACCTTGAAGTAGCTACTGAAAACGTTCAAGCCGCAGAATCAAGGATAAGAGATCTCGATGTAGCAAAAGAAACTTCAAACATGACCAAGTATCAAATATTACAACAAGCTTCGGCAAGTGTTCTTTCCCAAGCTAATAACCTACCCAGCGTGGCATTAAAATTACTCGGATAAATTTAATAATTAATTTAATAATTTACAAAACACTCCCACACAAAATACTCTCCCTGTAAAGGTTAGCTATATGCTAACCCTTTTTTTTACAAAGAAGTAGCATTAAAAAGGGAAACTTATCACTGATTTAGTTGGAAAGTTATGTTAGTTAGCACATTGCACAATAAAAAACCTTGTTGTAAAATACTTACAACAAATAGAAAATTTATGTGGAAAAGAAGGTGTAAACTCTAATAAAATGTGGACAGAGTTTTGCAGAAAACTCTCATCCCCAGTTCAAATTTAGATGTTGCCTTTTTTATTTAATTTCGGGCAATTGGCGCAGCTGGTAGCGCACTTGATCGACATTCAAGGGGTCGTGGGTTCAAGTCCCTCATTGCCCACCATTATTTATAAGGCTTTCGAGTAATCGGAAGTTTTTTTATGCCTTTCATGTGCCAAATTTGTGCCAAAAAGTCTAAAGATATGCTTGTACTAAGTCTTCATCATTTCCGTATATATATCTATCAGCTTGTAATTTTACAGCTTGATTATACATATCAATGTCCTTTTCTTTATTAAGTATAATGAAAGGCGATAAACTTATTGAAAAAGAAGATATGAATCTTCACTATGTAGGAATTACAAGAGCTAAAAAAGTTTGTATTCTTGTTTCATCTACAAAAAATCATTTGAAGTATAAAGGAGAATGGGTTTTATGGAATGCTCAACCTTCAAATTTTTTATCTATTAATAATTTACAAAAATTAAGAGGGTGACAAAAATCAGATTTTAAATTCTTTAACAAAAAGTCGTACTATAAAATGTAGCAATTTACAAAAAGTCGTTCCAAAAAATGTACAATATGGTATAATAAGCTTGTAAAAGCAAAAGGAATAATAATGCAAAGAAAAGCTTTTAGGCGGTTGTCTGACTGGAAAAACCGCAAAGACAAAAAGCCTTTAGTAATAAAAGGTGCAAGGCAAGTGGGTAAAACCTGGCTGATGAAAGAATTTGGCAAAGTTGATTACAAAAACTCCGCATACATTAATTTTGACAGTAATGAGAGAATGTTACGGCTATTTTCTAGTGATATGGATATAAACCGTATTATTACCGGGTTAGAAATAGAAGCTGACTGCAAAATTAACAGTAGTGAAACGCTTATAATCTTTGATGAAATTCAGGAATGCCCAAAAGCATTAACTTCGCTTAAATATTTTTATGAAAATGCGCCTGAATATAACATAGTGGCCGCAGGAAGCATGCTTGGTGTGGCATTACATAGTGGTACTTCTTTTCCTGTTGGCAAAGTAGAATTTATGGACTTATATCCGCTTAGCTTTTTTGAATTTTTAAAAGCACTTGGAGAAGATGAACTTTTAAAATTAACTGAAAATTTGGACTTTGAACTAATAAAAACATTTAACGATAAATACATTAATTTATTGCGTAAATATTATTATATCGGCGGGATGCCTGAAGTAGTGGCAAATTTTGTTCAAAATCAGGATTTTAAACAAGCGAGAACTCTTCAAAAAAATATACTAATGTCATACGAGCAGGACTTTTCAAAGCATATTCCGCACACCACGGTTCCTAATGTCCGCATGCTTTGGAATTCTATTCCCTCCCAGTTGGCAAAAGAAAATAAAAAGTTTATTTATGGGCTTATTAAAAAGGGGGCAAGGGCAAAGGAATATGAAGCAGCACTTACATGGTTAAGTGATTGCGGGCTTATTTATAAAATTAATAGGGTAAACAAACCGGGATTTCCGCTGAAAGCATATGAAGATATAGGTGCTTTTAAACTTTATGTGTCAGATGTAGGGCTTTTGTCTGCATTAAGTGAACTTGATGTAAAAACTTTACTCGAAGGGAATAAAATCTTTGAAGAATTTAAAGGCTCATTAACTGAGCAGTATGCCTTACAGCAGTTAAAAACACTTGATTTGCCTGTTTATTACTGGACAAGTGATGCAGGAAGAGCAGAACTTGATTTTATTTTGCAGATAGATAGACAAATAATTCCTATTGAAGCCAAAGCCTCAATAAACTTGCAGGCCAAAAGTTTAAAAACATATCTTGAGAAATTTAAACCCGAAGTATCAATTCGTACATCAACCGCTGATTATAATGAATTTGAAGGCTTATATGATATTCCTCTATATTTATTAGAAATGATACAAAAAATTTTATAAATACTTTTTGCCACCTGTTGGAACTTTAAAACCTGAAAAATGACACAGTTTAAAATGGGTACCATTGATAGAGAATTACTGTTTTTAATTCCTTGCCCCTGGGGCTCTTTTTAAAATGTATGTGGGACAAGCCCACAATTTCTATAGGGCGGGGTTTAAGAATCTGTTCAAGAAATCTTGCTACAAAATTGCTACAAAAATTCCCATAAAACCTTCAAAAATGTTTATAAATGTGCTAAACTAAAAATGATTTGTATGTTAAGTGCTGCAACAAATGGGATTAAATGTTATTAAATCCGCAAAAGCCTTACCAATAGGACTTTTCAGCTCGACATTCAAGGGGTCGTGGGTTCAAGTCCCTCATTGCCCACCATTATTTATAAGGCTTTCGAGCAATCGGAAGTTTTTTTATACCTTCCATTTGCCAAATTTGTGCCAAATTGATTAAAATTAATACTTTATTTGTTATTTGTCTTATAATGGACAATTTTTGAATTCAGAGGGGGAACTCATTTAATTTTCATTCGTCAAAAACTAAATATCTTATAAAAAGTAAATTTAGAGGAAAAGAATGAAAGTTAAGAGATGGGTTAAATACCTTTTATGTGCTATTTTAGCCAGTTTTCTTGTTGGCTGTAACATTTACAAAACACAAGACTTAAGTTCTCAGGACATCAACATCTCCTTAGACTCAAAAAAAGCAATAAAAGAAAGAATTATTAAAGAAGCTACCAAGCAGGGGCTAAGTCCCATACTCGCTCTAAGCGTCGCAAAGCAGGAATCTGATTTTGAAAAAACCGCCCGAAGTTATGTGGGCGCCATAGGTATTTTCCAGCTTATGCCTGCAACAGCAAAAGATTTAAACGTAGATCCTTATAAACCGGAAGAAAATATAAAAGGTGGAATTAAGTACTTAAAAGCATTAAAAGACCAATTCGGCTCGACAAAACTGGCACTTGCTGCTTATAATGCAGGACCCGGAAATGTTATGAGATACAATGGAATTCCTCCATTTCGCGAAACACGAACTTATGTAAGAAATATTCTTAGTTATTACGACTATTACAGCAAAAACCCTAATTCAGTAATGATTGAATAGGTAACCCAAAAAGCTCTTCTTTTTATCCCTCCCTCTTTAAGAAGGGCTTTTTGTTTTGGATTGCTATAAAATAATAAATACGAAAACAAAAGAGGAAATAAATGTTTAATAAAGAACGTTACAACAGAAATATTCTTGTAAAAGAAATCGGCGAAAACGGACAAAAAAATCTTCTTAATTCCAAAGTTTTAATTGCAGGGGCAGGCGGACTTGGTGCTACTGTAATCGCAAACCTCGCTTCAGTTGGCATTGGAAATATGGGTATTATTGACAACGACAAACTGGAATTATCCAATCTCAACAGGCAATATATCCATAAATTCGATAATATTGGAAAAACCAAGGTTAAATCAGCAAAAGAATGGATAAAAAGCTTTAATCCTGATATTAATGTAGAAATTTTTCAAATCAGACTTGATGAAAGCAATTATAAAGATATCATAAACAGATATGATGTTATTATAGATTGTTTTGATTCTTATAAATCCAAGTTTTTATTGAATAAAATAGCTGTTAAAAATAATAAAATCTTAATTCATGGAGGAGTTACGGAATTTTACGGGCAGGCTACAGTTATTATTCCTTATAAAACAGCATGCCTTAACTGTTTAATTCCCGACATTAATCCCAATGCTTATGCATCAAAGGGAGTAATAAGTCCTGCTGTTTCAACAATTGCTTCAATTCAATCAATGGAAACCGTTAAAACACTTCTGGGAATTGGCACTTCATTAACAAATCAACTCTTAACTTATGACGGATTAAAAATGGCGTTTAAAAAAATCAATATTCAAAAGAATCCCGATTGTCCTTTATGTAGTAGTCAGGCTTAATTTTTGGCTTATCAACTCTTTTGTTTTATCATTGATATTGAATTTGTCGGGCAAACATATTGACACAAACCGCAACCCACACATTTATCAAGGTTTATAGAATAAGTTTTGTTTTTTTCTTTGTTAATTGCCTGATATCCTCCATCAGTGCAAGAAATAAAACATTTACCGCACTTTAAACAGGATTCATTATCAATAATTGCCTGATATTTGATATTTTTATCTAATTTGCTATAGCCATCAATTTTTTTAAGTCCAGTTCCTATTAAACTGTCTAAAGAAGCTTGCGAATGTCTTTCAAGATAGCTTTCAAGACCTTTTACAAGCGGATTTATAATATTATAACCGTTTAACATAACTTCAGTGCAAATTTGAAAAGATGATGCGCCTAAAAGCATAAATTCTACAGCGTCCTGCCATTTTGAAATTCCGCCTGTTGCTGATATATAACAATCATGATCTATTGCTATCTCGGATACAGATTTTAAGGCGAAAGGTTTTATAATATTCCCCGAAAAACCTCCATAAGTGGATATACCGCCAACATTTAATTTTGGCTGCAAACTTTCAATATCAATCCCGGCATAGCCTTTCATGGTATTGATGGCTGTAATTCCATCCGCGCCGCCTTGCAAACAGGAAAAAGCAAGAAAAGATAAGTCTGTTATATTAGGTGATAACTTAGCCCATACAGGAATTTTTGACACTTTTTTCACTGCTTCCGTTATTTGTCCGCACAAGTCGGGAATTTCAGAAATAAAACTCCCCATTCCTCTTTCAGGAACACCATTAGGACAGCTTAAATTTAATTCTATAACATCAGCGCCGGCATTTTGAAGAATTTCCGTTAATTCTTGCCATTCTTTAAATTTTTCTCCTTCTGCCATTATGCTTGCAACAATTACCCTGTTAGGAAATTCTTTTTTCAGCCCGCTTATTTCTTTTACCCATATTTCTATAGGTCTGTTGCTTATTAATTCAGTATTATTCAAGCCAATTAAGGAAGAATTCTTTTTATAGCCGTAAATTCGCTGACTAACATCAGTCATTGTTTCAGGACATAAACATATTGTTTTTAGGACTGCTCCGCCCCAGCCCGCTTCAAATCCTCTTTTTACCATTTCCGCAGTTCTTGTAACCGGAGATGAGGCTAATAAAAACGGATTAGGATAAATTACTCCTTGTTTTTCAATTTTTAATTTGTTCATGATTACTTTTTCTCTAATCCAGCGGATTTATTACCAGACCGCTAAGAAGCTTCGGATAAAAATAAGTTGATTTCTGAGGCATTTTATAGCCCTGCGAAGAGACTTCTTTGATAAGTTGGATACTTGGTGTTGCCATGATAAACACAACTTCTGCCTGTTTATTCTCGACAGCTTCAAAAGCTTCCGCTTCTTTCTTAAGATATTTTACACCATTTTGCTTAAACTGGTCATCTTCTGAAAAACAAAGGAAATCACTCAAAACAATTTTATGAAGAATACTTAAATCAAGCTTTCTAAGAACTTCGGGGACATTTTTTTCTGCAAGAATTTTATCTACGGCTTCTTTTTCCCGTAATTTAAACAAAAGATATTTGTTTTCATCTTTGAAGCAAGCCCCGAAAGCAATTTTTGATTTTGCTGTTTCTTCAATGTGTGTTACAAATTTTTCTTTTACATCTTCTCTTGTGGTTTCATCGAAAAGATATTCCGTAATATCAAAGTATTTTTTTAAGTCCCCGAGAAGTTTATGCTTGTCAATTTCTCTTTCTACAATCCTGTGGGTTGGATAAACTTTTAAATTTTCATCATCAAGATTTGTATAATAAGCCATTACGTAATTAAAAGCATTATCTTCATTCCAGCTTGGATTTTCTTCTCTTCTGAAATTCCTGTAAGCTATTGAAGTTTCATATCTGTGATGCCCGTCAGCTATAAGAACCTTTTTATCAGCCATAATTTCAGAGATTTTATTTAAAATTTCCTCATCTTCAATGGCATAAAGAATATTTTGGATTCCCTGGTCGTCTGTAACGTCAATAATAGGCTTTTCAGGAAGTTTCACGGCTTTATCTATTGCTCCTTCCGGATCGGAATAAGCAAAGAAAACCTGACTAAAGTTAGCTTTGCAGGTTTTCATAAGTTTTAACCTGTCTTCTTTAGGGCCGCCCATTGTAAATTCATGGGGCATGATATTGCCTTTTTCATATTCTTCTATTAAATTTCTTGCTATAAAGCCTTTTCTGGAAATTTTTTCGCCATGCG